>ERZ857965.2117-NODE-2117-length-17650-cov-3.104120_pt1 | contig 17650 bp, 20 predicted proteins | sample MGYA00519758_ERZ857965 | MGnify/ENA primary metagenome ERZ857965 (study PRJEB31778, sample SAMEA3449381) | human gut metagenome | biome: human gut; feature: human-associated habitat; material: faeces | place: United Kingdom | collected 2010/2012 ... | reverse complement strand
GAAGGCCTCGCCTTCGGTGGCTGGCAGTTTCTCTTCCGGCTTCCCGCGTCAGTGCAAGGGATAGGCCGTGCCGTTGAGGACCACGGCGGTCACCTGGTCCAGGGCAAAGGTCTGGGCCAGAGCATAGGTAACGGTCTTTCCGTCCTCAGTGCCCAGGGCATACAGGGTTTGGTCGATGGCATTGGCATCGTCTACAATTACCTGCTCCGTGCCGTCGGCCAGGCGGAGGGCAATGGTGTGCAAGTCATCCACCACATAGCCATAGGTCTGGTTCTGGTTCGTGATTTGCAGGCCCACCGCGGAGAGGGTGACCCCCACCCCGTCCGTGCCCCCTTGGCAGCTGGGCATGGCCTGGGCCTGGGGCAGGTCGGCGGAGAGGACCTCCCCACCCAGTCCCGTGCGGTCCAGGGCATAGTCTCGAGCCACCAGGCGCAGGGGGGCCTGGGCCATGTCGATCCCGCTGGCCGGTCCCGCGATGAAGGCCCCCTCCAGGTAGTAGTCGTTTTCAGTGGAGCGGGTGGTGTCCAGGTAGAAACGGCTTCCGGTGTGGTTCTCCCCATCCATCACCTGGAAGGCCAGCTTCCCATCTCCATTGCCCCAGACCTGCTCCAGGCCGCTCCAGGCCAGGCCAGGCTGGTTCTGGTACTGGGGGTAGTACGCCAAAACCTCAAAGGGCCGCACCCCATCCCCCGCCTTATTCTCGATGTGCAGGCGCACCAGGCCGGTGCCTGTGGCCTCATCAAAGAGGAAAGCGTCCACGGTCATGCGGTAGTGGTCGTTCTCGTCGGTGACCACCCCCGCCGGGACAGCGATGTAATCCGACAGGGCGGCATCCTCCCCCTGGGGGAAGAAGAGGGGGAAGCCCCCGCTGACCCCGGCGGCCACAGCAGTGCCCCCCAGGCAGAGAGCGGCGGCCAGGGCCACCCCAGCCACCCCACGCAGGGGGAAGCGTCTCTGGGACCGGGTCTGCTCCGGCAAACCCTCCAAGGTATGCTGCACCCGCTGGTGGAAGGCCTCCGGCACAGGGGGCAGGGTATGGTTTTTCTTCATGCAAAACACGCTCCTTTCAGGGTGTCCCGGAGTTGGATCCGGGCGGTGCGCAGGCGGCTTTTCACGGTCCCCTCCGGCAGGCGGAGAAGGGAGGCAATCTCCCGGGTTTTGAACCCCTCCCAGTAGTACATCACCACCGGCAGGCGGTACTTCTCCTCCAGGGCGCCCAGCGCTGCGTAGAGGTCGCTGTGATCCTCCTCCGCCGGGGCGGGGATGGCTTCCGCCGCCGCCTGGTCATAGGGGGCCTGCCGCCCCCGTTGGCGGAGAATTCCCTTGCACTCGTTGATGAGGATCCGGGTGAGCCACGTGCGGAAATACTGGGGCTGGCGCAGGGTGTCCAGCCGCTCCCAGGCCCGCAGGATGGCCTGCTGCGCCGCGTCGGCGCAATCCTCCTCGTTGCCCACCATGGCTTTGGCCACCCGGTAGAGGGTGGGCTCCGCCGCCAGAACGGCGGCGGTGAATTCCTGTTGGTTCATCATGGCTGGCGGTTTCCTTTCTGAAAGCGTTTTTGCGGCCGCTCCGATTGCTTTCACCCATTAGAGGCAGCAAGAACGGATTTGGATGCCGATCCCGGGCAAAACGCAACCATTTTTCTCCCCTTCGCCCAACAGAGGAACCGCCCCAGCCCAAAATGGGCTGGAGCGGTTTCCGTCAGAAAGGAGAAGGGTGGTGTTGGTTTTAATAGTACATGTATTTTGCGGCCTGCTTCCGCAGCTCCGCCCGGAAGTCCGGATGGGCCACGGCGATGAGGTTCTCCACCCGCTGGCCCACGGTGCGCTGGCGGAGCTTGGCCACGCCGTACTCGGTGACCACCATGTCCGTCAGGTTCCGGGAGACCGAGACGACGGCCCCCGGGTCCAGGATGGGCACAATGCGGGAGAGGGTCCCCTTCTTCGTGGTGGACGTCTGGGCCAGGATGGCCCGGCCCCCTTTCGAGTGGTAGGCCCCCCAGGCAAAGTCGGTGGCGCCGCCTGTGCCGGAGTGCTGATAGGGGCCGATGGACTCCGCACACACCTGGCCGGTGAGGTCAATCTGGAGGGAGGCGTTTACAGAGACCACATTGTCGTTCCGGGCGATGACGTAGGGGTCGTTGGTGTACCGGCTGCGGCGGACGGTGAGCCGGGGGTGCTGGTCCACAAAGTCATAGAGGAAGTTGTCCCCGGAGATGAAGGAGCCCACGGTGATCCCCTGGTCGATGGACTTATACCGGTTGGTCACCGCCCCGCAGGCCATGAGATGGGCCATGGAGGTGCCGATCTGCTCGGTGTGGATGCCCAGGTCATGCTTTTCCATTAAGTGGAACCCAATGGCGTTGGGGATGCCCCCAAAGCCCAGCTGGATGCAGTCCCCATCCTTCATCATCTCGGTGACGTAGCCGGCGATGGTCTCCTCCTTCTCCCCGATGGGGGGATCTTGGAGTTGGTAGATGGGCTCGTCCACCTCGTAGAGCACGTCGGCCATGGAGACGGGCAGGGCGTTCTCCCCCCACACCATGGGGGTGCGGGCGTTGACCTCGAAGATGATCTTATCCGCCCGGTACAGGTTTTCCAGGGTCATGATCAGGTCACAGCTTAAATGGACATAGCCGTGCTTGTCCATTTCCGACACCTGGGCCACAAAGACGTTGGGGGGCTTGCAGGCCTGGATTCCCTGGGCATACAGGTGCTGGTCCACCGGGAAATGGTCGTACAGCCCGCTCCCCCTGGCCCCCACCGACCACTTGTCGAAGAAGAAGGTGTGGTGGCGGAACTTCCCCGCCAGGCCTGGGTCGCTGGTGACGGGGTAGGTATACCGGGTGATGGTGTTCCAGCAGTCCACCCCCTTGTCCAGCCGGGGGGCGATGGTGTGCAGGTGCTCCAGGAACACCTTGGGCTCGCTGCCGTGGGTGGACCAGGCCAGGCAGTCCCCGTCCTCGATGAGGTCCAGGGCCTCCTGAACGGTGGCCAGCCGGGCCTGGTAGAGGGCCTTGGGGTCCTGGTTGTGGTAGTCTCCCCGGAGGTAATGCTGATGCCAGCGATTCATGCCGTTCCCTCCCCTTTCCCGTCGAGGACCTTCATGTAGTGCAGGCAGGTGAGGACGGTCTCCCCCCGCTGGTTGGTCATAACGCACTGGCCGGTGGTCTTGCGCTTCACCGGGTCCACCTCGGTGATCCAGTAGGTGGCGGTGATGGTATCCCCAAAGAACACCGGCTTGCGGAAGCGGAGCTGGTCATAGCCCATGGCCAGGATGTCCTGCCCGCTGGCCACCCCCGCCATGCCGCTCACGGTGGAGCACAGGCTGAAGGTGAGGCAGCCGTGGACCAGCCGGGTGCCGTAGGGCATGGTCTTGCAGTACTCCTCATTCACATGGGCGGGGAAGAAGTCCCCGATGAGGCCGGCAAAGAGGTAAACATCGCTCTCGGCGAAGGTTTTGGTGAAGGTGAATTTCTTTCCAATGGTGAAACCCAGGGTATCCATGGGGTGTCCTCCTCTCCCCTCCCCTTGCGTGGGAGGATGTTCTATGGTAGTATAGTACCATCTTTTTCACGGAAACACATCGGACGATCTCCCAATGTTTTGGTCTGATTTCACAAAGGAGGGCCCCGATGCAAGTCACAGAGATCCTCACCGACCACACCCTCATGGCCCTGGACCTCCAGGGGGCGGAGGACTACCCCATCCGCTTCTACCTGGACATCATGGACCAGTTTGACCGGGCGGGCATCCACTGGCACTGGCACCCCGCCCTGGAGTTCAACGTCATCACCAAAGGCACCATGGAGTACTTCGTGGAGAACGAGCACTACACCCTCACCGCCGGCCAGGGCATTGTAAAGAACGCCCACCTCCTCCACATGGCCCAGCCCGCCAGCCACACCCCTGACGCGGCCATGTTCTCCGTCATCATGGACCCGGCCTTTCTGGCCCCGGCGGGGAGCGTCATCTACCGCAAGTACATCGCCCCCCTCTTGGGGAGCCAGGGGCTGGGGAGTTTGGTTCTCCGGCCGGAGGTCCCCTGGCAGCGGGCCATGCTGGAGGGGCTCCGCCAGGCCTATGCCCTGAGCCAGGCGGAGACGGGGGCCTATGAACTGGCCATCCACACCCACATGTGCCAGATTTGGATCGCCATGGCGGAGCACCAGGATGAACTCCCCCGGCGGGCCCTCTCCCCCGCCCAGCGGACGGACCAGGTCCGGGCCAAGCAGATGCTGACCTTTCTCCAGGCCCACTACCGGGAACGGCTCACCCTGGACCAGGTGGCCCAGGCGGCCAACGTCAGCCGGAACACCTGCCTGGCCTGCTTCCGCCGGGTGCTGGGCCTGTCCCCCATGGAGTACCTGCTGAACCATCGGCTGGAGCAGGCCTGCCACCTGCTGCTGACCACCCACTGGCCGGTGAGCCAGGTGGCGGAGGCCTGCGGCTTCGGCGACGCCAGCTATTTTGGCAAAGCCTTTCGGAAAAAGACCGGCCTCTCCCCCGCCAAGTACCGGGCCCGGCAGCGGCCGAACCCACCATCCCATCCAAAGGAGGCATCCCCCTATGATCCAACCTGACATCCGCCGGCCTGTGGTGGCCGGCGCGGGCACCATGGGCACCACCCTGGCCCGCATCTTCGCCCAGCACGGCTTCGCCGTCACCCTGTGGAACCGGCGCCCCCCCTCCCTGGAGCGGGCCCAGACCCGCATCGCCGGGGATTTAGACCGCCTGGCCGCCCAGGGCCTTCTCACCGAGGACCCCGCTGCCATCGCCAGGCGGGTGACCTACACCACCGACTACGCCGCCTTTGACGGGGCGGACTTCGTGGTGGAGAACATCGCCGAGGACCTGGCGGTGAAGCAGGCCTTTTTCCGGGCGATCTCCCCCCGGGTGGCCCCGGAGGCCCTGCTCACCACCAACACCTCCGGCCTGCGGGTCACCGACGTGGCCCAGGGGGTGGAGGACCCCACCCGGTTCTGCGGGATGCACTGGTGGAATCCCCCGGACCTGATGCCCCTGGTGGAGATCACCCGGGGAGAGGGCACCAGCCCCGAGACCGCCCAGGCCGTCCACGCCCTGGCCCTGGCCCTGGGGAAGAAGCCTGTCATCGTCCAGAAGGACATCCTGGGCATCCTCGGCAACCGCCTGCAGTACGCCGTGATGCGGGAGGCCCTCCACATCCTGGCCACCGGCGCCGCCGGACCGGAGGAGATCGACGCGGCCATGAAGTACGGCCCCGGGTTCCGCTACGCCGTCCTGGGCCCCTTTGAGACCGCCGATCTGGGGGGCGTGGACATCTTCCAGGCGGTGAGCGACTACCTCTTCCCCGACCTCAACAACGACCAGCGCAGCCAGGCCCTCCACGATCTGGTGGACCAGGGCCGCCTGGGGGTGAAGGCCGGGGACGGCTTCTACCGCTACGCCCCCGGCCAGGGGGAGGCTGCCCGCCAGCGGCGGGACGCCCTCTTCCAGCAGCTCTGGGACCTTTTAAAAGACCAATGAACACGCAGAACGGCGCCCATAGCCATGGCCGTGGGCGCCGTTCTCTTTCGAGCACGGTTTCCGGCCCCAGGGCCGGATAGGCAAAGAGAGCAGGGAGAACACCCTTGGATACGCCAGGGGTGCTCTCCCTGCTTGCTCGTTTTCACGGGTTACTCGCCTCGGACCAGCTTCTGATAGTCCCTCCCCCACTGCTCCATGGAGTCCAGGATGGGGCGCATGGAGTTGCCCAGGTCGCTGAGGGCGTACTCCACCCGGGGCGGCACCTCGGGGTAAACGGTGCGGACGATGACCCCGTCCTCCTCCAAACTCCGCAGGCTGTCGGTGAGGACCTTCTGGCTCACCCCCTGGAGGTCCTTTTTCAGTTCGTTGAACCGCCAGGGGCGCTGGCGGAGGTTGCGGATGATCAGCAGCTTCCATTTGCTGCCAATGAGGGCAACGGTGGTGGCCACCGGGCAGGCGGGCATCTCTTCCTTGGTCATCATGGCAGGCTCACCTCCTTTTGCCGTGTTGGCTGCCATGGTGGGTGTGCAATCTTACTCTCATTATACAAGTTCCCCTTTTTCCGTCAAGAGGGCACAAAAAGGTGACTATCTTATAAAAAAGTGCGTACTTTTCAGCGGGATTTTTCTGAGGTATCCTACAGCCATGAACCAGAGAGCCCGGCCGGTTTTCCCCGTTCACGCCAACCAGAGTCCATCTGGCCTTTCCAAAACATCCATGCTAACAAGGAGGCATCCCCCATGAAAACCCTGAAGAAAGCAACCGCCCTGTTCCTCTCCCTCACCGTGGCCGCCGGCGTCCTGGCCGGCTGCGGCAGCACCACCGACCAGGAGGCGGACACCGCCACCCCAGAGACCTCCACCACCACCCCCGCCCAGGACACCCAGACGGCGGAGAGCAACGTGGACAAAGCCCTGGCCCTCATCAACACCTTTGCCACCGGCGACACGGAGACCGCCGCCCAGCTCCTGGACGAGAACTACATCCAACACAACTTGGCCTACGGCACCGGGGAGGATGCCTTCCTGGCCTCGGTAGAGGGCCTGGCCGCCGCTGACGCAGAGACCACCGTAGAGAACATCCGGGCCTTTGAAGATGGCGACTACGTCTTCCTCCAGAACGTCTACAACTTCGCCGGCGCCGGGGAACAGGTAGCCTTCGACATCTTCCGCTTCGACGAGGACGGCGAAATTGCCGAGCACTGGGACAACCTGGCCGCCCTGGCCACTGACCCCAACCCCTCCGGCCACACCCAGATCGACGGCACCACCGAGGTCACCGACCTGGACCAGACCGAGGCCAACCGCACCCTGGTGGAGAACTTCCTCTACGATGTGATGCAGGGCAACAACCCCGACAAGACCGCCGACTACTTCGACGGGGACACCTATATCCAGCACAACACCGCCATCGCCGACGGCGTCTCCGGCCTGAACGAGGCTCTGGCCGCCCTGGCCCAGCAGGGGATCCAGATGATCTATGACGAGACCCACATGGTCCTGGCCCAGGGCAATTTCGTCCTGGCGGTGAGCGAGGGCACCTACGGCGGGGAACCCACCAGCTACTATGACCTGTGGCGGGTGGAAAACGGCAAGATCGCCGAACACTGGGACGTAATGGAGACCATCGCCGACCAGTCCACCTGGCAGAATGACAACGGTAAGTTCTGAGCCCCCCAGTTACCAAAAGGTGACTAAGATATAAAAAAGTGCGTACTTCCCACAGCGGGCAAAACCCGCTATCCTAAAAACAGCAGGGCGGCCTGCCTGCCGCCACCATCCCTTTGACCCAAATATTTTAAGGAGGAATTTCATCATGGGACTGAAGAATCTGTTTGCCTGGGGCCACAAGGCCCAGAACACCGCCCCTTCCTGCGGCACCGCCTGCGGCGCCGGGGATAAGCCGGAGAAACCCTCCGCCTGCGGTTCCGCTTGCGGCGCCGGCGATCCCAAGCCCTCTGCCTGCGGTTCTGCCTGCGGCGCTGGGGACCCCAAGCCCTCCGCTTGCGGCTCTGCCTGCAGCGCTGGCGACAAGAAGTAATCTGCGGCGTGCCCCCGACTGGGGGCGCGCCTCCCAAGGGGCGGCCTTGGCTGTCCGACCTTTGGGAGACGCGCCGGTTCCAGACTCCACGCCGCCACCATCTACCACCCAACAAAGGAGCGAATCCCATGGAATACTTTGCTTTTCAATGGCACATCACCGAGGCCTGCGACCAACGGTGCAAGCACTGCTACATCTATGCCCTGGGCAGCCACGCCAAGTTCCAGGCAATGGCCCTGGAGGACATGGTCCAGGTCATCGAAAACTGCCAGGCCTTCTGCCGCAAGGCCGGCCGCCTGCCCTACTTCTACCTCACCGGCGGGGACCCCATCCTCCACCCCCAGTTCTGGCAGCTGGCCGGGCTGCTGAAGGAGCGGGACCTTCCCTTCGCCATCCTGGGCAACCCCTTCCACCTCACCGATGACGTGTGCCAAAAACTCCGGGATCACGGCTGCCGGAAGTACCAGCTCTCCCTGGACGGACTCCGGGAAACCCACGACCGCATCCGCCGCCCCGGCTCCTACGACGAGACCCTGGCGGCCATCCCCCTGCTGCGGCGGGCGGGCATCCACGTGGCCCTGATGGCCACCGTGTCCAAGTGGAACGTCCAGGAGATCCCCGCCCTGGTGGACGTGGCGGTGGAGCACCAGGCGGACATCTTCGCCTTTGCCCGGTACTGCCCCTCCCAGGCCGACCGGGACACCACCTGCTCCCCCCTGGAATACCGGGCCCTGCTGGAAGCCTGCTGGGAGAAGTTCCAGGCCTACGAGGCCGCCGGGTGCCCAACCACCTTCTCCCGAAAGGACCACCTGTGGACCCTCTTCCTCTACGAGAAGGGCCTGTTTCCCATCGACGAGACCCTGGACCCGGACACCATCTACGACGGGTGCAACTGCGGCAACTGCCATATGACCATCCTCTCCGACGGGGCGGTGTACGCCTGCCGCCGGATGGAGAGCAAGGTGGGCAACGCCCTCACCGACGACCTCTACGACCTTTTCACCGGCCCGGCCTATGAGGCCTACCGCCAATACGACCAGTTTGAAAAGTGCGCCAAGTGTGAGCTGCTGCGGTTCTGCCGGGGCTGCCCGGCGGTGGCCGCCGGTTACCACGGCAGCCCCTATGCCCCAGACCCCCAGTGCTGGAAGGAGGTTCTTTGAGATGCAACCCGTGATGGAACCCATCCTCCACCGCCGGTCCATCCGGCGGTTTGCCCCGGAACAGATCCGGGAGGAAACCTTGGCGCAGATCCTCCAGGCCGGCCTCTATGCCCCCAGCGCCGGGGGACGGCAGGGGGTCCTCTTCGCCGTGTGCCAGGACCGGGCCGTGAACACCCGCCTGGGCAGGATCAAACGGGCCAACGCCAAGCCTCGGATGGCCAAAAACGGCAGCTACGTCTCCCGGGAGCAGCCCAGCATTGCCGATGACCCCCACCTCACCGACGCCTTCTACGGCGCCCCCACCGTGGTGACCTGCTTTGCCCCCAAGGGCTTCCTCTTCGCCGCCGAGGACTGCGCCATGGCCGCGGAGAACCTGATGCTGGCGGCGGACGCCCTGGGGGTGGGGTCCTGCTACCTCGGCCAGGGGTGGGCCGCTTTCGCGGACCCCTATGGCCAGGAGATTTTGGCCCAGTGGGCCATCCCCGGGGACCATTATGCCGTCTGCCAGGTCCTGCTGGGGTATCCCCGGCCGGGAGACCCCCACCCCACCCCCAAGCCCCGGAAATCTGGCCGGGTGCTGCGGGTTTGACCCCCCACATCCCTGGATACCCAAAGGAGGAATCGCCATGGACGCAGCCACCTGTCTGAAAAAGCTGGAATACGTGGGGGTGCTGGCCTTTGCCACCGTGGGCCGGGACGGCAGCCCCCAGGTGCGCAACATCAGCGCCATCCATTACGAACCCGACGCCCTCTACTTCTTCACCGCCCGGGGAAAGGACTTCTGCCAGGAACTGCTGGCCGACGGCCGGGTGCAAATCCTGGGCTACACGAAGTATAAGGAGATGATCCGTCTGTCCGCCCGGGCCGTCCCCCTGCCGGAAGAGGAGCAGGCCCTGTGGATCCACCGCATCTTTGCCGAGCAGCCCTATTTGGCCAATGTCTACCCCCGGAACACCCGGGAGATCGGCCTGGTCTTTGCCATCCGGGCCGGGAAAATCCAGTACTTCCACCTGGGGGTCAGCCCCATCTTCCGGGCCACCTATGCCTTTGGGGGCAGCCCCATCCACCCCAAGGGGTATGAGATCATGGAAGACTGCATTGCCTGCGGCCTGTGCCTGGCCCCCTGCCCCCAGGGCTGCATCCAGCCGGGGGAGCCCTATGTGATCCAGCAGGAACACTGCCTCCACTGCGGCAGCTGCCTGGAGCACTGCCCGGCAAGGGCGGTCCGCCCCCGGACCGCCGCCACACAAGACTAAAGGAAAGGGGAGAACCTCCCGATGAACCCACTGTTTTCCCGCCTGCGCACCCAGGCCTCCCCCGCCCCGGTTCGCCGCCTGGCCCGGCTCCTGGACCAGGCCGACGCCGTGGTGGTGGGGGCGGGGTCCGGGCTGTCCACCTCCGCCGGGTTTGTCTACGGCGGAGACCGCTTCCAGCGGTACTTCTCCGACTTCGGGGCCAAGTACGGCTTTCAGGATATGTACACCGGGGGCTTTTTCCCCTTCCCCACCCCGGAGGAACACTGGGCCTACTGGAGCCGGATGGTGTGGGTCAACCGCTACCAGGATGCCCCCAAGCCGGTGTACCAGACCTTGCGGGATCTGCTGGTAGACAAGGACCACTTCATCCTCACCACCAACGTGGACCACTGCTTCCAAAAGGCGGGGTTTGACAAGAAGCGCCTGTTCTACACCCAGGGGGACTACGGCCTCTTCCAGTGCTCCGCCCCCTGCTGCCAGGAGACTTGGGACAACCGCGACGCCATCCAGGCCATGCTCACCCAACAGAAGGACCTGGCCATCCCCACGGACCTCCTCCCCCGCTGCCCCCGGTGCGGCCGGCCCCTGACCATGAACCTCCGTTCGGACGACACCTTCGTCCAGGACGAGGGGTGGTACCAGGCGGCAGACCGGTATGCCGCCTTCCTCCGCCGGCACGAGCGGGGCCGGGTGCTCTACCTGGAGCTGGGGGGGGGGTACAACACCCCGGGGATCATCAAGTACCCCTTCTGGCAGCGGACCCTGCAAAATCCCCAGGCTACCTACGTCTGCCTCAACGCGGGGCAGGCTGCCGCCCCCCAGGCCATCGCCGGCCAGTCCCTCTGCCTGGACGGCGACATCGGGGAAATCCTGACTGCTGTCCAAGCCATCCCCCGCCGGAAAGAGGCGTGAGCCTTTGGTCCGAAGCACCGGCTTCCCCTTCGCCCCCCACTTGCCAGGTGGTTCTAAAATCCGCCCCAAAAGGCAACCACGCCGCCATGGCATTCCCCCGCCCCCTGTGGTATCCTGGAGACAGAACCACCAAGGAGGCATGCACATGGAGATTGGAAGCATCATCCGCAGCCGCCGGGCTGCCCGGGGGCTCACCCAGGAGCAGGTAGCCCAGGCACTGGGAGTCACCGCCACGGCGGTGAGCAAATGGGAGCGGAACGCCTCCCTGCCGGAGGTCACCCTGCTGCCCGCCCTGGCCCGGCTGCTGGGGACGGACCTGAACGACCTGCTGGCCTTCCAGCAGGAGATGACCCGGGAGGAGGTGTCCGCCTTCCTGGAGACCCTCCACCGCACCGCTGGAGAGGGGGGCCTGGCCGCTGCCTTCGCCTTGGCGAAGGAGCAGCGGAAGCAGTTCCCCCGGTGCGGCCTGTTGGCGCTGAACACCGCCTTGACCCTGGAGGGTCTGGCCGCCCTCGCCGGAGTGCCCCTGGACACAGAGGACGCCCAGTGGGTCCGCGCCCTCTACCGCCAAGCCGCGGAGAGTGCGGACAGCGCCGTGGCCGCTCAGGCCCGGGCCATGCTCTTTTCCCAGGCCCTGGAGGCGGGGGAGGTGGACCAGGCGGAGGAATGGCTCCAAAACCTCCCGCCTCAGCCCCTGTATGACAAGTCCAGCATGCAGGCCCGCTTGGCCCTGGCCCGAAAGGACTGGGCCAAGGCGGGAGAGCAGTGGGAGGGAAACCTCCTGCATCAGATCGGCCAGGTGCAAAGTACCCTCCTCTCCCTCATGGACCTGGCGGCCCAGGAGGGACGGCGGGAGGACATCGCCCCCTTGGCCGACGCCACCTGCACCCTCACCCACTGCTTCGGCCTGTGGCCCTATGAGACCTGGTCGGTGCGCCTGCAGCAGGCCCTTCTCACGGAAGACGTGGAGGGCGGCCTCACCGCCCTGGAAGGGCTGCTGGACACCTTGGACCGGCCCTGGGTACTAGGGCCGCTCTTCCGCCGGTTGGGCCGGCGGGAGACGGCTTCCCTCACCGCCCAGCTCCGCCCGGCCATCCTCCGGGAACTCACCGATCCGGACAATCCCACCTATGATCTGCTCCGGGACTCCCCTCGGTTTCGGGCGTTGGTGGAGAAGGTGAAGGGCTGAACGTTCTCCCTCTTGCGCAAACGAGACCCCCTGCAGTGATGCAGGGGGCCTCGGCCTTCACGGATGGTGGTGGTCTTTCTTTTTCAATAGCTCCGCCATTTGCTGGAGAAAGGTTTCGGCGGTGGGGCGGCCAGTGGGGAAAGTCAGCTGATCCCACATGGCCTGGGTTTCTGGGGTGCGGTGGTCATACGCCTCGTCCAGGGCGCGCTGCATTTCCGCCAAGACATCCTCCGGGGTGGTGTTGTGTTCCTTCGCAAGGATATCCAGTATCTCTTGAAATCCCCTCATCTCTTCCCTTCTTTTGAACATTTTATCGTTCTATAGCGCAAGTATAGAGGGAAGGATTTGTCGAAGTCACACGAATCTTGTCCCATAGGAAAAGAAAAAAGGAAGCGCCCTCGGCTCTTCCTTTCGTTATTCCTCCATCAGGGTGCGCACCACTTTCAGGATTCGCCGCTTCTCTTCCCAGGGTAGGCCTTCCAAGGCGGCGGACAGGTCGGAGGCCTGGCTCTCTGCCGCGTGGTCCACCACGTCCAGCAGCAAAGCGTCCCCCGAGACCTCCAGGGCGTTGGCGATGGCCACAAAGGTATCCAGCCGGGGAATCTTGGTGCCCCGCTCGATGACGCTGACATGGGTGGGGCTGATGTCGATGCGGGCGGCCAGCTCCTCCTGGGTGAGGTGCCGCTTCTCCCGCGCCTCTTTGATCCGCCGGCCCACTGCTTTTCCGTCCATCCCCCCGCCTCCCTTCTTTAGACCCTGGGATTGTTCTAAAGATAGTATAAAGAAGCGCGGCCCAATGATACAGATTCTAAAGAGTAAGATAGCGTTCTAAAGAACGAATTTTATACAAAAAAAGGACACCCCGACCGGGATGTCCTTTGCGCATATTGGGTGGTAACCCGCCTCACTGCATCAGCAGATACAGCACCGCCTTCTGGGCGTGGAGGCGGTTTTCCGCCTCGTCGAAGATCTCGTCAGCGTGGGCCTCAAAGACCTCGGCGGTGATCTCCTCCCCCCGGTGGGCGGGGAGGCAGTGCTGCACCATGGCCTCGGGGTGGGCCACAGCCATCACGGCGTCGTTGATCTGGTACCCCTCAAACACCAGCTTCCGCTGGTTGAACTCCCCCTCCTGGCCCATGGAGGCCCACACGTCGGTGTAAAGGACGTCGGCATCCTGGGCGGCAGCCAGAATGTCCGGGGTGCACTGGAACATGCCGGGGTACTCCTGGGCAAAGGCCAGCACCTGGGGATCGGGCTGGTAGTCTGCGGGGCAGGCGATGGACACCTTCATACCGCACTTCAGGCCGCCCACAATGAGGGAGTTGGCCATGTTGTTCCCGTCGCCGATGTAGCACAGCTTCAGCCCTTCCAGCTTGCCCTTGTGCTCCCGGATGGTCATCAGGTCAGCCAGCACCTGGCAGGGGTGGCAGAAGTCGGTGAGGCCGTTGATCACCGGGATGGTGGCGTACTTGGCCAGGGTCTCCACCTCCTCCTGGGCGAAGGTGCGGATCATGATGCCGTCGCAGAACCGGGAGAGGACCCGGGCGGTGTCCTGCACCGGCTCGTTCCGGCCGATCTGGCTGTCCTTGTCGGAGAGGTAGATGGCGTTGCCCCCCAGCTGGTAGATGCCCGTCTCAAAGGACACCCGGGTCCGGGTGGAGCTCTTCTCAAAAATCATGGCCAGGGTCTTTCCCTCCAGGAAGGGATGGGGAATGCCCGCCTTTTTCATGGCTTTCAGCCGGTCGGCCGTGTCCAGGATCTCCAGGATGTCTTCGCTGGTGAGGTCCAGCAGTTTCAGCAGGTCTTTCTTCATGGATGATTCTCCTTTTTCTCTTAGTCCATGAGGGTCTGTTTTAGAATGGCCAGGCCCTGGTCCATCTCGTCCTTGGTGATCACCAGGGGGGGCAGCAGGCGCAGCCGGTCCCCGGCGGTGAGGCACAGCAGGCCGTGGTCCATCAGCAGGGAGGCCACCTCCTTGTTGGTGCGTCCGCCGGTGATGTCGATGCCCAGCATCAGGCCCATACCCACCACCTGGCCCAGGTAGGGGGAGCCGATGGCCTCAATGCCTGCCCGGAGGTAGGCGCCCTTCTCCTTCACCCCGTCCAGGAAGGTCTGGTCCAAGGTCTCCAGTACCGCCATGCCTGCGGCGGTGGAGACGGGGTTGGCCCCGAAGGTGGAACCGTGGGTACCGGGGGTGAGGACGGCAGAACACTTCTCGTTGGTCAGGATGCCCCCCAGGGGGAGCCCCCCGGCGATCCCCTTGGCAAAGGAGACCACGTCGGGCTGGATGCCAAACTGCTGGAAGGCGAAGAGGGTGCCGGTGCGGCCGATGCCGGTCTGGACCTCGTCCACCAGCAGGAGCCAGTCCTTCTCCCGGCACAGATCAGCAATGGCCTGGACCTCCTTGGGGTCCAGGGGCCGCACGCCCCCCTCCCCTTGGATAAGTTCCAGCATGACGCCGCACACGTCCTCCCCGCCCTGGGCCTGGACGCTTTCCAGGGTGGGGTCTGCGTACCGGAAGGCCTCGTTAAAGGGGAAGAAATAGTTGTGGTAACTGTCCTGCCCTGTGGCGGTGAGGGTGGTGATGGTCCGGCCGTGGAAGGAGTGGTTCAGGGTGATGACGGTGCTGCGGCCTTTGCCGTACTTGTCAAAGCTATACTTCCGGGCCACCTTGATCATGGCCTCGTTGGCCTCGGCCCCGGAGTTGCCGAAGAACACCTTGGACAGGCCGGAGCGGGTGCACAGCTCCCGAGCCAGCAGGGGGCCGGGCTGGGTGTAGAACAGGTTGGAGATGTGTCCCAGCTTTCCAATCTGGGCTGTGATGGCGGCCATCCACTTCTCGTTGCCGTACCCCAGGGAGTTGACCCCGATGCCGCTGGTGAAGTCGATGTACTTCCGCCCAGACAGGCTGTACAGGGTGGCCCCCTCCCCGTGGTCAATGTCCACCGGGAAGCGCCCATAGGTGTGCATGATGTAGGCGTCGTCCAACGCCTTCAGTTCCTCAAAAGTCATGGGATTCACTCTCCTTCGTTTTTCATTTTTTCTCGCGGGCAGCGTCGCAGACTTCCGGCCCTCGCAAGGGCCGGAACCCATTGCAATCCATTTTTTGACCGGCTCCGCCGGCCAAAAAATTCTTCTCATCCCGAGAGTGCCTGGCAAAGCCAGGCGCGGGTCGGGATGCCATCCCCCAAATTTCAGAGCCCAGCGAAGCGGGTCTGAAATTTCCTATCTTACTCCCACAGCATCGTCCCAATTCCCTTATGGGACAGCATCTCTGTCAGGATGGAGTGGGGGATCCGCCCGTCCAGGATGTGGGCCCGGTGGACGCCATGTTCCAGGGCGTCCACGCAGCACTGGATCTTGGGGATCATGCCCCCGCCGATGATGCCGCTGGACAGCAGGGCGGGCACCTCCTCCCGGCGGATCTGGTGGATCAGCGTACTGTCGTCCTTGGGGTCCCGGAGGACGCCCCGGACGTCGGTGAGGAGGATGAGCTTTTCCGCCCCCAGGGAGATGGCCAGCTCTGCCGCTGCGGTGTCGGCGTTGATGTTGTAGGCGGTGTCGTTGTCGATGCCCAGGGCCACGGTGGAGACCACGGGGATGTACCCGCAGGCCAGCACGTCATGGACCACCTGGGGCTCCACCTTCACGATCTTGCCCACCAGGCCGTACTTCTCGTCCAGCTTTTTGGCCTGGAAGAGGGCCCCGTCCAGGCCGCACAGGCCGATGGCCTTGCCCCCCAGGTTGTTGATGATGGACACCAGGTGCTTGTTCACCTTCCCGCAGAGGACCTGCTGGACGATGTCCATGGTCTCCTCATCGGTGTACCGCAGGCCGTCCACGAACCGGGACTGCTTGCCCACCTTTTCCAGCATGTGGCCGATTTCCGGCCCGCCGCCGTGGACCATCACCACCCGGACGCCCACCAGGTTGAGCAGGATGATGTCGCTGATCACCGCGCTGCGCAGCTCCTGGGAGATCATGGCGTTGCCGCCGTACTTGATGACGATGGTCTTGCCGTACCACTTTTGAATGTAGGGCAGGGCCTCCACCAGGACGGTGGAGCGCTCCATATAATTGTTCATGTCCATGGGTGGGTGCCTCCCGGTCTCAGCTGCGGTAGTCGCCGTTGATTTTCACATAGTCGTAGGTGAGGTCGCAGCCCCAGCAGGAGCAGCTGGCCTGGCCTGCGGTGAGGGTGACCAGGATGGTCACCTCGTCCTGGCCCAGGACTTCCTTGGCCAGGTCCTCGTCAAAGGGGACACCTTGGCCCCCGGCACACACCTGGAGAGTGCCCCCCTTGGACTGGAAGGACACCGCCACGTCCTTGGGGTCAAATTCCGCCCCGGAATAGCCGATGGCGCACAGCACTCTCCCCCAGTTGGCGTCGGTGCCGAACATGGCGCACTTCACCAAGGGGGAACGGACCACGGCCTTGGCCATCTGTTCCGCCTGCTCCTCGGTTTCCGCCCCCTGGACGGTGCAGGTCACCAGGCGGCCGGCGCCCTCGCCGTCGCTGGCGATCATTTTGGCCTCGTACTCACAGACGTGGCGGAGGGCGGCAAAGAAGGTGCCATAGTCCGCCCCGGGGCCGGTGATGGGGGTGTTCCCCGCCAGGCCGTTGGCCAGGACCACGCAGGTGTCGTTGGTGGAGGTGTCCCCGTCCACGGTGATGCGGTTGAAGGTCTTGGTGACCACCTGGCGGAGCATGTCCTGGAGGACGGCCCCGTCGATGGCGCAGTCGGTGGTGATGCCGCAGAGCATGGTGCCCATGTTGGGGTGGATCATGCCGGACCCCTTGGCGATGGCCCCGATGGTGACGGTCTTGCCCCCCAGCTCCACGGTGACGGCGATCTCCTTCACCTTCAGGTCGGTGGTGAGGATGGCGTGGGCCGCGTCCAGGGAGGCCTGGGGGGTGTCCGCCAAGGAGGCCACTAGGGTGGGGACCCCCTGCTCAATGGCCTGGATGTTCAGCTCCACCCCGATGATGCCGGTGGAGCAGACGGCGAAGTCCTGGGGCTGCAGGCCGGTGGCGGCGGCAGCGGCCTGGGCCATCCGCTGGGCATTCTCCATGCCCTTGGGGGCGCAGGCGTTGGCGTTGCCGCTGTCGAAGATGATCCCCTGGGCCTTGTGGTCAGCCAGGTGCTCCCGGGTGAGGATCACAGGATCGGCCTTCACCACGTTGCGGGTGAAGGTCCCTGCGGCAGCGCAGGGGACGGCGGAGAGGATCATGGCCAGATCCTTCTTCTCCGGCTGGGGGGTGGTGAAGTTATCCTTAATGCCGCAGTGGATGCCTGCGGCCTGGAACCCCTTGGGGGCGGTGACGCCGCCAGAGATGATATGCATGGAAAAAACCTCCTTGTTGCCGGCCCTGGGGGCCGGGTGTCGTTTGGTATATTCGGGGCCGCTGCCGGATCGGCAGGGGGGCGTTTCTGGACCGGCGCAGGTTGGCACCTGCAAGGTGGGTTTCCCGCCCGACTCCGGGCGGGAGCCCGGCTTTCTCCGGAGAAAGCCGGAGGAAAGAGCGCCGGGGGCAAGCCCCCTGGACCCCCACCTTTTATAGCCCGCTCGCTACTCGCTCGCTCG
>ERZ857965.2112-NODE-2112-length-17701-cov-10.428936_pt1 | contig 17701 bp, 18 predicted proteins | sample MGYA00519758_ERZ857965 | MGnify/ENA primary metagenome ERZ857965 (study PRJEB31778, sample SAMEA3449381) | human gut metagenome | biome: human gut; feature: human-associated habitat; material: faeces | place: United Kingdom | collected 2010/2012 ... | reverse complement strand
CGTCGCCCACCTCGTAGCCCTGCTTGGCCAGCTCGTCCTTCAGCATCTGCTTCAGAGGCTCGGTCACGGTGATGATCTCCTCGGGCTCGCGGGAGGGCACGAAGGCGACCTTCAGCGTCTCGATCTTCTTGGCGCTGTCGGTATCGCCGCCGGTGCCGTTGTCGCCGGTGTTGGCCTTGTCGCCGCAGCCTGCCAGCAGGCCCAGCGCCATGACCAGCGCCAGAAGAAGCGAAATGATCTTTTTCATCTTTTTTCCTCCATAATTCAATGGTGTTGTTCCTGTGCCCCGGCCTCTCCGGCCGGACGCACCTGCGGCACGGCACACGAAAGGCGTGCCATACCGTCACCCAGTATAGCACACCTTGTCCGGGAAAATTTTTCTGTTTTAGGAAAAAAGTAACATCTTGTCAGCGGCGTCCCCCGCCAAAGTAGAACGCCACCAGCTCCTCAAACGCCAGAATGACATGGCCGAAGAACGTGTTGGGCAGGCTCCCGGCCAGCGTCTGCTTGGAGCCGTCCACCACGAACACGATGTCCGACATCTGCGCCAGCGCGGAGTCGCCCCGCTTGGTGAACGTCACGATGCGGTGGCCGTTCTGCTTCGCGTGCCGCACGTCGTTGAGCACCGGCTCCGTCTCCCCGCTCTGGCTGACGGCGAACATCACCGGCGCCGGATCCTCCCCGCCCTCCAGATGGTGGGCGTCGCGGAACAGCATGTAGTCATAGAAATGCACATTGTTATACACCATGAACCCGCAGATGGACAGCCGCTGTGCGATGTAAGCCCCCACGATGTTGGAAAAGCCCTCGCCGGTGGTGAACAGCTTGGCCTGCCGTGACTGATCCATCAGGCGGCAGAATCGCACCGCCAGCTCCTCGGAGTAGTTGTCGATCATGCTCTTGAGGTTTTCCGTGCTGCGCTCCTCCCCGTGGGAGTCGAACTGGCGGCTCAGGTAGTAGTACAGCTCGCTGTACCCGTCAAAGCCCAGCCGCTTGCACATCTTCATGATGCTGGTGGTAGACAGGAAATTCTCCCCTGCGATCTGCTGGATACCCACCCGCTTTTCGCCCCGCTTGATGTGGCTCGTGATGCCGGTGATGACCTTTTTCTCATCCTCTGACAGCAGGTTTGTCAACAGAAAATAACCGTCTCCCATACAATGATCCTTTCCCGCGCCATTCTCGTCTCTTTCAGTGGGCACTGCCGGCGCTCCACACGCGGCAGCATGCCGCGTCGGCCCGCGCCGCCCTTCTGCGTCATTATACCGCATATCCGCCGGATTTGCAAGAAACCCCGCGCCGGCCCGCGTAAGGCGAACGCCGGCTCAGCAGGTCTGGTTCCAGAGCACCATCACCTTTTTGCAGTTTGGACAATACCAGCCCTCGTCAAGGTCATGCGCTTTTATGGACTCCCTGCTTCCGAAGAACATTCTGCAGATATGCTTCAGCTCCGTCTCTCCCGCCTTTCGCGGATAGAACGTAGGCCCGGCCCCGGTCTTGCAGACAATATCCCCTGTTATCATCTCGCCATTACAAATGGGGCATTGCATGATATTTCCTCCCTCCGGCTTCCGACTTCTTTGCTTCATCATACCATACCGCCACAGCAACTGCAACCGGTTTTCGATCAGGCAGCCATGCAGCGGGTCTGCGCGGACATCAAGGCCGCGCAAGCAGGGAATGGCCGACAAACTCGCAAGCTGTCTGACTGACATTTGAAAGACATCGGCGTTCTTTCCCCGCCCAAAAGGGCAAAGCAAAACCCCGAAACCGTTGTTGTGTAACGGTTTCTGGGTGGCACGCCGTGAGGGATTCGAACCCCCGGCCTTCTGGTCCGTAGGTTGTCTCAAGGGCAAATCGGAGCCGTTTCGGCTCCGATTTGTGCTATTTGCCGCCGTTCGCCCGGCGGATCTTCCATTGTTTCCGCCCAGCCCTGCCTGCTCCGGTTCCGTTCTGGGTCAAAAGTGGGTCAGACACGGTGCGCCCGCACCCACGCCAACAGCGCCTCGTAGTCCATCGCACCGGAGGCGACAGCCAGACCGACCTCGACAACTTCATCGTTGGTGCAGTCCAGCCGAATACCGTTGACCTCCAGAAATGTCAGCATCACATACATACCGATGCGCTTATTGCCATCCACAAAGGCATGGTTGGCGATGAGCGCATAGCCCAGCCGAGCGCCCTTTCCCTCCTTGGTAGGGTAGAATTCCTGCCCGCCAAAGCCGGAAAAGACATTTTCCAACGTGGATTCCAGCAGAGCCCCATCCCTGACGCCGATGCACCTATTATACGCAGATTGTAGGTAAAAATCAACCTATTTTAAGGTGGGTTTTGCGTCCGGCCCAAATGGAATGGGGCGGCAGATGAACGCTTGCAAGGCATAGGCAGGGGAGATTGTGAAAGCGGAATTGATTTATGATTGAACGAGGAAGTCCGGACAGAAAACTGTTCGGACTTTTCTCATATAGTCCAAAGCTGCGGTAGAATTGTTCACAGGTTTTATTCTATAATTTGAATACAATAATTGTGCAACAAATCTGGAAAAACATAATCATCAATGTGTAAAATGTGATAGTCATGAGGAAAAAACGAGAATCACTGAAAGGATGTGGGGGGCATTGTGCGGGAAAAGGATTGAGCAATCAGTAGTCTTGTCCGTATTATTTGTTCTAATGTTTATTGCTGGATGTTTTTTTGTGAAAGCCAATCAAGAAAAGGAATTTGAGAAAAAGGATTATGGTGTGTTTTTAAATGCGGACGACTCATCTTTGGAACGATTTAAAATATATGAAACGATTGTAATTGACGCACAGTATTTTACAAAAAGGGATATTGAATTGCTCCATCAAAATGGAACAGTCGTATATACATATCTAAATATTGGGTCGATTGAAAACTTCAGGGAGTACTATACAACCTATGCGGAACTGGCAATCGGTGAGTATGAGCATTGGAAGGAAGAAGAATGGGTAGATGTAGCAAACCCAGACTGGCAGAAGTTTATAGGACAGCTTTCTCAGGAACTAAATGAAAAAGGTGTTGACGGATTCTTTATAGATAATTGTGATGTATATGATTACGCTCCGCACGAGAGTATTTTTGAAGGTCTTACAGCAATTCTACAAAACATGATGACGTTTGGAAAAGCGGTCATCATCAACGGTGGAGATACTTATGTGGCGGAATATAGGGAACGCTATGGGGATATTGATCATATTATGACAGGCGTAAATCAGGAATCCGTATGGAGCAGTATTGATTTTGATAGCGGAACTTTTCGTGAGCAAACGAGCGAGACGAGAGATTATTTCTGCAAATATTTGGAAACGTGCAAGGCGGATGGGGTGGAAGTGTATCTGTTGGAATATACAACTAATCAAAAACTGATTCAAAAAATAAAAGTATACTGCAAGGAGCAAGACTTCCATTTTTATATTTCCAGCTCCCTTGAACTTAGATAATGAGTGTTGAGAAATACGAAAAAGATGAGCAGATTACAAAAAATGTTCAGCCTATGAATAATGGCATAGAAGGTGAAATTTGATTAGACAAAGATTAGAGGCGGGAATTAACGCAAGGCAAATGATTTTGCGCCACTGTAGTCAATGGAAAGGGCTTCTTGGCCGTTCGAAAATCGCACCGCTGTAACCAAAGAAGAACGCCTCCGGCAGCGCAAGAATTGGGCCGCCATAGACAAAGATAAGATGGCGCGGTGCCGGGGGCAAATGATAACTTTCTGATAACAGTTCCGTTTTGGGATAGCTTTGTTCCCTTGATTACGGTATTGTTCGTTGGCAAAGGATGCTGATTTTATGCCAAAGCGACGAGCAAACGGCGAGGGCAATATCCGAAAGCGAAAGGACGGACGCTGGGAGGGCCGGTACACTGTCGGTCACGATCCGGAAACCGGAAAGGCCATCATCAAAAATGTCCTCGGCAAGATGCAAACGGAAGTAAAAGAAAAGCTGAAGAAAGCCATCGAGGAAAATGTCGGCATCGACTATGGGCGGGCCAAGAACTACACCGTGGGGAGTTGGCTTGAGATATGGATGGAAAACTACGCAAAAATCAAACTGCGCCCATCGACCTTCAAAACCTCGCAAGGCTTTCTGAAAAACCACATCAAGCCGCAGATCGGCAGCGTTCCACTGGCAGAATTGACTTCTCTGGACTTGCAGCGGTTCTACAAGCACCTGCTGGACGGCGGCCGGGTTGACCGCATCGAGGCCAAGAAAAAGCCGAAAGGGTTAGCACCGAAAACCGTGCGAAACATCCACCAAATGATCTGCTCGGCATACAACCTCGCCATCGAACAGTGTCTTGTCACGAAAAATCCAACGCAGGGCTGCGCCTTGCCGAAGGTGGAGCACAAGGAGATGAAAACGCTGACCGCCGACCAACTCAGCACCTTTTTCCGGGAGGCCAGGGACAGTGGCGTGTACGAGCTCTACTACCTCGACCTCGCTACCGGGCTACGGCGGGGCGAACTGCTGGGACTGAAATGAACGGACGTTGACCTCGACCGTGGTGTGCTGAAAATCCGACGGGCCATCTCGCGGCAAAACGGCAAAGTGGTCGAGGCACCACTGAAAACGAAAAACGCTTATCGCACCCTGCCGCTGTCGGCAGATGCGATAAGCATTCTGAAAATGCAAAAATGCAAAGTCGGAAACAGCGAATGGGTATTCCCGTCACCCACCGGAAGCCCCATGTCACCGGACAGCGTCCTGCATATGCTCCAGCGGGTGCTGAAACGGGCTGGACTGCCACGGATACGCTTTCATGACTTCCGACACACCTTCGCGACGATGGCCCTGCAGAACGGCGTGGACGTCAAGACCGTCAGCAGTATGCTCGGCCACTACTCGGCGGGCTTCACGCTGGACACCTACGCCCACGTCACAACGGACGCCCAACTCAAAGCCGCCCAGACGATGGGCAATATCCTCTCCCGTGCTGTCTGATGCTTTCCGCTATCTGCTCCCGTTGGGGTCAGCGTTTGGGTCAGAAAAAAGCAGCATCCGAAAATGGCAACTTATAAAAAGCAAAAACCCTAGAAATCAGATGATTTCGAGGATTTTTGGCAAAGGGCTATAATTTTGATAGAAAGCGGTGGCCGTGGGGTGCACCGCCGAAAATCGCGGGGTGCATCTCACCGGTCGGTGGGGTGCATTTTCTATTCTGTGATGCAAATTCAAAATGAATTGCAGTTTAGTAGCAGAATTATACCAATATTTAGGAAGGTGCCTGGGGATACAAGGCAGTGAGAAAATGTACAAATAATTTTAAAAAGTAAAAACTAAAATCATTTGTAAAAAATATTGACATCACAAAAGTTTGCTGTTATAGTAGTAATAGATTTAGAGTAATCGTTGGTTCAAGTGCATATGATACCTGTGCTTTATTTGGGAAACACAACGAATTTACGAAGGGAGCAGTAAGGTGATTGACTATCTTTGGGAAGCGCGTCAAGCTCTTATCGAGAACTTTCAAATCTCAATGAGAGCAATCCGCCTTCTGATGGGCTACAGTATAGTGGAGCTGGCAGAATATGTGGGTGTCACCCGCCAGACAATCAACAACCTAGAAACTGGTAAATCCAAGATGTCTGCCATGCAGTTTTTATCTCTTGCAGCTGTTGTGGACAACTACATCACAATAAACGGTGATATGTACCAAGCTATTGCAGCAATTCTGGATGGCAATGGAAAAAAAACGGCGAACCGCTATGACACCTCATTCAGCGGTTTCTCTTTACTCCGGCGGTGGTTTCTGCTTTTTGAAGGTACAGGAGCTGAGGTCATAGAAAACGATGGACGCTCACTGGATGCCGCCCAGATCCAGAAAATAGTGAGGGGCTATAAAATCTTCCTCGATGACACTGTACTCCTCTCGGAAAAGGCGGAGGAATTCCTTTGCTTTTGGGTGGACTATCTGATTGCGGAAAATGGAAAACTAATCATCCCCCTCCGAGCAATTGAGCGAATCCAAGAGCGGACGCAGGATACCACCTACTCACAGCAAGCAGTCAAGGCCTTGCGACTGCTCAACTGGATGCAGCAAAAAAACTTGATGCAGATTCGGGGAGAAGAAAGTGATGCCAACCTCCATGACACAATTCTCTCCGTGTTCTTGAAGTTCCGTGGAACACATCGTCTTTGCCTGATTACGCAGGAAGAAACATTTGCAGCTGAAGTTTTGCGGCTAAACAAGGCAAGTGACCGGGGCGGTTTCAACATTGCTGCCGGATATATTAACGGCGATGGAAAACTCGTTATGTACTCCGCTAGTAGCGAAAGTTTTTCCTTAAGTGAATCTGTGACCCCCGACACATGGTCAGAAATTGCCTCACATGAACCAGATGCGCTTTTGGAAACCGACCAAGGTAATTTGACATCTTGGGAATATCTGTAGAAGGAAAGGAAGCGAGAGATATGCCGAACTCCGAAGATAGATCTGCAGCTTTTCTGGAAGCAAGTGTAAAGGCCTTCAAAATTTTTATTGATACATGTAGCCTCTTATCTGAACAAGCAGATATATTTTGGTCGCACATTGTTCCTATACTCCAGCGCGAGGAAAAATCGATCATCGTCCCGTTCCGAGTTTATGAGGAGGTGAAGAAATTCGCAGAAAACCCTGTTCTTTGTGTGCAAAAAGGAAATCCCACCCTAAATCACCGTGCGAAAGCTGCGCTCAATAACATTGACAAACTGCGGAAGGCCGGTGTAGTTGCGATTTTTGGGGACAAGCACGACAACTTTGCAGACAACGTTTTCCAGACAGTATTTACCCAGTTTCGGTTGAAATACAATCTCATGCTAATTACGCAGGATTACAACCTCGCAAGTGATATCATCGCAATAGGAAAAAGTAAGTCTGTCAATACGACAAACCGTATTCTCGTTGAGCGGATTAACAAATACGGATATCTTAGCGTTTTCCGTTTTGACGAACAGCGATTCCCCACAAGTCAGCATCCCAACCCCCCGCACATTTCAGAGGAGCGACCTCGGATTCCAGACGATGAGTGCTTTGCCTTTGCAACTTCGGTTCGGAGCGTGAGTGGCAAGCTGACCATCTCCTCCATTCCCGGCGAAGGAGCCAATCTAACCGCTGAACGGAATGGAAAGCGAGAAACGGTCAGACTGGTTAAGGCAGGACCATCAGGCGGGGAAGGTACGATCTATACGACCAGCTTTCCCGGCATCGTTGCGAAGATCTACAAGCCAGAAAGACTTGACAAAGCGAAGTTCGAAAAGCTGAGTCTGATGATGACGAAATCCATCAACTGTGACGGCGTCTGTTTCCCTCTTGCGCTCTTGTACAACCAGCGAAACGAGTTCGTTGGTTATCTGATGAAACAGGCGTGTGGAAAGGAATTGCAACGCTGTGTGTTTATCCCTCAGCTTTTAAAAAAGACCTTTCCAAACTGGACCAAGATTGACACGGTCACACTTTGTGTCACAATTTTGAAAAAACTGAAATACCTCCACGAGCGGAATATTATCTTGGGAGACATCAACCCAAATAACATTCTCGTTGTATCCCCAACGGAAGTGTACTTTGTTGACACCGACAGCTACCAGATTGAGGGTTTTCCCTGCCCTGTTGGTACCATTAACTATACCGCACCGGAAATTCAGCGCAAGGAGTACTCCTCATTTTTACGTACGCTGGGGAACGAGCGTTTCGCCGTTGCCACACTATTGTTCATGATTATGTTGCCTGGAAAGCCCCCCTACTCCCTCCAGGGTGGAGAAAACCAGATTGACAACATTATCAACGGCGACTTCGCCTATGCGTCAGGTAGTCGGAGTACCGGGAAGGCCCCAGAGGGAATGTGGCGCTTCTGTTGGAGCCATCTCCCGCGCTACCTAAAGGATGACTTTTATGAGACTTTCCGCAAGGGTGGCGAACACAGCACGGAGAATACCCGCTACAGCACCGGCGATTGGCTAAAGAAATTTGAGTATTATTTGGAGTTATTAACAAGCGGAAAGCTGGCTAAGCAGGATTCTATGTCGATGGACATTTTTCCCTCGCGGCTGAAAAAGAATCCAAAAGCCACTTACATTCGCTGCCGGATTTGCGGCAATGAGGTGGATGAGGATAGGGCGGAGCAGGGAATTTGCCAGGACTGTCTAAAGAAGGGGGATATCTATCATTGTGCCAGATGCGGGTGCGAGATGGTACATACCAATTATCAAAAGTACATCAAGCACTCTCCCAGATATGAGATATGTAAAGATTGTTTAAATAAAAGAAATATGGTTTACACAACGATCCGTTGCTCAGAGTGCGGCAGGAGCTTTGAAATCACCAACGGGGAAAAGGAGTTTTTTGACAAAAAGGGTTTCCAACTGCCAAAAAAGTGCAAGAATTGTCGTGGACAGAGAACCTATACCCAAACTTCTGGATATTCCTCTGGCAGGACCTCTGATTCTCATTCGAGTAGTTCTTCTTCATCCGGGGGGAGCGGAAATGGTTGGTGCTTTATCACTACAGCAGCCTGCGAATACTTTGGTAAACCGGATGACTGCTATGAACTCACGATGCTGCGCCAGTTTCGGGATGGTTGGCTTGCAGTACAGCCTGGCGGTGAGGCATTGATCAGGGAGTATTACCGAATCGCGCCATCTATTGTGGAGGCGTTGAATGCCTCCGAGCAACGAGATACCATTTACCAGGATATCTGGAATCACTATATTATGCCATGTGTCTGGCTGATTGAGCAAAACGCCTATGAACCCTGTCGCGAACTCTACGAGAAGATGGTCCAGGATATTAAACAAACTGTACTAAAGGAGTGTTGAACATGAATAACGACTTACTTCGCATGGAAGACCTTGTAAACAATCCGACTGCCCGAGTCCCTGTTTGCCTGTGTCTTGACGTGAGTGGCTCCATGGACGGAGAGCCGATTAGGGAACTGAATGATGGCGTCCGTATGTTCTATGATGCGATCCGGGAAGATGAAACCGCATTGTATGCCGCTGAGGTCTGCATCATCACATTTGGCCGTAATGGTGCCAAATGTATTACTGACTTTGCCAGTATAGAACTCCAGCCGGATGCCCCTGTGTTGAATGCCGGTGGCATGACGCCCATGGGAGAGGCTGTCAATCTGGGACTTGATCTGCTTGAGAAGCGAAAGAACGAATACAAGAGCAAGGGCGTGGACTATTATCAGCCTTGGCTGGTTCTGATGACCGATGGTGTACCCAACGGCAATCCCGGCGAACTCTCCCGTGCAATCAGCAGGACGGTGGAAATGGCCAATAACAGGAAGCTGTCTATTTTCCCAATTGGAATTGGCGAGGATGCCGATATGGATGTACTGGCACGGTTTTCACCGAAGCGCGGCCCGTTGAAGTTGCAGGGACTGAAGTTTCGCCAATTCTTCGAGTGGCTCAGTCAGAGCGTTTCTAGAACATCCCAGTCCATTCCTGGAGAAAGCGTCCCGCTGGATGTGGATGGTATCCAGGGATGGGCTGAACTATGAATCGTATTGGTAGAGACCTTCACGGTAGGATATCCGGAGATTATCTGAATTTTGAGGATGCGGAATTCAGCGGCAGAAAGCTCAAGCTGGACTGCATTATATATAGAGGAGTGGCCACAAAATGAACGATTTACTCAGATTACAAGATCTTGTCAACAATCCGACTGCACGTGTCCCCGTGTGTCTCTGCCTTGACACCAGCGGCTCCATGGGGAGAGTCGTTGGTGGAGACATACAGGAAACCGGAGAGCAGGTTTTCAAGGACGGTCAGATGTGGAATGTTGTGACAGGGGGAGTCTCGGCGATTGATGAACTGACTGAGGGCGTAAAGGCATTTTATGAGGAGTTGCGCAACGATGAGGTAGCACAGTATTCTGCAGAGGTTTGCATCGTAACTTTTGGCGGCTCCTCTCCTCAACTCATTATGGATTTTGCCAACATTGACCGACAGCCGGAGTTGCCGCAGTTAGTCGCTGACGGAGATACCCCAATGGGTGAGGCCGTTAATCTAGCGCTGGACTGTCTTGAAGGACGGAAACGGGAGTACCAAGAGAAAGGTGTGGATTACTACCAGCCATGGCTTGTTCTGATGACTGATGGTGCTCCGGAGGGGTCAAATCCAGCTGAACTTGACCGTGCAATTCAAAGGACAGTCGATATGGTCAACTCTAAAAAACTGACTATTTTCCCAATTGGCATCGGAGATGAGGCGGACATGGATACTCTGGCCCGTTTCTCTCCGCAGAGAACACCGTTGCGTCTAAAAGGAATGCGCTTCAGAGAGTTTTTTCAGTGGCTCAGCCAGAGCGTTTCCCGCACATCGATGTCCATGCCGGGAGAAAAAATTAAGCTGGATACCGAAGGGATTAAGGGTTGGGGCGAACTTTAACACCATACCCCCCGAATGGTCATTAGGATCCATTCGGGGGGTGGCTAGGAGTTATTAGGAGATGTCATATCATGTGGAAGTCAGTATGTTGTGAGATTCAGGGAACCGGGCATAAAAAAAGTTGCATTCCTTGTCAGGATAAATCATTTGAACTGGCAAAAAATGGTGTTTATGTCATTGCTCTAGCGGATGGTGCGGGGTCTGCAAGCCTGTCACATTATGGTGCAGAGCGGGTGGTTCGAGACGCATCTGAATACATCGCAGAGCATTTTCAGGAATGTTTCAATTGCGATGACGGACGCAAGGTCAAGCAGAATCTCCTGAAAATGCTCCAAAAAAGCCTGTCAGAGGAAGCGCAAGCACACGAATGCAGCATCCGAGATTTATCCTCGACGTTATTGTTGGCTGCAGTTAATGAGAATAATTTCATCTTGGCACACATAGGAGATGGCGTTATCGGCTACTTGGACGGAGACAAATTGAAAGTTGCTTCTATGCCGGATAATGGGGAGTTTTCCAATGTAACCACATTTGTCACTTCAGGCGAAGCACTCACATCTATGCGTCTGTTTAAGGGTGAACTCAAGAATAAGGATGCCTTCGTACTGATGTCCGATGGGACAGAGCAAAGCTTCTATCACAAGCCTAGTAAAACACTGGCTCACGTCATAGTAAAGCTGATGCATCGAACCTGTTTGATTGGTAGCGAGACAATGAAAGCGCAATTGGAAGACGCTTTTACGTCAGTGATTTCAAAAAACACGCAAGACGATTGTAGTATAGCGATTATGGCACGGCCTTCTGCAACGCTCTGTCCAATCGATGGGCTTGATTTCAAAGAACGACAGGAGTTGTATGGAATCGCTGAACCAGAACGCTGCGCACATAGACGTGTGAATCGTTGTGATGCAATACTTGTAATCACTGAAGCCCCGTGCTCCCTCAAGCAGATTGCGAGAAGAATCCACCTCAAGCCCAAGTACACCCGGAAGCATGTTGACAAGCTTATCTCATTGGGGGTGCTTATAAAAAGAGGGAATCTATATCAAAAGGTGTGAATGATGAGGCCCTAATCGCCCCGTGGCTTTCTCTATCGAAAAGTCCCTAGCCAATCATGCCGTTTCCTGCGAACAGTTCGGTCAGCTGCTTGAAGGAGCGGGTGCCGTGGTCTCCGATGTTGTAGTAGCTGTAGTCGCCAAAGGCGATGGCGTTCTCCGGCACATACCCGGAAGTGTGGACGCTGTAGCCCAGAATACGGTCAGGTTCGCCTACCTAGTAGGAAGGCTGCCAGATGTAAGCGCCGTTGTTGTCCTTGAACTTCCGAATCTGAGCCACAGTCTTGTCGTTCATAATGAAAGAAGCGTTTTTGCGATAGGGACGCTTCAAATCAGAGATAAGGTCCAGCACATCGTCTGCCTTCAGTGCGGCGGTAAGCGTACCAGCCACATGACCGCCGCCTACATCAGCGAACAGACCCAGGGGCTGACCCACACCAGTGCCGTTGAGGAAGGCGTCCTCCTCGGCATTGGCCAAAGCCTTGCCGAACTGCTCGATGATGTAACTCTCCAGATTGAAGGCACTGTCATAGAGCAGTTCCTCAGTCACCTTAATGGCGACGTGCAGCTTGTGGGCATCCAGCAGAATCTGGGCGAAGGTGGCATCGGAGAACTGGAGCGCACCGCCTTCCTCGATCCATGCGGCGGCAGGCTTGGTGGCTGCGATGTTAATCTTGTGTTCACCGGAAGTGGTAATCACATTGCCCAGGCGGCGCATGATGTTTTCCTCGGACAGAGTCTGAATCAGACGGCGGTCATACTCCTCGGGCACCAGATAGCCGCCGTCCGCATCGACACCCTCCTGCAGGACATTGCTGACCTGGCGGAAGTTGGTGCGCAGAGCGGTCAGCATACCATTGCGGTATTCATCGGACGCACGACCGGTCTTTGCCTCCGGCTGATTCCCGGCGGTGGGCTTGGAAGTGAGCGGGGTGTTCACAGGCTTGTTCAGTTCGGCTTCCAGAGCCTCCTGGCGCTCCAGGCGGGCGATTTCTTTGCCCAGATCGGTGATTTCGTTTTCCATGCGAGTGTAGGTGGCATCGTCTTCGGCGGACAGGATGCCCTTGTCATTGCGGTGGGAATCCAGGAAGCTCTTTGCGGCCTCCCATGCCTTGGCGCGCTTTTCGCGCAGTTCAAGAATAGTCATTTTGAAATCCTCCTTAGTGTTTCAAAAGATTGAGCCGATCCATGAGCGAATCAATGGATCGGCCTTCAGCACAGCGGTCTCGGGCTTGCCCTTGACCGCCATTTTGTTGAGCAGAGCATTGGTGACCGCTCTTCGAGAAAATGCGTAGGCCTCGACTTCAGGAGCGGCCTTCTTGGCGTCTGTCAGCACATCATCGGCAAAGCCGAGTTCGATGGCCTTGTTGGCGTTCATCCAGGTCTCTGCGTCCATCAGATGGGACAGCTTCGCTCTGGACAGGCTCGTCTTGATTTTGTAGGCGTTGATAATGCTTTCCTTCACCTCGGAGAGCATGTCGATGGCTTTCTGCATATCTTCATGGTCACCGAAAGCCACGGTGGCGGGATTGTGGATCATCATAAGGGCGGAAGGCGCCATGAGCACCTTTGTGCCCGCCATAGCAATAACAGATGCGGCGGAGGCCGCAATGCCATCAATTTTGACAGTCACATTGCCCTTGTAATCCATGAGCATGGAATAAATCTGACTGGCAGCAACACAGTCGCCACCGGGAAAATTGATCCAAATAATGATGTCACCGCTGCCCGCAAACAGTTCATCTCGGAACATTTGCGGAGTTACATCATTGTCATACCAACTCTCCTCGGCAATTGTGCCGTTAAGTTCCAGCACCCGTTCGGCGCCGTAATCTGCGTCCGTCTGATTTTTCCACACCCAGAACTTCTTGTTCTTCATCTACGGTTTCGTCCTCCTTTCCAGCATCAGTAGGTGTATCTGCAAAAGCGCCCGCATCTTTCAGTGGAAGCATATTGCCTTGGTCATTGTGGCGATATACATGGAGCGGGAGACCAGCCACTGCCTCGGCAAGGATGCGGACGCGGGAGTAGACGGCGGTCATCTGCATGGCAGAGCGCTCTGTGACTGCCTTACCAGAAGAAGTGCCGCCCATAAAGAAGGTGTATCCACCGCCTACGATTCTATTTGAGGGCTTGTCTCTAGAACGAAACAGCCCAGAAAAGATTCCCATAATCATCATCTCCTTAAATTTTCAAAAGACCTACATTTTTTTGTATATCTACTATTGACACAGTTGTTAGACTGTGACATTATAAGACCATCAAATATATGTAGGTTATGGAGGTACTAACATGAACACTCAAACTATCATCGACGCAATCTATCAGGACTTTACTAAGACCTATCGTGGCGCAGCAACTTTTGTCAACTCCGGAGAACTCTGGGACTTTTGCATTAAGACCATCAAAAATCCAACCCTGATGAGCAACATCGCATTTGCCAACGACCTTGAAATCCCGCCCGTCAAGTCTCTTCTCCTTATCTACAAGCGAAAGGTAAACCCTGTGGTGGGTTTCAAGTTTGACGCAAATGAGAGCCGCGCTATGGGCGCATTGATGGGCTTTGTTTTCAAGTTCGTCCTTGGCTATTCCAGCCAGAAGGAACGATGCAAGGTTGATGAATTCGGCATTAAGACGGCGACCCGTTTTACGGATGGCCCCGTTGTTGAGTTCACAGCCGATACTGAATAAGAGTGGATGCACCCGCTTCAGCGGGTGCATTTTTCATATAAACAGAATACCCCGGTCATCGTAGACCGAAGCACTGGTGTCATTGCCGCAGCGTATTGCACGGTCGAGCGCCATGATTGTGGCGACTGCACCGTCAATCTTCTCTGTGGATTTTTCTTTATCGGGCTTGATGTTGCCCGCAGGATCACCGCGAATGAAGATGTTGTCCATCATCCACCGCAGCACGGGGTGACCGCCATGTGCCACACGCTCCTCCAGCACGAGCTTCATCAGTTCCTTGGTCGGAGGGGACATGTCCTTGAATCCCTGACCGAAGGGAACGACTGTGAAGCCCATGCCTTCGAGATTCTGCACCATCTGCACAGCGCCTCAGCGGTCAAAGGCAATCTCCCGGATATTGAAGCGTTCGCCCAGCCGCTCGATGAACTTCTCGATGTAGCCGTAATGGACGACATTGCCCTCTGTAGTCTGGAGAAATCCCTGGCGCTCCCAGACATCGTACGAGCATCACCAGAGCCCTTGGTCATGACATCAAACAGCTTCCTGTTCGGCTGTGTGTGCAGCTCATCGAATACAACGCCGTGGATGTTGAAGCCGTGTTTGGAATAGGCCTCTGCCGACAGCACCTGGTAGAAGCTGTTGGTAGGGGTATAGATGATGCGCTTGGTAGCCGTCAGAATCTTTACTCTAATAAGCTGGGCGTATCAAGGCAAGCCATTTTCCGTTGGGAAATGGTAACAGCTATGCCAGATGCAACAAACATTCTTCAACTCAGTAGGCTGTTTCAGGTTACAACAGACTACTTGCTAAATGATGAATACCAAAGCGACAATGACCTGCCGAAAGTTAAGGAAGTCAAAACGGACGGCATCCACCAGATCATGATTTTTTTGATCACTCTTGAAGTGATGGTGTTGATAATTCAATTCATGTCTGTTGTTATCCTGCAAAACATTTTCTTTGGTGTCTTGAGTTTAATTCCTTTTATTGCTATGGTTGGAGGCTTTAAATACGCATATCAAAAAAGGCAAATGAGCAGAATGAGAGAACAATACAATTCCGCAAGCGGTTTTATAAAGTCTCTGCATGGTTAGGCGCATATTTCCCGATTAGACTGTTGGCAATGGCGTTAGTACATTTTTATCCTCGCCCTATCAATTCGCTTGCCTTGGAATGTGTCATAGCCGTCCTCTATCTAATGACTGCTACCCTCATAACATTAGAGATTGAAAAACGCCATCTTTCAAAGAACTGATTTTAGAACATAACGAATACCGAAAATCAGCCTGTTGACTGGTCGCACTATGCGATAAGTTGACGGTCTTTTTTTGTCCACAAAATCAAAAAAAGGAGGTCAATCACAATGACAAAACCGAAAACCCTTGAACAGCTTCGAGCCGAAAAGGAGGAGCAGAGACACAGCTTTTACAGGAACAGCACAAGCTGGAGCGTCTGGAGAATCGAAAAAAATATCTGGAACAGTGTGTACAAGCCGCAATTTCGACAGAAACGAAAAAAGATTACGCAGCCCCGCTGGGCTGCGACGCCTCGGAACAGCGACGCGCATAAGCGCATCGCTGTTCCGAAGGCTCTCTGCGTTCTTCTGGAGTACACCCGGCCAAGACCCAAAAGCGGCAAAGTTTGCCGTTCTGATACCCGACCCGGGGGTGTTTGTGAACGTGCGGAACGGTCCGAGGGTAGTGATACCACCCTCATCCGAAATACCCCTGTTTCGCCGTGTGTGCCCTTGTGTGCGATTCTTTGAGTAAAGCCGAGTGTGTACCCACTTTCACTCGTAAAAGCGAACGTGGGCCATTTGTGCGAGAAGTTGAAAAACGCGATATGAAACAGCTCTGGATAGAGTTTGTGACGGCAACTCTGCCGGATTTTCTCCCTCTGCTGACAGTGGGGGTTCACAGAGAACCGGGAAATGTATGTATATAAAAGCATGGCAGAATCAAGGGTTGCAAATGTAGTGATTGGAGCGATTTCACTGGCAACGCAAAGCCCTGCTGTGGCCGAGGGAGAGAAGGCCCCTGTTTCGCCGTGCGAGCCGCTGTGTGCGATTTTTCTCCGAGAGCCGAGTGTGTGCCCACTTTCACTCGTGAAAGCGAACGTGGGGCGTTTGTGCCGGAGGTGTTGAAGTCCGTGTGACCAATGCATTGGAAACGTTGGTATGACTGCATTTCCTATGCTTTTCACAGCTTTTTCGAGGACGAAAAAGAAAGCAGGATAAACGGCTGGCGTCGGAACCGACGCTCTGCTTGGTCACTTCTGCCCGCAGTGCGGGCAGTTGCCGAGGTTTTCAACGCAGTCGGTTGTGGCGCCTTTTGTGAGAGATTTCAGAGCGGCTGGCGTCTTAGTTCCCGCAAGCGCAGGTGTCCCAAGAATTTTGGTGGTGCCTTATAGCTGTTTCGGAGAATTATGGGTACGGAAAACGTGGCGGACGCTTCACACGGGCAGTGGCGCAGGTCGTGCATATTTTGCGCCGCTGTAGTCAATGGAAAGGCTTCTTGGCCGTCCCCAAATCGCACCGCTGTAACCAAAGAAGATCGTTCCCCGGCAGCGCAAAAATTGGGCCGCCATAGACAAAGATGAGGCGGTGCCGGGGGCAAATGATAACTTTCTGATAACAGTTCCGTTTTCTGGTAGCTTTGTTCCCTTGCTTACAGTATTGTTCGTTGCGAAAGGGGCTGATACCATGCCAAAACGACGAGCAAACGGCGAAGGCAATATCCGCAAACGAAAGGACGGACGCTGGGAGGGACGGTACACAGTCGGTCACGATCCAGAAACCGGAAAAGCCATCATCAAAAACATCCTCGGCAAGACGCAGGCCGAGGTCAAGGAGAAACTGAAAAAAGCCATCGAGGAAAACGTCGGCATCGATTACGGACGGGCCAGGACCTACACCGTAGGAACATGGCTGGAGGTCTGGATGGAAAACTACGCAAAAATCAAGCTGCGCCCATCGACCTACAAAACCCCGCAAGGTTTCCTGAAAAACCACATCAAGCCGCAAATTGGCAGCATTCCGCTGGCAGACCTAACCACTCTGGACTTGCAGCGGTTCTACAAGCACCTGTTGGACGGTGGCCGGGTAGACCGCATCGAAGCGAAAAAGAAACCGAAAGGGTTAGCACCGAAAACCGGGCGCAACATCCACCAGATGATCGGGTCGGCATACAACCTCGCCCTCGAACAGCGTCTCGTCACGAAAAATCCAACGCAGGGCTGCGCCTTGCCGAAAGTCAAACACAAAGAGATGAAAACGCTGACCGCCGACCAACTCAGCGCCTTCTTTCGGGAGGCCAAGGACAGTGGTGTGTACGAGCTCTACTACCTCGACCTCGCTACTGGACTTCGGCGGGGCGAACTGCTGGGACTGAAATGGACGGACGTCGACCTCGACCGTGGCATACTGAAAATCCAACGGGCCATCTCGCGGCAGAACGGCAAGGTAGTGGAAGCCCCACTGAAAACGAAAAACGCCTACCGCACACTGCCGTTGTCGGCAGACGCGATAGACGTTCTAAAGGCACAGAAAAACAAGGTGGGAAGCAG
>ERZ857965.2110-NODE-2110-length-17714-cov-4.863412_pt1 | contig 17714 bp, 24 predicted proteins | sample MGYA00519758_ERZ857965 | MGnify/ENA primary metagenome ERZ857965 (study PRJEB31778, sample SAMEA3449381) | human gut metagenome | biome: human gut; feature: human-associated habitat; material: faeces | place: United Kingdom | collected 2010/2012 ... | reverse complement strand
TATTATTGATATTTTAATAGTTATTTTAATAACAAACTGAAGATATAAAAAATACAGATTATTATGTAATCTGTATTTTTTATAGTATCGTTATATTATTTATTGTCATAATATATAATATATATAAAATTGAAAATATGACAAAACTATGGTATGATAAATTCAATAGGAGGTATATTATATGAAAAAAAATATTTTAGCAAGCGAAAGATTTAAATTTTTAAGAGAAAATAGTAATTTAACTCAATCACAAATAGCAGAGTTTTTAAATATAGATCAAAGTTATATTTCAAAGTTTGAAAAAGGGGAAAGAAATCTAAGTATAGATATGCTAGAAAAAATATGCAGTTTATTTGGTTGTACACTAAGTTATTTTGAAGATGAATCAGAAAGTCATACTCCTTTAAATATAGCATTCAGGTCAAATAATTTAAATATAGAAGACCTAGAAACTATAGCATCTATAAATAAGATAGCTCTTAATATTAGATTAATGAATTCTCTTTTAGGAGGGGATATAGTTGAAAAGTAATATACAATTAAATTCATTTGCCATAGAAATGAGAAAAAAATTAAAAGAAGACTCCGAATCACCTATAGATATTCTTGCATTAATAAATAATTTGAAAAATTCAACATTAGTGTTTTATCCTATGTCAGATAGAATTAGTGGAATGTGTATAAAAGAAGGGCAAAGTAATGTTATCGGTATAAATTCAAATATGTCATATGGTAGACAGCGATTTACTGTAGCTCATGAATTATATCACCTATTTTATGAAGAAGAATTAAAAACTGTAATTTGTCAAAAGGACATATATGGTCAAAAGCCAGATAGTGAAAAAGAAGCAGATATATTTGCATCATATTTATTAGCTCCATATGACTCATTAAGATCATATATAAAAGAAAATAAACTTTTAGAAAATAAAGAATATATATTAAAGGATATTATTGATATGCAACAATTTTACCAATTTAGTCATCAAGCAATGATTTATAGACTTATGTATGATGGATATATAGATAGCAAGCAATATAATAGTCTAAAAATGTCAGTTTCAAAAAATGCAATAAGATTAGGATATGATGATAAGCTATATAAACCTTTAGATAAAGATAAGAAATATTTTTCAATAGGTGAATATATTCAAAAGGTAGAAGTACTAAAAGAGAAAGAGTTAATATCATCAGGAAAGTATGACGAATTATTATTAGATGCATTTAGAGCAGATATAGTATATAACTTAGGAAGTGAGGATATAGAGTTAAATGACTGATAAATATTTTTTTGACACAGATTGTCTATCTGCATTTTTGTGGGTAAGAAATGAAAATATTTTAACTAAGTTATATGGTGGAAAAATTATATTGCCAGAGCCTGTTTATACGGAATTGTCACATCCTAGAATACCTCATTTAAAAAGGGCTACGGACACATTGAAGAAGAATGGAGAAGTGTATGTTCAGAGTATAGAAATGGGTACTGAGGAATATGATATATATTTGGAGTTAACTACTAATCCCCAAAATGGATTTAAAATTATAGGTAAAGGTGAAGCTGCTGCTATAGCATTAACTAAAGTAAAAGGTGGGATTATAGCAAGTAACAATATGAGGGATATAGTACCATATGTTGATAAATATAATTTAACTCATATTACAACTGGAGATATTTTGAAAGAAGCATTAGATAAAAACTATATAACAGAAGAAGAAGGGAATGATATATGGGATAATATGCTTAGGAAAAATAGAAAGCTACCAAGTAAAACATTCACAGCATTTTTAGATAATCATAAAGTTATTAAATCAGATGAAATTGATATAGATATTGAATAATACTCAAGTCATATATCAGAGACTAGAAATGGATTTTTAGAGTTTTTTAGGTAAATTAATTTTGTTAAAAGGAATGAAATATGAAGAAGATCTGTATTTTATTTGCTGTATTATGGATGGGATTTATTTTTTATATGTCTCATCAACCAGCAAAAATATCATCTGCACAGTCTGATAATGTGATGCATGTTATAAAAAAGGTTTCTAAGAGTGAAGAAATTAAAAATAATATAAATAGCTTCATTGTAAGAAAGGGAGCTCATATGTTTTTATTTTGTGTTCTTGGCATATTATTTTTTGGAAGTGTGTACAATGGCGATAATATATTAAAATCTGTATTTATAGCATTGTTGTTAGCGTTTTTATACGCTTGTAGTGATGAGTACCATCAAACCTTTGTTGTTGGAAGAACTGGGCAGTTTAAGGATGTTTTAATTGATTTTAGTGGAGCTTTTATTGGGGTTTTAATAGTTAGTTTAATTGTTAAGTTTAATATATTTAAGAAAAAAATACAGATTACTAAGTAGTCTGTATTTTTTTTAGTTTGTTATTAAATTTTGAGAACAATATATTATATATGATGATACCTATATATCCACCAAAAGTATTTAAAATTATATCGTCAATATCACAAAATCTATATGGAATAAAACCTTGGATAAATTCTACACCTAAAGTTATAATAAACACAGCTAAAAGAGCTTTAGTCTTATTTTTTTCAAACTTAATGTATATAAAAAATCCAAAGGGAATAAATAAAACTATATTACCTATAACGTTATAGATAAATTGTCCTAATGGATATTCAAAAAGCATTTTTATAATTATTTTAAATGGAACTATATTAAATATTTCAAATCCTTCAAATTTATATCCAAGTCTTATTGGAAATAATGTTAATGATATTATAAATAATATAGATAAAAATAAGAAAAGATTTAAAATTTCTGACTTGTAGTTTATTGAAATATTTTTTATGTACTTGTATATAGTTGAAATTCCTAAATATAAAAATGTTATTCCTAATAATATTAAACCTGAAAATTCTATTACCAATTTAACACCTCTTGACTTATATTAATTTTACTTATCATAGAGTATTAACAAAAAATAGAAATATATAATTAAAAATATAAGGCTATGTTTTAACACAATGTTGAAATTAGATAAGTTTTGAATAATAAAAAATAGGATATCTCAAAAGAGGTATCCCATTTTTAGTTCGTAATATATTAAAATTGTTCATTAAACTAAAATTTATTAGATATTATCTTTCTTATATCTTCTTCATTATAGTATTTTAAAAAACAATCTATAAAAAACTTATTTTCATTACTATTTAATTTATATATTTTATCATCCTTTTTATTTTGAATATATCCTGTATTATTGCCTATCCATAAGTTATACTTATAAACTTTAGTTGATATTAAATCTGTATCATAAAAAAGACTCATCATCATATTATTTGTTGGATTACCTAATTTAATAGCTTCCTCTGAAGAAATATCAATTCCATCTTTTCTATTTGATAGACAAATACTTTTAAGATTTGCATAATCTAATTCTGAGAATTTTTCATTATTTTCTATTGTAATGGAAAATACATTCCCATTAATTTTTCCCTCTATCCATGCTCCATCAAACTTTTCATGATGTTTGATAAATCCTTTTACTCCTACTAACGCTATAATTATTACCAGACCTATTCCTATAATCCATTTGTTTTTGCTCATATTTCCATTTTTAACTAATTTATCTGACATATATCCCCTCCTTATAAATTCCTATTTATATAGGTTACCATAATTATTCTTACTTTGCATTATATAACAATTGCGAAATTAATTATATTGTATCATTTTCAACACTCGTTTAAAACATAGCCAAATATAAAAAAATACACCCATAAGGGTGTATTTTTTCGTCGGCGAATTTTAAGCAACGGATGTGACCGAAGCGTTAGCTAGCGTCATATCGTTGGCGACATGAGCGTAGCGAATTTTAAGCAACGGATGTGACCGAAGTGTTAGCTAGCGTCATATCGTTGGCGACATGAGCGTAGCGAATTTTAAATCGTATTATATATGCTCAAAATATATAATGTTTATGGATTAAACGATTTAATAATATAATTAATATGCCGTTAAATTATACTTAATGCTATTAAATTATACTAAAATTTACAATAAATTACAATTTGTATCGCACGACAAAAAACTACAGAAAACTACTTTATAAACTTATAAAAGCTTAGACTTATCAAAGTTTTCAAACTTAAGTCTAACATAATTTACAGGTATATTTAAATCACAGGCAATCTGAGTATCAGTATATTTGTAAAACTTAAGATAATCTAAAAAAGTATCATCATCAATAATTGCCTCTGCTGCAAAAATATCAGCTTCTAGCTCTTCCTTTATTATATTAAAAATGTTACAAAAACGAATAATTTATTATGATTTTTGATAAATTATGTCAAAATTTTTTTATAAATTAGGAAAATTGTTTACATCAAATATATATAAACGTTAAGATATAAATATAAACAAGAAATAAATCAAATAGGGGTGGACATAATTGAATTTAAATTTATTAAAAAGAACAAGATTGTATAAAGGATATCAACAATATGAAGTTGCTGATGGTATAGGAATTTCAAGGCAAACTTATAATTACAAGGAAAATGGTAAAAGTCTTTTTAATATTGAGGAAACTGCTAGGGTTGTTTCATTTTTAAATTTGACTTTTGATGAAATTAATGAGATCTTTTTTGATAATGCAATCTTAAAATAATAAAAACAGGGGGGATAAACTTGAATGGATTAAAGGTTTTTACTAATGAGGATTTTGGGGATGTTGCAGTTATAAGTATTGACAATAAGCCTTATTTTGAAGGTATTAAAGTTGCAAGGATTTTAGGTTATAAAAATCCTAATGATGCTATAAAAAGACATTGCAAATACCCTGGTATCGTGTTTCACGATACCAGGGTACAAACTGGAAGAAGAAGGGATGGAACAGAGAGTTTTCAAATTGTTCAAAGGGCTTTTATAAGTGAAGGGAATTTATATCGTCTTATTGTTAAGTCTAAGAAAGAAGAGGCTGAAAAGTTTGAGTCTTGGGTTATGGATGAGGTTTTGCCTTCTATAAGAAATGATGGTGGATATGTAAAGGATGAGACTTTTTTAGTTAAGGTTTTAGATTCTTATTTAAAGCAAAAGACTTATTGTGAAAAGCTTATAAATGATTTGAATAATTATAAGCCATATATAAACATTGGACAAACTGTTGCACAAAGTGATGATAGTATAAGTATTGGTGCTTTTGCAAAGATTTTAAATAGTTTGGGGTTAGATATTGGACGAAATAGGTTATTTCAGTGGTTTAGGGAAAATGGCTATATTATGAAGCAAAATGGTGAAAATCAACCCAAGCAAGTCTATATTGATATGGGTTTATTTAAAACTAGACAAATGGCTATTACAACTTCTGAGGGGATAGCTATAAAGGTTACAACTTATGTGACTGGCAAGGGTCAGTTATATTTTATAAAAAAATTAAAGGGGGATTTTTTAGATGAAGAGGTTTGTGGATATTTTTAAGAGTAATAAAGATGATTTAAATAATTGTAATTTGCCTTTTGGAAGTGATGATTGTGGCAAGTTTTTAAGAAAGACTTATGCAAATAGTATTAATGAAACTGTTATATTAGATGAAAGTTTATATGAATGTATAGAGGAATATGATGAAATTGTTTCAAGTATATCTAAGCTTGAAAGTAGGAAAAAGGTTATAGAACATAAGCTTCAAAGTAATTTAAAGGAATATGAGATAGGATTTTGCAAGGAAAGAAAGATAACTTGGAAAAGTGTTACTAAAACTAGTGTAGATACTAAAAAATTAAGAGAAGACCTTCCTGATGTTGTTGATGGATATTTAAAAACGTCAACTAGCAGAGTGTTTAGGATTGGGAGGTAGTTATGGCAATTTATAGACATGTTCATGTTGAGTTTTGGAAGGATCCAAAGGTGTTAGAGGAGTTAACACCTGAGGACAAGTTATTTTTTATATATCTTTTGACAAATCCAAATACCACTCAAATAGGGGTTTATAAGATTACTAAAAAGCAAATTGCATTTGAGTTAGGTTTTTCTATAGAAAGTGTTAATGCTTTGATGGATAGGTTTATTAATAATTATGGGCTTATTAAGTACAATAATGATACTCGTGAGATATGTCTTAAGAATTGGGGAAAGTACAATTTGAATAAGTTAGGGAAGCCAATGTTAGATTGTGTTAGAAGTGAACTTAAAAATGTTGATGATAAGTCTTTGCTTGAGTTTATAAAGCCAAGTATTTCAAAGGATGAGATAGTTTCTTTATTTGATGAGGCAATTTATTTAGATAAAGCAAAGGATAAAGATAACCATAAGTATAACGATAGGTATACTTTAAGTACACAAAAGAAAAAAGAAAAAGAAAATAAAAAAGAAAATAAAAATATAGGGGAAAAGTCAAATGGAAGCGACATTAAAACAACTAGAGAATTCAAACATACCGTATTATATGAGAAAGAGGATGAGTACATTTATAAAAAGCCAAGTGAAGAACAACTTAGATACGCAAGAGAATTATAAATGTAATAAGTGTAATGATAGAACTTTTATATTAATTGATAATGAAGCAGTTCCTTGTGAGTGTAGAGCTTTAAGAGAAGCTGAAAGTATTTTAAAACATAGTGGTATAAGTAAGGAGTTTTCTAAAAAGACTTTTGATAATTTTGATTATTCAAGAAATGCTTTTGCTGTAAATATTTATACTCTTGCAAAATGTTATGCAAACTCTTTTAAAGATATTGAAAAAGAAAGATGTAATTCTGTACTTTTTATGGGACAATCTGGTTGTGGTAAGAGTCATTTATCTTTGGCAATTGCTAATAGTTTTATGAAAAATGGTATTGGTGTGGTTTATATGAATTACAGGGAAGATATGACATATATTAAGCAAAATATTTTAGACTCTGAGGTTTATAATAAGTATTTAAATAGATATAAAAATGCAAGGGTTCTTTTAATTGATGACTTATTTAAAGGTAATATTACTCCTTCAGATATTAATATTATCTTTGAGATTATAAATTATAGGTATTTTAATAATAAGCCGATTATTGTAAGTACTGAAAAGTATAAAAGTGATTTATTAAAAATTGATGAGGCTATTGGCAGCAGGATATTAGAAATGTGTGATAAGTTTAATATTGAGGTTAGGGGTAAGGGACTTAATTATAGAATTTATGGATAGGTGATTTTATGTTAGAGCATTTAACTGCTAAAGATATTCCTGGTAGATATAAAGAATTGGTGGATAATATTGGTATTGAAGGGTTTAAGTATTTAGTTCAAATGCATGGTGGTACTTTGTTTTATGTTCCAACTCTTGAGATGGTTAATAAGTTATATAGAAATAGAAAGATTAGGGAAAGTTTTAGGGGCGATTATAATGAAACTGCTAAAAGATTTGGTATGAGTAGAACTCAGATTTATAATATTATTAATGAAAAATAAGAGGGAAAATCCCTCTTATTTTATTATATTTATATTGTTTGAAAGCTTGTTTATACTATCTGTAAGGCTATTTAGTTTTCCTTCAATTCTAACTAGTAAGTACATACTAATAGCTATAGGAAATCCTACATTAGCTACAAGAGTTTGTAAACTTGACTCCATGGTTTATAAAACTAAGTCATAGTCAGTAGTATCAGTTTGAACAACCTTAGCTGAAACTGCTGATACTAAAGAGCCACCATTAGGTGAGAATATATCTTTTTCTATAATAGTATTCATAGCTTCCTTTATTTCAGTTTCTGTTAAATCCTCTCTTGGGTTGTCTACTGTGATAGACACCTTTTTATCATCTGATGATTTAAAAGTCATAAGTAATTTTGTTTTTATTTCCATAATATTTTACCTCCTTATACTATGCTAATGTTGTATTTTCAATTTAAGCAACGGATATAACTGCAGCGGTAGCAAAGTTATATCGTTGGCGCCATCAACCTTAAATAAGATTATGATTATTTAATTTATAAACAAAATAAAATTTAGGCCAATGTTGTATTTTCAATTCTAACCAATTCAAGTACTGGAAATTCTTGAAGTCCTTCTAATGCAGTTGCAACGTCGTATATTGCCTGAGAAGTTGCTTCGGGTTTGATGTTTGAGTAAGTTTTAGATTTTACTTTAGTTTTGTTTGTAAGTTCATCTTTTCCTAAATCAAATTTCATTCTTAGTGAAGTTGGATTTTTACCTTCTATAACTGACATATTTATTACCTCCTAAAAAATATTTTTATATGATATAAAGCATTTAAATCACACATCACTCAAGTAAAGTAAATTTTAAGTAACGGATATGAACGAAGCGGTAGCAAGTTTCATATCGTTGGAGCTATGAGCGAAGTGAATTTTATATTTATATAGTAAAAGAAAGGGTTAGATATTTGATTATACAAAATTTATAAAAAGTATTTTATTTAAGTATTGAAAACCTATGAAGGTATAATTAAAAATAAAGTATTTAAAAAATAAATAATGGGGGGATTACTATGAAAAAGTTAGTTATAGATTTAGGTCATGGTGGATATGATCCAGGGGCAGTAGGTAAGGGTGGTACTAAGGAGTCTGATGTTGTATTAAAAATTGGAAAGTATTTAGAATCTATGTTAAAGGAAGTTGATTTAGATGTTAGGTTTACTAGACTGTCTGATAAATATGTTTCTTTAGGTGATAGGGTAGAGTTTGCTAATAATTTTGGTGCTGATTATTTTTTATCTATTCATGTTAATTCTGCTAGTGATAATACTGTTAGAGGAGTGGAAGTTTGGCAATATAATAATGATGATAAGCATCTTAATGAGTTTTGTAGTAGTTTGTGTAATGAAATTTCTGGTATTTTTAATATTAGAAATAGGGGAGTAAAATTAAGTAAGGGGTTATATGTGTTAAAGAATACTTCTATGAAAGCAGCTTTACTTGAGGTTGATTTTATATCTAATAGTTTTTGTGAGAAAGATTTAAATAATGATGATAATCTTAAGGCTATTGCTAGGGTAATTAAGGATAATCTTTTGAAGTTGTATAATATTGAAGATAATAAAAGATTATATAAGGTTTGTGTAGGGTGTTATAAGGAAAGGTCTAATGCTATAAAAGTTTTGAATGTTGCTAAAAGTAAAGGCTTTGGTGATGCTTATATAATATAAAATAGCTTTGTTTTTATTTTTTAATACTTAATGTATATAAAAAATCCAAATTAAATAAATAATGCCAATTTTTAAGCAATGGATGTAACTAAAATAATATATTTTATTAACCATAGGTGATTATTTAGATAGAATATGTTAATATATATAAGACAATATATAATAGTAATTTAAAGGAGATAAAATATGAAGCATTTTAAGAGAGTGGCATTTATATTAATTGGGTTAATAGTAACGATTTGCTTAAGTGGATTTGGATATGTTTATTTTAAATTAAATAAGATGTACGTAAAAGATGAAGCTGTAAAAAGTACAGAAGAACAAGGTACTATGGTTGAAGGAATAACGAATATACTGTTAGTTGGAACAGATGGAGAATATATTGAAAAATGGAATAGATCAGATTCCATGATGGTTGTAACTATAGACAGTAAAAATAAAGATATTAGAATAAGCTCAATAGCAAGGGATACTTATGTTGATATACCCGGATATTCAACTGAAAAACTTACTCATGCATATGCATATGAGGGGATAGATCTTTTAAAGGAAGTATTTAAAGTAAACTTTAACCTTAATATAGACAAGTATATAGCTGTTAACTTTGTTTCATTTATGGATATTATGGATGAATTAGGTGGAGTTGAAGTTAATGTTGAAGAAAAGGATATAAAAGAAATTAATAAATATATAGATGCTTGTTATGGGTACTATAAGAATAAAGATGAAAAAGATAAAGAGTATATAACAAAAAGTGGAGTTCAGAGATTAAATGGATACCAAGCTCTTGCTTTTAGTAGAATAAGATATACTGATAGTGCTTTTGCTAGAGATAATAGACATAGAGAAGTTGCAGAAAGTGTGTACAAGGAATTTGCACAAAAAGGCGTAGAAACTTATAAAAAATGTGCAGAAATTATTTTAAATAATACCAAAACTAATATAAGCCCTATAGAAATGATGAACTTAGCTTATACAGTTCTTAAGATTAATGATAAGGATATAGATCAATTTCAATTTCCTTTAGAAGAATATAGAAATGGTCATATTATAAATAAACAAAAAGGATGGGTATTAGAATGGGACAAAGAGCCTAACTTAGAGGCTTGGCACAAGTTTATATTTGGAGAAAATAAATAAAAACTTTGAGTGATTAATAATAGCTAGAATATAATTTATATTCTAGCTATTATTTTATATATAGACATATATCTATATATAAAATATGTAAAATTATAAGATAAAGTATCTTACTTATAATAAAAAAGTAAAACTAAACTTTAACTTATATTAATTTTGTTGAATTTGCGGTGGGTGAATTTAAAGGTTTTAACCTTAAAAGATAGAAATTATTTGAAGAAAATTTTTATTTTAAGGAGTAGATTATGAATTCACAAGAGAAAAAGATAGTAGTCGGTGGAGTAGTTATAGCAGCTTTATCTTCAGCAGGATTTTCTATGGCACAAGGAGATTTTAATCATATAGATGATGACTATAAAAGTCCGACTATTATTTCTGAAAAAACTTTAGCAAGTAATGAGAGCACTTCTATAAATACACCAAAAACAGATGTGGCTATAGTTGATGAAAACAATGAAGAAGAAGAGATTGAGATTAAGGATGAATCTAATGAAAAAGTTAAGTCAAAAGTTAATACTTTAAAACAAACTTCAAAGTCACAAACAAATACATCAACATTACAAAATAAGCCACAACAAAAGCCAACAGAGCCGGAAGTAGTACCAGAAGTACCAGAGGAAAAGCCAACAGAGCCGGAAGTAGTTCCAGAAGTACCAGAACAAAAACCAACAGAGCCTGAAGTAGTTCCAGAAGTACCAGAGGAAAAGCCGACAGAGCCAGAAGTACCGGAACAAAAACCAACAGAACAAGAAGTATCACTAGAAGTACCAGTAACAGGCTTGGTAGAAGATTCAATAGAGAAAATAGAAACACCATCTGTAGAAAAGCAATTTGACATAAATTAATTAAACTATAAAGAAGTATAAAATTAAAACAATGACTAGAAGCTAGTCATTGTTTTTTTGTATTTTTATAAATTCACTGTAGTTTGATTTTAAATCATTAATATTTATACTAGATGCAAGAGATAGAAGTTCACTATAAGACATATTTGTATCTATATGTGGTGAAATTTTATTGTATAAGCTAATATATTGAGGGATTGATAGATTTTTATAATCTTGAATATCACTTATAACAGGAAGTATTTCTTCATAGTCAATTTTTATGTACTTATTAGAGTCAGATATATTTTCATTAATTATAAGTTCTTTAGAAGCAGAATCAACTGCTACAAGATATTCATTATCACCAACATCTACTAGTATATTTTCACTAGATTCATCATTATTAATATCTACAAAGTTATCAGTAGGTGTAGATGAGTTTTCAGTTTCTTTTGATGATGAAGGTTGTGGATTAGTTTTGTCAATTGATGATTCTTGATTTTTATTATGGTTATTAGGTATAGTATTTAATAAAAATTTTCCTATTGGGAAAATGCATACTAATATTACAATAAATGCGATAAATTTTTTCATAGTTATTATCCTTTCATATTTTGATAAATTGATATATCAGTAGTGTGAATCAGGAGATATCGTTGGCGACATTAGCGCAGCGAATTTTTTATAATTATTAACAAAAAAAGGATATATAATTCGATATAAATAAATTTTAAATAGTTATAATATGGAATAAGACTATAAAATATGGTAATATAATCATAAATAATTATTAAATTTATATTATTTTAAGGGGAGAAAATATGAAAAAAGAAAATAATATTATATTATGTGGGATAGCTATAGCTGTACTTGCATCTGCAGGATTTGCTATGAGCCAAGGAACTATATCTTCAGCAGATGATAATTATGTAACTCCTAAACATGTAATTGAAGAACCTAAAGAAGATTTAGAGTTAGAAGAGGATGCAATTGAGGATGTTGAAGAAGAAAATGATGATGATATGGATAATGATGACTCAGATGTAGAAGAAAGTAAAAAAGAAGAAAGTACTATAATAACAAAGCCATCTACATCACAAACAAACAATACAGTTACACAAAAGCCATCTACATCACAAACAAATAATACGGTTACACAAAAGCCGTCTACATCGCAAACAAATAATACGGTTACACAAAAGCCATCTACACCACAAACAAATAATACAGTTACACAAAAGCCAGAGACTAACAACCAAGGTAGTACAACAAAACCAGAAAATATAAAACCTGAAGAATCAACATCAGATGTTGATAAACCTGAGGTAGAAAAAACAGAAACTGAGAAGCCTGAGGATGATAATATAAGTGAATAATTAAAAATTATATGCCATAAATAGGAATTAACTTTAGATTATGATTTCTACTTATGGCATTTTTTTGAGTAAAGCGAATTTTTATAGAGATATTATTAAGAAAGTTTGTTAAAAAATGGAGAATATACAAAAAATATGTTAAAATATAGATAAATTAAAAGTTATTACTAATAGGCAATTTAAATGCAAAGGGGAGTATTTTATGATAAACAAACTTAAAAAGGCTCTTGATAACCAAGAAAGCATAAAATCTACAATTATAATGTACGGAGAAAATGATTTTTTTGAAGAAGAAGTATTTATATTAGGGGATAATCCATTAATATGCATACCTAAAGATGAATTAAAATATTTAAAGCCAATAGACTATATTGGGAAAATAGTAGAGTATATCCCAGTAGAAATAAACGAAGAAAAAAATATGGTAATAGGTAGGATAGATAAAATATTAAATGACTACACATATCCTTTAGAAAATGAAGAGGATGTAATACTAGGTACTAAACTTCAAGGTGCTATAAAGGATTTATTTCCTACAGGATGTTTTATACCTGTATCTCCTGGTAAAGATGTTCTTTGCTATTTTTCACCATCTATAAATAAGAACATAGATGTAGAAGTTGGTTCAAAAGTATTATTTACTATAAATAAAAATTGTGATGGAAAATTTAGAGGTAAAGTTGTAGAAGTTTTAAGATAGTTTTGAATCAACGGATGTATCCAAAATACTTCGCCAACACGTTGCTCAAAGCGTTAGCAAGGATATATCGTTGGCGAAATGAAGTGTTTCCCCGACACGTCGCTCAAGCGAAGGGAATTTTTATAACTTGGGAGGAGAGATATATGTATTTTAATATATCGGACATAAAAACTTATAATATAGATGAAAGCTATAAACAATGTTTTTCAAATATAAAAAACAGTGTAGAATATAGTCTTGCTATTGATTATATGCTAGAAAGGTTTGATAAAAATATAGTTAAGGAAATTTGCTTATTTTTATATAAATTCAAATTTGCTACAAAAAAACAAATAATAAATGTAATAAGCAAAAAGTACAATATAAGCATTGATTTTAATTTTCAAGAATTAGTAGATTTTGATTTTTTCAAAGATTTTATTTTAGTAAAAGGGTTTGTAGATGAAGAATATGAAAGAAATGAAGAAAATACTATATACGCTATAGGTCCAAATGGAGTTAATTTACTTATAGAATATTTTAATATAGAAGTTCCTAGATGGGAATTTAGAAATATATCAAGAAGTGCAGATAAAGTTATAAAAAGCCTTCAAGTAGTTGATATATATATAAATATGATGGAAAGTTTTAAAGATTTTAATATTATAAATGAAAGTGCAGGGCCTAATCAAAGACGAGCATTAGGAGATAAACTTGATATAGATTTTGAGTGGAGTATAGGTGGTAATATAAATCAAAATTTCTTAGTTTTAATTATAAGAGATGAAGATTTAAAAGAAGGATTTAATAGAAAAATATTAAAACTAGAACATTTTCTTTCGGAAAAAGGAAAGTGGAGATATGACTATATAGATATCCCAAGAAGGCCTAAGGTTATTTTTGTATGTGAAAATGAAGAAAGTGTAAAAATTATATCAAGAAAACTTAGAGGTTCATCATTAAATAAACATACTTTATTACTATATACACATGATATATTATTAAAAGAAAATTTACTAACAGATTCTAAAACTTTAAAAAAATATATAAAAGAAACTAAAAATTTAAAAGAAGAATTAATTTTAAGTAGCTAATATATAGATATGGATAGTATATATTACTTTAAGATATAAAAAATTTAATTAATATAGATAGATTTATTTAAACTTTATAAAGGGAGTTATTTTAATGGACATAGCTTTAAATAAAGATTTTGAGATTATAAAAAAAGCATCATCTACAGTATTATGTAATGAATTAAGTAGATGTGTTTACGAGGGATATAAAAAAAGTAGTAAAAGAAATTATAAAGTAACTGATAAGATGATTAGTATATTTAAATTTTTATACAAAGTAAGAATTGCAACTAAAGATCAGATAAATAGATATTTAACTTTAAATGGATATACAAATGTAAGTGAAGAGTTTTTAAATATTCTTAATATGAAATATGGGACATTATCATATATAGATTGTAAAAATGATAAAACAACAAGAGTATATGCTCCAGCAGTTGGTATGCTTTATATACTAGACAAATATACTTCATTAGAAATAAATGAAAATACAGATGAATATGTATTTCAACAAAATATAAATAATAGTTTTATAAATAAAGAACAAAGTGAAATTTTAAAGGGAATTATATTAACAGAGTTATATTTAGATATTATACAAAATTCAGTTAATGAAGTTTTATATTTAGAAAATAGAGTAACTATTAAGCAATTTATAAAAGATGATATTGATGATGAAGAAGTAAAATTTAAATGTGATTTATTAGTATCATTTAAAATAGAAGATAAAATTCAATCTTACTTTATAAAATACATAGATAAAGATTATGATATAAGAAAATATATGGAGCTTATTAAAAAGTTTGATACCTTTGTAAAGGATGAAGAGCTAGTTGACAGATATTGTATTATATCAGATAAAAAGCCTAAGCTTGTATTTATTGCTGATACACAAGAGCTTATGCAAGATTTATTTAATACAATTATAAATTATAATATAGATTTTAATAATATTTGCTTAAGTTGTTTAGATGTTGTATTTAAAGATAAGGAATCTAAAAGATTCAAAGAAGAGGATGCATTTTTAGATATAGCAGCCTATGTTTAAAGAGGGAGAATAATATGGATAAATATATTATGAAAAAGGCATTAATACAGGATATAGTTTTTGATGAATTTAATAAAGTTGACTATATTAATATATTTAATGAAAATGAAAATAAATACCTTAGAGTTTATAGTGAAGAAATGGGATCTATAAATATAAACACTTGCAGAAAACATAGTTTAGTTGATTATGTTGAAATAGATGATATAAAAGCATCTTTTAAAAGAGCAATTCCTATAAAGAGAAAAATGGTTTTAAATGGACTAAAAAATGAAAAAATTAAATCATGTATGGTTACAGATACAAAAGAATGGGGAGCATTTGTAAGTATAATGGGTATTTCTTGTATACTTAGAAATTGTGATTTTTCAAATGATGCAACTGCTGTTAAAGATATTTATAAAAAGGGAGATACAATAGAAGGTATTAGGTTTAGAAAGGTATCTGCTAAAGATAGAATATCATTAGAAATGAAAGAAAAATACACAAATCCTCATTCATTAAGTGAAAGAAACTTAAAAAAAGGAAATATTATTTTAGGAATGATAAGAAATGTAAAGGAAGATAAAAATAGATGTTTTGTAGGAATCTCTAAAGGATTTGATTTATTAGCTAGTATACCAAATGGAGAAAAAATTTCTGAGGGTCAAAAGGTTGTTTGTATGATAACTGGAGTTAACCTTGAAGGTTATGGTGTTAGAGGTAGGATATTAAACATTTTATAAAGTATTAAAAATAACTCATATCAAATGATATGAGTTATTTTATTGTAGATATATAGACTATATTATCAAAAAATGATAATATATAAAAGCATTAAATTGTGGGTGGGAGAGGGATATAACAACAAAGGAAAGAGGTATGCAAAACACATTAGAGAATCAAAATCAAATCATTAAGACAGAGGTATTAGCAGGATGTACTACATTTGTAGCAAGTGTATACATTATATTGACTAATGCACTGATACTATCAGATGCAGGAATAAGTGCAGATGCTGCAATGATGGCGACAATATTTACCTGTGCATTATCAACTATACTTATGGGTGTATTGTCTAACACTCCATTTATTGTAGTTCCAGGAATGGGAATAAATTCATTATTTACTTATACAATAGTAAATTCTATGGGGCTTAGCTGGCAAGAAGCTTTAGGAGCAGTATTTGTAAGTGGTATAATATTTACAATAATAGCAAGCACCAATATTACTAAAATACTTTTAAAATCAATCCCAAATACTTTAAAACATTCTATAACAGTAGGAGTAGGATTCTTTATATTATTTATAGGACTTCAAAAGAGTGGATTAGTAGTACCAAGTGATGCTACTATGGTATCTTTAGGTAATATAACTAGTAAAGAAGCTTTATTAAGTATAATAACACTTATATTTATACTAGTGCTTCATATTAAAAATGTTAATGGAGGACTTTTAATAAGTATTATAGGTGGTACTATACTATCATTATTTATGGGAGTAACAGACATTTCTAGCATAAGCTTTAGTTCATTTAATATAGGTGCAATTAAGGATGTATTTTTAGCAATGTCACTAAAAAATGTATTGACTATACCATTTATTGTTGCAGTATTTTCAATAACTATAGTTATAGTATTTGAGAATATGGGAATATTATATGGTCAAATGGAGGCTATAGGTAAAGCAGAAGAGTTTGAAGGCCCATTTAAAGTTGCAGGTATATCAAATATAATAGCAGGTGTATTTGGAACAAGTCCTACAATAGTTGCAGCAGAAAACTTCTCGGGAATAAGCCAAGGAGCTAAAAGTAAGGTGGCGGCATTTACATCGGCAATATTATTTTTATTATCAATATTTTTAATACCAGTACTTAAACTTATTCCAAATGGTGTTATAAGTAGTGTGCTTATATTTGTAGGTATACTTATGATACAGACTTTCTTTGATATAGAAAGAGAGGATTCAATAGATTCAATAGCTATGATAATTATAATAGTTATGATACCTTTTACTTACAATATCGTAAATGGTATATCATTAGGATTTATAGCTTACACTGTTTTAAAGGTTTTAACTGGAAAGTACAAAGAAGTATCACCTAGTATGTATGTGTTAACAGCACTATTTATACTAAGTTTTATTATGAATATATCAATGGGAATAATACATTAAAATAAAATTTTTTTTATTTTGTTTATACCCATTACTTAAAAAGAGATTATCATAAATAAGTTATTATTTTGTGATAATCTTTTTTTATTAAGCGGATGTATCTATAGAGACAGTAAGGATACATCATTGGCGAAATGAAATGTTTAGTCGATACGTCGCTTGAGCGAAGTGAATTTTTTATGTTTAAAAATATTAGAATTTATTAAATAGGCTATGTTTTAAATGAGTGTTGAAAATGATACAATATAATTAACTTCGCAATTGTTATATAATGTGAATTAAATGTTATAAAAGTAGGAGGTGGGATAT
>ERZ857965.2107-NODE-2107-length-17726-cov-11.564484_pt1 | contig 17726 bp, 16 predicted proteins | sample MGYA00519758_ERZ857965 | MGnify/ENA primary metagenome ERZ857965 (study PRJEB31778, sample SAMEA3449381) | human gut metagenome | biome: human gut; feature: human-associated habitat; material: faeces | place: United Kingdom | collected 2010/2012 ... | reverse complement strand
ACTTTAAAATGAGAATATGGCTAGATAAAACAAAAGAAAAAGATATAGAAAATCTGGAAGATTATAAAGCCTTCCTAAAACTAAAAATAGAAGCAGTCCAAAGACCAGAAAGTATGGATTCTGGAGCAACTAAAACATTTAATTATACAGGAAAACCAGAGGAATACACAGTACCAAGAGATGGTTATTATTATATAGAAATGGCTGGTGGAGCTGGACATGCACCAGATAGTAACCCTAATTATGCTGGAGGTTCAAAAACAAGCGGCTATATAAAGCTGCAAGCTGGAGAAAAATTATACTTTTACGTAGGAGGTAAAGCAAAACAACAAAAACAAGAAATATTTAATGGTGGCGGTGGAGGAGGATACTCTAATGCTGGATATACAATATCTTCTTCGATATCAGGAGACACAGGTTCTTATGGTTATACAGGTGGTGGTGCAACAGACGTAAGACTAACAAGTGGTTCTTGGGATAACACTAAATCTTTAATCTCTAGGATAATGGTAGCAGGAGCCGGAGGAAGTGCTTCATCATCAGCAATATACAACAATAGTGGAGAAAATAGCGAATCAAGTGGGTTAGTAGGAAATAGTGGTGGTTACTACTCAGGACATGGAGATAAAAGCGCTTATGGAGTAGGAGCAGGCCAAACATTCGGAGGAACCGGAGGAACGAATCTAAATTCCTATGGAACAAACTATAGTGGAAGCTTTGGAAAAGGTGGAACCTCAAACTCATACTCAAGTGGTGTTGGGTCATCTGGAGGAGGTGGAGGCTACTATGGAGGCGGAGCAGGTGCCGGAACTGGAGGAGGTGGAACAGGCCACGGAGCAGGAGGAGGGTCCTCTTACATATCAGGACTAGCAGGAGTAAACTCAGTAAAAGAAATGACAACAATTACACATACAAACCAAACCCTTCATTACAGTGGTAAATACTTTATTGGTAGCGAAGTAATAGCAGGTGCAAATTATGATGATGGATATGCAAAAATTACATTTGTTGACACAAAACCTAAAAAAAGATCCTCAAAAGTAAATAATGTAAGATATATAAAAAATTGTGTAAATAATGATTCAAGCAATAGTGTTAATAACTGGACAGAAATCGAGGCTATAAAAGATGGATTAAATGTAGCAAAAGATAAATCAGGAAAAATCTACTCCTCAAGTGGTAGTGTAGTAGAACCACTCGGAACAAATTATGCCTATTCTTATGCAACAGACGGAATAATCGATAATGTTGAAGGTTCAATTGGCTATACAACCGGAACAACACGTACTGGTTCACAATGTTTTATAGTAGATTTAGGACAAACATACGACTTAGATGAATTAGCAGTATGGCACTATGCTAAAGATACCAGAGTTTATTTTAATGATTATACATTTGTCTCAGCCGATAATAAAGAATGGAATTTGGTAATAAACGAAACTAAATCAGAAGATTACAACGGAAGAAGATACAATCCTTACAGAGAAACGTATAATGGATATATACAGGATGACTTAAGACTTTGGTACGATGGATATGCAAATACCGGAACAGTACGAGCAAATCCCAATTACACATGGAAAGATTTAAGTGGTTATGGCTATAACGGAACAATTTCCAGTGGCGCTTGGTATTATAAATATTTAGCTTTACCTAAAGAAACAGTAACCTCAAATGTAGCCTTATCAACTATGCTTCCAGCAGTCTCAGATAGAACACTTTCAATAACTTTAAAAATACATGAAGTACCATATACAGACACAACAAATGGTAATACCGGAGTATTTCTAGGAGCAGCCTACTATAACGGAATGGGAATTGTTTGGAACAAAGCAGCAAAAGAAACCGGAAAAATATTTTCAACAGCAGGTTTCACAAGAACCTCAGAAATAACCTCAGCTGGAGGAGAAAACCTAACGTATCCTACAAAAATACTAAATTTAACCTACGTAAACGATTCAAGTAATAAAAAAGTATACTATTACATAGATGGAGTAAAAGTAGGAGAAGCTCCTTCTATAACAGGCTCTTATACCTATGCTTCAAATATGGGAAATGTTGGAATAAATAAAGATCAAAAATCCGGAGGCAATGGTTTACCAAGCAAAGCAACAATAGATGTCTATAGTGCTAGAATATATAATCAAGCCCTAACTCCAGAAAAAATACTACACAATTATCAATATGACAAACAAAGATTTGCAATAAAAGACTAACCAAAAAAAATACATTTAACAAACACTAAATGTATTTTTTTATTACTTTAAGATCACTATAACTCTTATACTTATTTCTAATAGCCATATAATTATCAGTACCCTTACCAAGTATTAAAACCAAATCATTCTTCTTAGCACTATTAATAGCATATCTTATAGCTCTTTTTCTATTAACTATTGATATATAATTCTTAATCTTAACACCTTTTACCATATCTTCTATAATATTCTTAACTTTTTCATATCTAGGGTCATCCATAGTAAATATAACCTTATCTGATAGCTCAGTAGCAATCCTTCCAATACTCTCTCTCTTTTTCTTATCCCTTCCACCAGCACATCCTAAAACAGTAATAATTCTTTCAGACTTAACCTCATTAGCAAAACTTAAAATCTCCTCAGTAGCATTAATAGTATGAGCATAATCAAGTATCACCTTAGCACCATTCTTACACTTAAAAACATTAAGTCTTCCACTAATAGGTTTAATATCCTTAACAAACTCTATTATTTCACAAATATCAATACCAAAAGAACAACAACAAGCAATAGCTAAAGTCAAATTATAAACATTAAATTTTCCAAGCAAAGGACTCTCAACATTATATGTTTTATTCTTATATCTAAGTTCAAATAAAGTTTTATCATCAAAAAGGCTAATATTTTTAATCATATAATCTGCTTTCTTATTAACTCCATACGTAATAGTATTCTTATCTAAATCTTTTATATATTCAAACGAAACATCATCAATATTAACAATAGCAACTCCATCATTACTTAAATTAGAAAAAAGTTTTAACTTAGATTTCAAATAATTATCAAAACTACCATGAATATTAAAATGATCTCCCGTAACATTAGTAATTAAAGCTCTCTTAACACATAAATTCTTACATCTATTATGAAGTAATCCCTCACTAGAAGCCTCCATAACTAAATTCTTAACATTATTCTTTCTAAGTATATCAGCATATTTCAAAATAATATCAATAGCAGGGGTAGTATTCTTCGTCTTAAACTTCTTATCTTTATAAATAAACCCATTAGTACCCAAATAAGCAGTATCTTCATAATTATCAAGTAATTGCTTTATTATCATAGCAGTCGTAGTCTTGCCATCAGTACCCGTAACAGCAATCAAATTAATATCATCAAAAGGTTTACTATAATAATAATTATAAATATCAAACAAAGTATCATTAGTATTATTAACTTTTATCAAAGGAATCTTAATATTTCTATTTATATCCTTATCTATAATAATAGCATTTGCTTTCTTAATATCTTTTATATACTTATGTCTATCTTCAAACTCATCATGAATACAGACAAATATATCATTCTTTTTAACATACTTAGAATTAGTTTTTATATTCATATTACATCATATTCATACTAGTTTGATAATCATAATTACTCTTAGGTAACTTCATTTCTTCTAAAGTTTTAACCTTTTGTTCTAAAACACTTATTCTTTGCTCAAGTTCACTTATCTTATCATAATTTTGATTCATAAATGGATTATTAAAATTAGCATCTGGTGTAAAATGATTTTGACTCATAAAACCATAAGGCATTTGATTAGGCATATTTCCTCCTCCTTTTTCACTTTATTGTATGCTTTTTTTATTTATTTTGTTACCCTGCTATAGTATAATATAACTTAGGTGATTTTAATGCGTATAAGAAATATCAAAAACAAAGAACAAATTCTTTTAAATAGTAACTATATTCTAAAAAAATATCCACAAAAAGGAAAATGGAATACTTTATTCAAAAACACAAACCATATATGTATCGAAATAGGAACTGGGAAATGTTCTTTTATATATGAAATGGCAAAACAAAACCCTAATATCAACTACATAGGGGTAGAAAAAATAGATACAGTCCTAGCCCTAGGAGTAAAAGAACTAGAACAAAAACAAAAATTAAAAAATCTATTCCTTATAAATTATGACGCTTCCAAAATAGATGAAATATTTCAAAACGAAATAGATAGAATCTATCTAAACTTTTCTGATCCATGGCCAAAAGCAAGACATGAAAAAAGACGATTAACAAACTTTAGATTTTTAGAAAAGTATGATATAATAACATCAGGTGATAGTAATATAACTTTAAAAACTGACAACCAAAGATTATTTGAATACTCAATAATTTCATTGTCAGAATTTGGTTATAAAATTAACGATATATCACTAGACTTACACAAAAGAGTAGATTATAATAATGTTATGACAGAATATGAGAAGAAATTTTCTCAAAAAGGCTGTAAAATTTATATGTTAAACGCAAGTAAAAACTTTAAAAACAAAAAATGATTTGTTATAATAGAAGAGGTGAATATGAAAAAATACATATTAGTGATTGTAGCATTGTTTCTTCTTACAGGATGTACTAACATAGATAACCTAAGTTACAATAAAGTAATTAATCAGTCATTACAAGAACAAAAGGTAAAAACAAACACTTATCTAGAGGGATATAAACTATACTTGCCATTACACATGACCCTAATCGGAGACTTAAATGGTAATGATATTCTATATTCCTATGGAGATAAGTATTACCTATATGTAGATTTAATCAGTTATTACAACAAAAAAGAAAATAAATACATAATAGACAAAAATAATTACAAATACAGCAAAGAATTCACATACAAAGACTTAAATGGTTACGTACTAGTTAGTAAATCTAAAGGTGGGTACCTAGTACAAGTAATGTACAACTATGCAAAAATAGAAGTTATAACTACCGACGTAAAAAGAGCAGTCGCTGACAGTTTAATTGTTTTAAAAAATATAAGATATAATTATAAGATAATTGATAGTATGATAGGATCCAATACCCTTGTCTATGACTCCGAACAATTCACATTACTAGGACCTAAAAAAAGTACTGACAATTTCTTACAATATGTTGAAGAATATGGGGTTTACGATGAAAAAGATTCTAACAATGATGAAGATGTCATTGACATAGAATCATCAGATTAAAGAGGTGTAAATATGAAACTATTGGATAAAATAAAAAATGCAATTTTTGAAGATGATGAATTTGAGGAATTAGAAAAAACAGAAGAAGAAATAAAAAAAGAAGAAAGACAATTTGCTGAAGAAGTAGTAAAAAAAATAGATATAGAAAAAACAATTCCCAAAAAAATAGAACTTTCAAAAGAAGAAAAAATAGCAAAACCAGAACGAAAAGAAGAAACAGAATTAAGAGAAACACCTAGACCAATGAGAAGGGAACAACATCGTAGAACTCCTGTAATATTTAACGAAGAAGACTTTGTAATGGAAGAAAAAAGAATGGCTCCAAAGCCAGAACCAAAAAAGAAAGAAGAACCGAAAAAACCATTATATGGAGGTTATAAAGATGAAAAACCAAAAGAAAAATTCAAACCATCACCAGTAATTTCCCCAGTATATGGTTTTGTTGGAGTAAGTCCAATTCTAGAAAAACCACGTAACGATGAAGTATCATCATTTAACGAAATGTTTGCCAAAGAAAAAGAAAAAAAATCTGAAGTAACATTAGATACAGTTAGACAAAAAGCCTTTGGTATAGAAAAAGATCACGAAGAAGATGATGACCTAGGACTATTATATGATATGAAAACAGATGATAAACCAGCAATATCAAAAATAACCCTAGGAGATGCCGAAGAATATTTTGATGATTTAGGACTTGAATACAATGTAGATTACAAAGATAGTGCTAAAGAAAAAAAAACAACTAGAAGCACAAAAAATGAAGAACTTAGTAAAAAAGTAGATAACCAAATAAAAGTTCAAAAAGAATTAGAATCAACAAGAGAACTAGAAATAACAAAAGAACAAATAAAACCAAAAACAGCAAAAGATATTAAAAAAACAACAAAAATAACTGAAACAGATTTAGCACCAAAAACAAAACAAGAAGAAGAACCAGACGAAAAAAATCTTTATGATCTAATTGATATGATGTATGAAAATAAAGAGTAAGGAGGATAAAAATGGAAGCAAACAGTGTATTTTTAACAATATTATTAGTTTTATGTTCAGTGCTAGTAGTATTTTTGATAATTGGAAGCATAAAATTACTATATACTGTTGATAAAATGAATATGATACTAGAAGACGTAGAAAAAAAGTTAAAGAGTGTTAATGGTGTCTTTCAAGCAATAGATACAGTAACAGATAGTATAACTACAATAAGTGAAACTATTGTAGGAAAAACACTTTTAATGATAGAAAAAATATTTAAAAGAAGAAAATAGGGAGGTAATAATATGAAAAAAAATAATTTAGGAACATTGCTAGCAGGAGCAGCAATCGGAGCAGGTCTAGGAGTTCTATTTGCTCCAAAAAAAGGTAGTGAAACTAGAAAACTTTTAGGAGAAAAAATAGATGAGCTATGCAAAAAAGTAAAAGACATAGACTACGAAGATGTTAGAATTCAAATAGAAGACAAAATAGCAGAAATAAAAGAAGAAATAGCAGATTTAGATAAAGAAAAAGCACTAGAAATTGCTAAAGCAAAAAGTGAAAATATCAAAAAGAAAATAGATGAATTAGCAAAATTAGCCAAAGCAAAAGCAACTCCAGTAGTAGAACAAGCAGTAGAAGACCTAAGAAAAACTGCTATCAAAGCAACAAAAGAAATAACAAAAAAACTAGAAAATAAAGCTCCTAAAAAGAAAACTACAAAATAAAGAAATAAAAAGTATAAGAAATCAAAATCTTATACTTTTTCTTTAATTGGAGCAACAAAATTTTCAATAGAATTACATAGTTGTGGATGAAATATAACAAAATGAATTGAAGGATTATTACTTTTTGAAACTATAACATATTTTTTAGAGTTAATTATAATATCTATATTCTTAAAAGTAGTAGAATTCTTAATTGATAATTTATAATTACGATTATTTTTACTATACATTTCAGTATCACCAAAATGATTTAAATATTCATCATAATTATAATAAATATCCCTTTCATAAAAAATTTTAGATAACGATAGTTTAGGGGGATCTTTCGCAAACTCATCTTTTGATATATTAGTTATTTCATCAATAATTGTATTATTTGTTAAAATTTCATTAAATGCCATCTTTATTTTTTTAACTTTCTCAACTATTTTTTTAGCATCATTATTAGAAACATCATTTCTTTTCAATATTTTCAAAAGAAGTTCATCCCTAATAGTACATATTGGAAGAGAAGATATTATTCTTTTTCTATTACCACTTTCCTTTGTATTATTCATTAAAAACTTAAGAAAAGTATTTTCATCCTCCTTAGTATATATATTCATAAGAGGTTTAGCTTTTTTAAGCAAATGTTTAGCTTTTCTATTGTAATAGTCAATTTCATTTTTTTTAGTAGTTAAGTAGTATTTGCCATCATTGTGATAACCAATTATTGATTCACCAGTTAAAGCACAAACCTCAGAAACATAATTTAAATTTTGATATAAAGTATTTTCATCAATAGGAAAATAATAAGGAGAAATATGACCAGTCATATAAATAGGAATCCAACTTTCCAATCCTAGCATCATTTCATTAAATGGTCTATTAAGATCATGCACTATATTAATACGAAGTCCTTTTTTGATTGTTAAAGCTATCGCATACATCCACTTTTTACCAAATTCAATATCTTTAGCCATATCCTCCATAGGCATATTACTAGCCATAAAAACAGGTTCCCTTGTTTTTGATAATATAATTGTTTTAAAAAAGTCTAGTTCACCTTGTTTCATTTCTGTTATACCATAATATGTTTGAGACATTTTCCTATAAAAAGGAAAATAAGGAATCTTAATTTTATCAAAGTTTAACAATGTTATATATTCATTTAAATCAAAATTATCCAAATTATTTAAAAATCTATTAATTTGAACTTCTTTCTTTTCTTTATTTGTTGAAAACCAATGATATAACTTATCAAAGTATTGTGTTTTGTCATCAAGACATTCATACTTACAATTAATAAGTTCAGCTAATATAGATTTATTATTATCCGAAGTATATTTTTCAGTAATATAATTACAAATTAAGTTTATAAATTCTCTAGTATTTGAAGGAGTTCTTTTATTCAAACGAATTTTTGATAGCAATGAAGGATCATAACGTATAGCCCTAGATAAAGAAGCAATACTTATATTTAAAGCATTTACAAGTTCACTAAAATTACGACTTACTTGTTCTGGATCAATAGAAACCTCATTTAAAGAACATGATAAAGAAGCAAAAATCTCATCTTTAGTTAAATCAATTCTTTTCTTTTTTCCAATTCTATATATACCGTAAACTAATTTTTTCATCTGATCGCTTCTAACATTTGGAACCCTTTTTCCATTTCTATATCTACTTATTACTGCAGAAGAAAGTCCTGTCTCTTGCGATAATTCCTTTGAATTACTTTCTAATAAATCAATAAACTCATTTAATTGTTCAGAAAAATTCATAAAGCACCTCCAACACTAATTTACATCATTTTATCATATATTATTATATAAGTAAAAAAACTATTACCAAATTGTCCAGGATAAATTGGTAAAATTCACTACTTAATGAAAATCCTATGCTAAAATTAAAACATAACTATAGAAGAAAGGAGAGGATTGTTTTATAACACAAAAGTATATTTGATTATGAGAGGAGAATTATATATGAAAAAAAGCATATTATTTTTATTTTTTATATCATTAGCATTTTTTGGAATTATTAACGTTAATGCTGCAACAATTAGTGATGATGGAGAATATGCATTACTATTATCTTCAGACGAATTAGATCCCGTAATTGATGGAGAATATGTAGAGCTTATAAGGTTTAATATCGAGGATGGAGAAACAACAGTTAAAGTAGCAGAACTAACAAAAGGAATTATACCCTTTAATGGCAAAAATGAGTTTTCACACTGGGAGACAGAAAATAAAGAAAAAGTAGGGGACGAATTAAAAATAACAGATTTTACAAAAGAAGGAACTTTCTATAAATCAAATGGAGAAGAAATTGATTATACCAAAGGATTGTATTTATCCGCTAAGTTTGAAGGAAAAGCACTAAATGAAACAGGAAAATATTACGTAGTTTTTGATGCCTTCGCAGGAACAATAAATAACAAATCACAACTAAGAATAGAAAACAAATCAACAGAATTTAAAACAATTGATTTAACAAATTACACCCCAGTAAGAGAAGGATATACATTTATAGGTTGGGATTTAAATGGTAAAATAGTTACATCTATTGACTCAAGTGCTTTTAAAAAAGGTGCTGTAGTTAATTTAACTGCTACATACACAAAAGACACATTTGATAATACAGGTATAGTATTAATATTGAACGCTAATGGAGGTACAATTGATGGTAAAAAAACAAATAAATATGATTATTTAGGTGGAGGCGACTCTGGTACTTCTATGTCACTTTTACCATATATACCAGTAAGAACAGGATACACCTTTGAAGGTTGGAACACTAAGAAAGATGGAACAGGGAAGAATTACAAATATATATTTTGGAGAGCTTGGGACAAAGAAAATAAAGAATATGTAAAAGATACATTGTTGGAGGATGGACATGCTTATAAAAACTTAACATTATACGCTAAATGGAAAAACAATAATCCAGCACCAAAGCCTAAATCAGTTACTCTAAGCAACACTAGTTATGTTTATAATGGTTATAGAAAAGATCCAACTGTTTATATAAAAAATGAAGATGGAAAATACTTAAAAAAAGGAACCGATTATAAAGTAATATATCAAAGTGGAAGAGTCTATGTAGGTAAGTATTATGTACAAGTTAAATATATAAATAAATATGCTAAATATGGAACAAAAAAACTATATTTCATTATTAAGCCAAAAGCTACTTCTATATATAAAATAAAACCAAGCAAGGGCAAATTCACTGTTACTATAAACAAAATGAAAACACAAACAACAGGATATCAAGTAATTTATTCAAAAAGTTCTAAATTTACATCAGCAAAAACATATAAAATCAAAAACACTTACAATAAAGTTACTCTAAAAGGAACAAGTAAAAAGAAATACTATGTAAAAGTAAGAACTTATAAAGTAGTAAAAGGTAATACTTATTATTCAAACTGGTCAAAAGTAAAAACTGTTGTTATCAAATAATATAAAAACACAAACTTAAAAAGTATAAGAAACGTATAAATCTTATACTTTTTATTTATAAAACTACAAAAAAATAAATTTACCAAATAAGAAAACATATCTTTTTTTTTCGACAAAAAAACCCCATCACAATACTATATACTAAATATGGTGATAATAATGAAATACAAATTCTTAATACCAATAACCCTTTCCATAGTAATAGGATTATTCTTTGGCAAAATATTCTTTACAAGTTATAAAGACTCATCCCTAACAGTATTTGATGAAAAAGACAAGGTGTTTATGCTACAAACCGGAGTCTATTCTTCAAAAGAAAACATGAAAAAAAACTTTAAAAATTATGAAAAATACTTATATATAAAATTAGAAGATGGCTATCATTTATACCTAGGAATAACAAAAAATAAAGAAATTGCATCTAGACTTAAGGAATATTATGAAAAACTTGGTTATAGTATATATGTAAAAGAAACAATCATAGAAAGTCAAGAATTTCTATCAATACTAGGAGAATACGACAAAATTCTTAACATAGCAACAGATAAAGATATAAAAGAAGTAGAAAAAATAATAATATCAAATTACAAAGAAATGGTACTAAACAATGAAACATAACAAATAAAAAAGACAAGGAGATGATAAAAAATAATGAAACTAAAAGAAATGCCTCAAACAGAAAGACCTCGTGAAAAACTATTAAAATATGGCAAAGAAAACCTTTCAGATAGTGAACTCCTAGCAATTATCTTAAAAACCGGATCAAAAGGAGAAAATGTATGTAACCTAAGTCTAAAAATCCTAAATCAAATAAAAAACCTAGAAAACTTAAAAAATATAAACTTAGAAACCTTAACAAACATAAAAGGAGTAGGACTAGCAAAAGGAATAGAACTCCTAGCACTAACAGAACTATCAAAAAGAATCTATTACAAACAAACTACCACAAAAAAAGAAAAATACAATAATCCTAAAACCATTTATGAAAACAATAAATATTTATTTGACAATCTAAAACAAGAACACTTTTACTGCTTATATCTAAATAATAACAAACAATTAATAGAAAGGAAGTTATTATTCATGGGAACAATAAATAAAAGTGTAGTACATCCAAGAGAAATCTTCAAAGAAGCCTACAAACTATCAGCATCAAGCATAATTTGTATACATAACCACCCAGGAGGAAACAAAAATCCTAGCCTCGAAGACATAAACCTAACAAAAACCCTAGTAAAAATAGGACAAATAAATGGAATACCCGTACTAGATCACCTAATAGTAACCGAAGACGACTACTACAGTTTCTATGAAACTAATAAGGAAATAATGTGAAAAAACTACACTGGTACTATAAATTTCTAATTATATTTCTAATACTTTTTAGCATGTTCTTTTTACTAAACAAAAATATGTCTAAAATTGTAAATTCCAGTCCCTATAAAAGTTACATAGACATAATAAGTATTCCCTTTGATTTTCTAGATAAATATAATATCTTTAGATATAAACAAGTCCTAAAAGAAAACGAAAACCTAAAAAAGCATATCATCATAACAACAACCGAAAACTATCAAAAAGAAGAACTAATAAACGAATTAAACACCCTAAAAGAAACTCTAAACTTAAAAAATACCTATACGACAAACAACGTAGAAATAGCAAAAGTTATTACCAGAAATAAGATGTATTGGTTTAACACCATAACCATAGATAAAGGAACAGAAAATGGATTAAAAGAAGGAGAGGCCGTAGTAACCCAAAATGGTCTAATCGGACAAATAAAATATGCAAATAAAACAACTAGTAAAGTAAAACTAATAACTAGTAATGAAGATAGTAAAATATCAGTAACAATAAAAACAAACCAAGAATCCCTAGTAGGAAACATAATAGGATATCAAAACCCTTATACATTAGTAGAACTACCAAAAACCACTAAAAAACCAAAAAAAGGAGATATAGTAAAAACCTCAGGATTAGGTAATCTTCCAAAAAACATCTCAATAGGAATTGTAGATAAAATAAAAAAAGATGATTATAAAATAAGTTATATTTTGTACATAACCCCAAGCCAAAACATGAACGATTTAACATATGTCGGAGTATTAACAAATAAATGATATATCTAATAATATCAACAATAATAGACCTATTACTAAGTACAAATATAACAAATACCTATCAAAACCTAAACTATTTCTTTCCCTTAATTCTCATAACTAGCTTGCCAATATCATATCTCTTAACAAAAAACAAAATAATTTTCTTCATAGCAATAATCATCATAGGAATAATCTACGATTTACTATATAGTGATATTCCCTTAATAAATCTTTATTTTCTTATTCTGCTAACTATCCTAACAAAAATATTTTATCAAAATAAAAAACCAACCACTCTAAACATAACCATTTTAACTCTAATAGGCGTCATAACTTATGATTTATATCTATCACTAATACTAATCCTAACAAAGACACAAAACATAACCATAAATGACATAATCTATAAAGAAACACATTCACTTATACTAAACATAATCTATTTAATACTTTCTTTAATAATCCTAAAAAGTCGAATATTTGGTTCAAAAAAAAGTCTTAACAAAAAGTATTAACACATAAAATATTCTAGGTGATAAACATGGAATATAAATCAGTACAAAAATATTTAAACAAAACCAAAAAACCAACCAAACAAAAACATACCCTATATAAATTCATAATAAGACTATTCATATGTATTCTCATAGTCCTAGGAACATTAATATTTATAAAATATGATAAAAATGGAAAACAAATAATCTACAAATACTTATATGAAAACAACATCAACTTCGCCACCATAAACAATTGGTACCAAGAACACTTCGGAGATATTCTTCCATTTCAAAACACCGTAAAAGAAAAAACAAAATTAGTATTTAACGAAAATCTAGTCTACAAAGACGCCTCAATCTATAAAAATGGCGTAAAACTAAACGTCGAAGACAACTACCTAGTACCAATAATAGAAAGTGGTATAGTAGTATTCATAGGTAACAAAGATGATTATGGAAAAACCGTAATAATAGAACAAATAGACGGAGTAAACGTTTGGTACGGAAATATAGATAACATAAATGTAAGCTTATACGATTACGTATCAAAAGGAGAACTCCTAGCAGAAGCCTCTAAAAGTTTTTACATGGCCTTTCAAAAAAATGGAAAGTTTCTAAAATATCAAGACTATCTTAAATAAAATATATATTCATCCCTTAACCTATATACTAATACTATTATCACTACTAACTGGAATGATTAAAGAATTTCTAATGGTCTTTACAATAGTCATAATCCATGAACTAGGACACTTCATAATGGCTAAACATTTCAAATGGAACTTCGACAAAATAGCAATCTATCCCTTCGGAGGGTGCACAAAATTTAATGAAAAAATAAACAAATCACTAAAAGAAGAACTATTAATTCTCATAAACGGTCCATTATTTCAAATATTACTTTATATTATCGTTATAATCCTAAATATCAAAGGAATAATAACCACAAGATCCCTTAATCTCTTTAAAAATTATCATTACACACTCCTAATATTTAATCTCTTACCAATATATCCGCTAGATGGAGGAAGAATCCTTAACATTATTATGAACTACCTCTTACCATATAAAAAAGGAAATAAAATAGTAATACTAATATCTATAATATTAACACTAACACTAATACTATTATATAACAGTTTAAACTATATTCTAATGAGCATCTTACTAATAACAGAAATAATAATTTACCTAAAAAGACAAAACTACCTATATAACAAAATGTTATTAGAAAGATATATCACACCACCAAACTATCACAAACTAAAAATAATAAAAAACAAAAATTCTCTTTACAAAGAAAAAAAACACATCATAAAATATAAAAACAAATATATAACCGAAAAAGATTACCTAAACAAAAGATTCGGGGTGAATAAATGAAAAAAATAATAATAACCATAATGCTCCTAATAACCATATTCCTAATATATAACACCAAAATAGTCAAAGAAATACCAAATACAAATACCAAAACACAAAAAGCAAAAACCGAAGACAAAGGAGTATTTATCTCATACATAGATTATGCTGATTTAAATGGAAAAACAAAAGAAGAACAACAAAAACAAATAACTAAAATGATTAATAACATAAGCTACTTCGGACTAAATAAAATAATTCTTCAAGTAAGCCCCTTTAGTGATGCAATATATCCATCAAAAATATACGAATCATCACACACAGTAGTACAAAACGAAGGAGATCCCCTAAAACTAGATATACTAAAATATTTTATAAACAAAGCAAAAGACAAAAATATTGATATCTACGCTTGGCTTAATCCCTATAGAATAAGAAATACAAACAATATCAAAACAATCTCAAAAAACACGTACTATTATAAATGGTTAAACACAGATAATATAGAAATAACAAATCAAGGAATATACCTAAATCCAGCATCAAAAGAAGTCCTAACATATATAGAAAAAGGGCTCCAAGAACTATGCCAAAACTATGACATAAAAGGAGTACTATATGATGATTACTATTACCCAAACGATACCATAGATCTAAATACATATAAGCAAACAAATATGGAAACAAACTTAAAAACATACAGAATAAACAACATAAACAAACTAATAGAAACCAGTTATAATATCATAAAACAAACAAACAACAACATAAAATTTGGCTTATCTCCAGCAGGAAACATAGAAAACAATAAAGACAAAGAATATCTAGACATAGAAAACGTTTTAAAAACAGACAAAATAGATTTCATAATACCACAACTATATTATGGCTTTGAAAACAGCACCAAACCCTATATAAAAACCCTAAAAGAATGGACTAGTATTAATACCAATAACAAAGACTTTTATGTAGCACTAGCACTCTATAAATCAGGAAAAATAGATAACTTCGCTGGACGTGGAGAAAACGAATGGCTAGAACAAACAAACATAATAAAAAAACAAATAATAACAGCAAGAAACGAAAAAAACTACAAAGGATTTTACATATATAGATATGAATATTTATTTAACATCTATCACAACAATAGCCTAACCAAAGAAATAAAAAATATAAAAAATCTAATTGACAAAAACTAACCAAAAAATAAAATAAAAAACCAAGCAATCATTTACACACAATATATTTTTTTGATATACTAATAACATAGTAAGGATGTGTTAAAATGAAAAAAGGTTTATTAAATATAATAGGATTCATACTAATATTTATAACAGTAATCATGATAACTCCCGTAAAAGCGAGTTCTAAAAGCATAGACATATCATTAGATTGTCCAACCAAAGCAGAACCAAAAGATACCATAACCTGTAATGTGTATGCAAAATTATCCGGAAGTAATTCCGCAACTATATCAAGAATAGGAATAACAACAGATAGCCCATTCATATCAAGTAAAACAAAAACAGACATCCAAAAAGGAGACAATATAACAAACGGAAAAATAGGAACAATATCATTAAAATCATCAGCAAACGGAGGAACAGGAAGAATAATGATAGATATTGATGTTTCATTTAAATTAGGATCTATGGCAAATGATGACGATCAAGCATATATAAAAGTAGCAAGTTCAATAAACACCCTAAACTCCATAAAAATAGACGGAGCAATCCTTCCAAACTTTAACAAAAACATAACGGCATATAGCTACACAACAAGTAAAGAAAAAGTAACAATAACCGCATCAAAAACAAGTTCAAAAGCTACCATAACAGGAACAGGAACAAAAACATTAAAATGCGGAAACAATCTAGAAAAAATAAAAGTAACAGCACAAAATAAAAAAACAAAAACTTATCAAATAAATATCAAAAGAAACTGTAGCAACAATGCATACCTAAAAGGAATAACAATCTCCCAAGGAACACTAACCCCAGAATTTAAAGAAGATGTGTATGATTACAACTTGAAATTAGATAAAACAGTAAATACCCTAACAATAAAAGGTATCAAAGATAACAATAATCAAAAAATAACCGGAGAAATAGAAAATAAAAAAATAAATTACGGAACAACCAAAGTCTCACTAGTAGTAAAAAGTGAAACCGGAGCAACAAAAACATACAACATAAATATCACAAAAGAAGACACAAGATCAGATAGTAATACCTTATCATCCTTAACATTAAGTGATGGAAATATAACATTTGATCCTAATCAAACAGACTACGAAACAACCGTATTATATACAACCCAAAAAATAGATATAACAGCAACCCCTGAAAATAAAACATCAAAAGTAGTAATAAAAGGAAACGATAACCTAGTAGTAGGAGAAAACATAATAACCATAACAGTAATATCAGAAAAAAAACAAAAAAAAGAATATAAAATCAAAGTAACAAGATTAAAAGAAGGGGAAACCCTAGGAAACAACGCCAACATCAAAAACATAATCATAAAAAACTACAAACTGCCATTTGAATATGACAAAACAAGTTACAAATTAGTACTAAAAAACGAAGATAAACTAGATATAACAGTTATAATGGACGACAGCTCCGCAACATATCAAATAACAGGAAATGAAAATCTAAAAGATGGAAGCATCATAAAAATAATAACAAAATCAAAAGACGGAACAAGTAAAACCTACACAATAGCAATAACCAAATCAAGTCAAGCAATATACTATGTAATATCAATAGTACTAATTCTACTAATAATATCTATACCACTAATAGTATACTTAAGAACTGTAAAACAAAAAAAAGAAAACCTAGACGTAAATGGTTATAAAATAGGTAAAGAAGACAAAAATGTCTATCCAGAAAGAAAAATAATAAAAAGCAAAGCCAAACCAAATAAGAAAATAATGCCAAATACAAATCAAAATATAAATAACAAACCACAAGTAAATAAAAAATCAAATATCACACCACAAGAATCACAACAAGAAGAAGACTTTGATGCCGGACTTCAAGACTATATACCAAACGAAAGTACTAATAAATGTCCAGCATGCGGTAGAGAATTACTAGGTACCCCAAATGAATGTCCATATTGCAAAACAAAAATAAGATAAATTAAAAAATAAAAATAAAAAAACGCTACTTGAAAAAGTAGCTTTTTTGTTATAAAATTAAAGTGTAAATAATACTAAGGAGGACGTAAAACTATGAAAAAAATACAAAATCAAGATAGCAAACATTCGTTCGGGGGGGGGTTCCTTTACAATAAAACTAATATAAAATATATAGTAAGTCTAAGTATAGTATTAATAGGAATACTATCACTTATAAGTGGAACAAGTTATGCAATATTAA
>ERZ857965.2098-NODE-2098-length-17800-cov-5.620175_pt1 | contig 17800 bp, 12 predicted proteins | sample MGYA00519758_ERZ857965 | MGnify/ENA primary metagenome ERZ857965 (study PRJEB31778, sample SAMEA3449381) | human gut metagenome | biome: human gut; feature: human-associated habitat; material: faeces | place: United Kingdom | collected 2010/2012 ... | reverse complement strand
ATTCCAGTATTCAGACGTTCCAGATAGACGAAGAAGCCTTCCTTTACCTTAACTTCAATGAAACTCCACAGCCAAGCCTGAGAGAACTGGAAAAGATGGTAAAAGAAATACAAGTTGCAGAGGTAAACGAAGAGGAAGAAGAAAAAGAGACAGACCAGCAGCCAGATATGCTACAGGATAGAGGACAATGGGACTTATCAGGAGACATTATTGATTGCTTTAGACGATATTCTAGTGAGCTATCACCAGAAGAACAGGAAGAGATTATAAAAGGCATTGAAGAAGGTATGACTGATTAGGATGTAAAACGATACTTTACACTGGTAGGTGCAGAAAAAATGCGGCAGTATCGGAGAGTGTTGATGGTCGCAAAAATAAGAGATGAGGATAATTAAATATTATTTTTGCATCAGGTATCTATACCTGTTAGGCATAATGCGTGGACTGAATTAAAAAAATATAGTATAATCTGTATTAGAAATAATGTCGTGAAATCGGAATTTTACGGAGTGGACAGAAATGAACTTAGAACTTATTCTAATGTCCGAAAATGACATTGCTGAATTTAAGAAAAATGTACAGTGTGCATTTCAAAAAGGATTTGAAGATGTGTTTGGTAAATGTGAAGAAACGATTCTTCCAGAAAAGGACATAGACCAATCCTTAAATGGTAAAGGTTCAGTAGTATATAAAGCTGTGTTGGATGGAGAAACTGTTGGTGGTGTGATTGTTGCAATCGACACCGAAACGCAACATAATCATCTTGACTTATTATATGTAAAAAGTGGTGTACAAGGAAAAGGTATTGGAAAGTCTATTTGGTATGCGATTGAAAAGTTATATCCTGATACAAAGGTATGGGAAACTTGTACTCCATATTTTGAAAAACGCAACATCCACTTTTATGTGAATATTTGTGGATTTCACATCACAGAGTTTTTCAATGAGAAACATCCTATGCTAGATACACCAGATGATTTTATTGGGGATGGCAATGAGGGAATGTTTGTATTTCAGAAAGAAATGTAAGATTTGAAGTTGCAGAATTGATAAATTTACCTTTCGAAGAAAAAACAGTAATCTTGTATAAGAATAAAAAAACAAGCATTATCCATCAATTCAAATATAAGGTAAAAAAGAGTATCAACCGACGAGGAGAAAAATAGACGAATATTACAAGTCTTGAAATTGCACAGGCAACAATGGATATGTTCTTTTGTTTGTTCTGTCTAATAATATTTGTTTCAATTAAAGCAAATAATCCAAAACAGAAGAGTGTGAGGATGTTCGTTCGATTATTTCTTATTGCTACAGTTCTGTTTTTTGGAGAGACTTTGGCATATATTTTTAGAGGTAACCTTGGTCTTTTTAATATTTTAGTAACTAGAATTGCTAATCTTATGGTATTTGCTATGAACATAGCAATGGCAAATACCTATGTTAGGTTTGTTAGTTCTGTTTTTGTTGAAAAAGGTGCTGAAGTAAGTGGCAATAGTGTTAAAATTGCCAATATCTTTTCGTGCATTAATATTTTCATTGTTGTGGTTAATTTGTTTTATCCATGGATGTATTATTTCGATGAGGCAAATTATTATCACAGGAATAATTCCTGGTATGTATATACACTAATATCACTTGTCGTCATATTTATAGGAGCAGGTATGGCGATTAAGTATAGAAAATATTTGAAAAAACGAAGCTTCATTTCAATGATTCTGTTTTCGTTTATTCCAATAATTGCAACAGTTGTACAGTCCTTTATTTATGGATTTTCTATAACCAATTTAGGACTGGGAATAGGTTCAGTCGTAATGTTTGCTGCATATATGTATGATTGGTCTCATAATGGGGATGAACATACGAATATGATTAATGACAGCAGATTTGGTGCTGTTATTATGTTTATCATAATGCTACTTAGCATGAGTGTTTCCATCATAGCATGTGTGAATGTGATCCAGCAGGTAACTAAGGAAAACTCTGAAATACAGAGCAGAACAATTGCGCAGATGGTTTCAGCAAAGATTGAGAATGAACTTATTAAGCCAATTACTGTTTCTCAGACGATTAGCAGTGATATTGATATAAGAACCTACATAGAGGGGAAAACCAGAGAAGAGGCGGAGAGTGTCAAAGACGATATAACTAATCGTCTGGTATCCATTGGTAATGAATTTGATTATAAAATGGTATTTGTTGTTTCGGATAAAACAAGAGCATATTATACATATAATGGAATAAGTAGGTATCTTGATGTTGAAAATGACAGCCATGATATATGGTATAAGGATTACTTGGATTCAGGGAAAAGATATATAGTTAATGTTGATACTGATGAAGATAATAACGGGAGTCTTTCGGTGTTTATTAATTACGGTATTATTGACACGAATGGAGACATTTTGGGAGCATGTGGTGTCGGAGTTGATATGAATGACCTTGTAGACATACTTGCCAGGTTCGAGGAAGAATACAATATCAAAGTATATTTAGTTAATCATGATGGACTTATACAGGTTGATACGGATGTAAGTTCTATAGAAACAGGCTACTTGGATAATTCATATTTTGGCAATATATCAGATGATGATTTTTATTATCAGTTATCGGAGAATGGCTGTTATATGACCAAGTATCTCGAAGGATTTGATTGGTATATAGTAATAAGAGATAATAATCCTGTTAAATTGGATGAAAATAAAATTATACTTCCAATTGTTTTAATCTTTATTGCAGGCGTATTAATAATGGCAACTTCATTTGTTATTATTAGTATGAGAGAGAAGAAGGCAAAGAATGCATACAACAGAAGATATGAAGCATCTATAAAGGACGAGCTTACAGGCTTATATAATAGACGAGGGTTTGAAGTTGACTGTGAAATAATCAAGAAAAATAATAACTTAATAGAATACGTTCTTATTATGATGGATTTGAACGGTTTAAAAGCAGCTAATGATAATATTGGTCATGAAGCAGGAGATGAGTTAATTATTGGCGCTTCGAAGTGTATGGATAATGCATTCTCAGGTCTTGGAAGGACGTATCGTGTAGGTGGCGATGAGTTTGCTGCATTACTGAGAGGAACGAGAGAAGAAGCACAGGATGCAGTTAAGACATTTGATTATTTAACTGAAAACTTCCAGGGAAATCTTATTTCTGAACTTAGTGTGTCTAAGGGAATAGTTGTTTGTTCAGAACATATAGAACTTAATTTTGAAGAAATTAAGGCAATGGCTGATAAGTTGATGTATGCAGATAAGGATGAATATTATAGACGAACAGGAAAAGATAGAAGACGAGTTTGATTTATAAATTGATATTTAATCTATGTAAAGAACCCAACAACTTTCAGTTTTATGGATATGTTTCCACAAACGACTAAACAACGGAAAAGGCTGTGGATATATTCCCTTGCTCGTAAAAATAGCAAGGACATTCAGCCTATCGTATCGAGCCATGTCGAGGCGGTGGTCCTCTTGCCATGGGAAACAAATCCATGGACGGTCGAGGTCGGAATGGAAGCGGAGACCGGCGAGGGCAAGCGCGTCAATTACACCGGAAAAGCATAAGAGAACAAAAGAAAAACCGCCGTCGGACTCACATGGGGTCCGGCAGCGGTTTTCTATTCGCTTCGTGTGATGTCATGCACCCATTTGCCGCTGTGGATGCGCCAAAGTCCGATGGGGGCCTTTGCCAGGTGCTCGATGGCGATGCACAGGCAGAACATCTCGTTCGGCACCTTAAGGACAAGGCCGAGCAGGCACATCAGCGGCAGCTCCATGCACCAGAGGGGAAAGTTGTCGATGAGCAGCGAGGCGCGTACGTCGCCGCCGCCGCGCAGCACACCCACGACCATCGTGGACGAAAAGCCGTGGAGGGGCATCACGCCCGCGTAGCAGTACACCATGACCGCGCACATCGCCGCCGCGCCCGCCGAGAGGGAGAAAAGCGGCAGCACATACGGCCGGAGCAGCGTAAAAAAGGCCAGAAGCTCCACGCCGCCGAGGGCGAGCGCGAAGAGAAATGCCGTGAGGCACACGGCCTTGCCGATGCGCACGACGCTCTCGCGGCTGCTGCCGATGCCGATCTCCTTGCCGACGATGACGGCGGCTGCGTTGGCGATGCCGTAGATGCCGGCGGTGGAGAGCTTGTCAATGCTGCCCGCCACGGTGTAGGCGGCGATGAGGTCGCCGCTCGCGGCCATGTGGCCCATGATGACGGTGATGAGCGAGTAGCCCACGCCCCAGAGCGTTTCGTTCGCCAGCACCGGCGCGCTGTAGTGGATGAAGCGGCGCAGCATCTCGCGGCCCGGGCGGAGAAGGGCGCTCCATTGGAGCGGCACGGTGCGGCAGCGCAGGGCGTAGCCGAAGGCGAGCGCAAATTCCACCACGCGCGAGAGCAGCGTGGCGGCCGCCGCGCCTGTGACGCCGAGCGCGGGGAAGCCGAGCTTGCCGAAGATGAGCACATAATTGCCCACGGTATTGCAGAGCATGGACGCGCCGAACACCAGCATACCGAAGCGCGGATTTTCGATGCTGCGCTGCATCCCGATGTAGATGGACGAGAGGGAATTGAGAATATACGAGAAGCCGACGATGCGGATATACGGCGTGCCGATCGCGACGAGACGGAGATTGTCCGTCACCAGCAGCAGAACATCCGCCGGGAAGAACGCCATGATGAGCGCGAAGAGCGTCGAGACGCTGCCGGCAATGCACAAGCCAATGCCGATGACGCGGTTGATGCTCTCGCGGTCGCCGCGGCCCCAGTATTGGCTGATGAGCACGCTCGACCCGCTCTGCAGTCCGAAGACGATGAGCTGGATGATGAAGATGGGCACATTCGCCACCGTGACGGCGGACATCTGCTCGCTACCGAGCAGACCGACCATGAAGGTATCGAGGAAGCCGAGCGAGGTGGTGATGAGATTCTGCACGATGATGGGCAGGGCGAGCAGAAAGAGGCGTCGGTAGAAGCCCTTGGGCTGACGGAGATAGGAGAACATAATAAACCTCAAAGAAGCTGACGAAGCGTCAAATTTACAGCATGGGGAAGCGTGTTTCCTTATGCTTGCGGAGCGCGGATACAAGCGCGTCGATCTCCTCGCGCGTCGTCTCGGGCGCGAAGCTCACGCGCAGCACGCCCGCGGCGGTCCTTTTGTCGAGCTTCATCGCGGCGTAGACGTGGCTGAGCTTGCCGCGGTGGCAGGCCGAGCCGGCGGAGATGCAGATGCCCTGCGCGCCGAGCTCGGTGACAACGTTCGCGCTCGGATAGCCGACGAGCGAGACGGAGAGGATATGCGGGGCATCGCCGTTCCCGATGCGCACCACGCCGTCGATGGTGAGAAGCTGCTCGAGCGCGTACTGCTTGAGCTGCGCCATGCGGGCGAGCTTTTCCTCATAGCCCGCCAGCCGCAGCTCCACCGCCTTGGCGAAGCCCGCGATCTGCGCGGTGGCCTCGGTGCCCGAGCGCAGGCCGCGCTCCTGTCCACCGCCCGCGAGCAGCGGACGCACCGCGCGGCAGCGCGGGCCGATGTAAAGCGCGCCGACGCCCTTGGGGGCGTTGAGCTTGTGTCCGCTGACGGAAATGAGGTCCGCGCCCAGCGTATCCGCGCGGAACGGGAGCTTCAAAAACGCCTGTACCGCGTCGGTGTGCAGCAGCGCCTTGGAGCCGTGCTCGCGCAGGAGCCGCGCGATCTCCGCGACGGGAAAGACGCAGCCGGTCTCGTTGTTCACGAGCATCACGGAGACGAGCGCCGTATCCTCGCGCAGTGCCTCGCGCACCGCGTCCACGGATATCGCGCCGGTGCTGTCGGGGGAGAGGAGCGTTACCTCATAGCCCTCGCGCGCGAGCCTTTCGAGCGGCTTTCGCACGGCGTCGTGCTCTACGGCGGAGGAGATGATGTGCCGCCCGACGCGCCGCTGGAGATATGCGCCCTCCAGAATGGCCCAGTTGTCGCTCTCCGTGCCGCCGGAGGTGAAGTACACCTCTTTGGGAGCGCACCCGAGCGCGGCGGCGAGCTTTTTGCGGGAATCGTCCAGCACGGCGCGCGCCTCGCGCCCCAGCTTGTGCGTCGAGCCGGGGTTGCCGTACACTTCCGTCATCACCTTATACGCTGCGTCCGCCGCCTCCGGGCATACGCGGGTCGTGGCGGCGTTATCGAGATAAATTTCCATATCCACACATCCTTTGAGGAGCGTCTTTCTATGAAGTACATTATAGCCACTCTCGGCTGCAAGGTCAACCAGTACGAGTCCGAGGCGATGGAGCAGCTTCTCCAGAGCCACGGCCACACGCCGTGCGCCGAAGGGGAGAGCGCGGACGCTGTGATCGTCAATACCTGCGCCGTCACAGCCGAAGGCGCGCGCAAGGCACGCCAGACCGTGCGCCGTCTCCGGCGCGAAAACCCCGATGCGCTCACGGCGCTCTGCGGCTGCTGGAGTCAGGTGGACGCCGCCGAAGCCGCGTCGCTCGGCGCGGACGTTCTCTTTGGCACCGGCGACAGGCAGGGCTTTGTCCGCGCCGTGGAGACCGCCGCGGCGGAGCGCGGGGCAGGAGGGAGCGTAACGAAGCTCGACGATCCCTTCCGGCGCACCGGCTTTGAAGAGCTGCCCGCCGGAGCCTACGCCGGGCACGCGCGCGCGTATCTTAAAATTCAGGACGGGTGCGACAATTTCTGCACCTACTGCATCATTCCGTTCGCGCGCGGGCGCGTCCTCTCCCTGCCGGAGGACCGGTGCGCGGCGGAGGCCGCGTCGCTCGCCGCGCAGGGCTATAAGGAGATCGTCGTCACCGGCATCGAGATCGCCTCGTGGGGCAAGGATCTCAAAAACGGCAAAACGCTCATCGACGCGCTCGAGGCCGTCGCTGCGGGCGCGCGTAGCGCGCGCATCCATCTCGGCTCGCTCGAGCCGACGGTCGTGACGGATACATTCGTTGAGCGCCTGAAAAAGCTCAACGTCTGCCCGCACTTCCATCTCTCCATGCAGTCCGGGTGCGACGAAACGCTCGCGCGCATGCGCCGCAAGTATACGACCGCGGAGTTTTTCGCCGTCACCGAGCGGCTGCGCGCGGCCTTCCCCGGCTGCGCACTCACGACCGATCTCATCACCGGCTTTCCCGGCGAGACGGAGAAAGAGTTTTCCAAGACGCTCGCCTTCATCGAAAAATGCGCCTTCGCGCAAATGCACGTGTTCCCGTATTCGATCCGCCCCGGCACAAAGGCGGCGAGTATGCCCGGCCAGATCGAAAAGAGCGAAAAGGCCGCGCGCGCCGCGAGAGCCGCGCATATTGCGGAGCGGATGCAGCGGGAATATCTCACATCCTGCGTCGGCAAAACGCTCGAAGTTATTTTTGAAACGGAGTCGGACGGCGAGAGCCGCGGCCACGCCGAGAACTATACCGAGGTCGCCGTGCCGGGCGACATGCCGCACGGCGTTGTGAGAAAAGTAAAAATCACCGGTGTGCGCGGTGAAATGCTTGTCGGTACGGCACTTTGACAGACTAATTCGTTGGGTATATAATAAACTAAATCGCTATAACCCCGCAAGCCGGGGAAAACCGGAAAGGAAATCCAGCCATGAACCGCGAGGACGTATTCAATTTCTCCGCCGGGCCGTCCGTACTGCCGACGGAGGTGCTGCAAACGGCGGCAGCCGAACTGCTGAACTATCACGGCAGCGGTCTCTCCGTGATGGAGATGAGTCACCGCAGCCGGGAATTTATGGATATTTTTGCCGCGACAAAAGCGAAGCTCAAAAAGGCGCTCTCCGTGCCGGACACGCACGAGATCCTGTTTTTGCAGGGCGGCGCGTCGCTCCAGTTTTCGATGATCCCGCTCAATCTGACCGCCGAGGGCGACACGGCCGATTACGCCGTGACCGGCAATTTTGCCAATATCGCCGCGAAGGAAGCGGGAAAGTACTGCCGCGTGAACATCGCGGCATCGAGCGAGGCTACCGGCTTTGACCGCATCCCGGCGCAGGAGGAGCTTTCTCTCTCGCCGGAGGCAAAGTATTTTTATTACTGCGCCAACAACACGATCTTCGGTACGGCGTGGAAGTATGTGCCGGAGACCGGCGGTGTGCCGATCGTGTGCGATATGTCCTCGGAGATTCTCTCGCACCCGGTGGACGTGTCGAAATTCGGCATCGTCTATGCCGGGGCGCAGAAGAACATGGCCCCCGCGGGGCTGACGGTCGTGATCATCGACCGCGCGCTCGCCGGGCACGAGCGCGCCGTTACGCCGCTGATGATGAGCTATCAGCGCATGATCGACAAGGATTCCATGTACAATACGCCCCCGTGCTACAATATTTATATGCTCGGTCTCGTGCTCGACTGGCTTGAGAAGCAGGGCGGCGTTGCGGGCATGGAAATGCGCAAGAGCGCCAAGGCAAAGCTCCTCTATGACTATCTGGACGAGAGCGCGCTCTTCCATGGCTGTGCCGAGCGCACGAGCCGCAGCGACATGAACGTAACGTTCCGCACGGGAGACGCCGGTACAGACGCCGAGTTTGTGAAGTTCTCGCTCGAGCGGGGGCTGCGCAATCTCAAGGGCCACCGCGTTGCGGGCGGGATGCGCGCGTCGCTTTATAACGCCATGCCGGAGGAGGGCGTCCTTCGTCTGGTGGAGACTATGAAGGAATTTGAGGCGAAACACCATGTTTAATATAAAAACCATGAACGCCATTGCGGAAAAGGGGCTTGACGAGCTGAAAACGGAAAAATGCGCCGTGAGTCCCGAGATGAGCGCGCCCGACGCGCTTCTCATCCGCTCGGCCAAGCTGCACGACGCCGTATTCAATAAGGAGCTTCTGTGCATCGGCCGCGCCGGTATCGGCGTAGACAACATCCCCATCGAGCGCTGCACCGCCGAGGGCATCGCGGTGTTCAACACCCCCGGCGCGAACGCCGATTCGGTCAAGGAGCTGCTGCTGTGCGCTCTCACAATGGCCTCGCGCGACATTGTCGGCGCGGTCGAGTGGGTGGAATCCCTCGCCCCGGAGGGCGATAAGATCCCCGCGCTCGTGGAGAAAGGGAAGAACGCCTTCGCCGGGCCGGAGGTATCCGGCAAGCGCCTCGGCGTCATCGGTCTCGGCGCGATCGGCTCGCGCGTGGCGAACGCCGCGCTCAAGCTCGATATGGAGGTGAGCGGGTACGATCCGTATCTCTCGGTCGATTCCGCGTGGAACCTTTCGAGCAAGGTCGAGCACGTCACGGATCTCAACGTTCTCTTCCGCACGTGCGACTATCTCACCATGCACATCCACTCCACGCCGGAGACGTTCCACTACCTGAACGCCGAAACGTTTGCGAAGATGAAGCCCGGCATGCGCATTTTGAACTTTGCCCGCGGCGAGCTCGTGGACGACGACGCGCTCCTTGCCGCCATTGAGAGCGGGCAGGTCGCGCGCTATGTGACCGACTTCCCGAACGCGAAGCTCGTCGGAAAGAAAAATGTCGTGTGCTTCCCGCACCTTGGCGCCACGACGCCGGAGGCGGAGGAAAAGTGCGCGGTCATGGCCGCGCGTGAGATCGTGGACTATCTCCGCAACGGCAACATCCGCAACAGCGTCAATCTCCCGAACGCGACGCTCGACCGGCTCGGGAAGAGCCGCCTGTGTCTTATCCACCGCAACCGGCCCGGCATGCTCAACCGGTTTCTCGAGATCATCGCCGCGGGCAACGTCAACGTTGAGCACATGCTCAACAAGGCGCGCGGCGAGATCGCCTATACGATCTTCGATACGACCGAGCATCTGGACGAAGCGGCGGCGGAGGAGATGCGCGCCATCCCCGGCGTAACGCGCGTACGGCTGCTGGGATAAAAATCAAACGAACGCCTGCTTTTGTCATCCGAAGGCAGGCGTTCTTTACGCAATTTTAAGACGGTCTTTATTGAAAAAGAGCGAAAAAATGGTATACTAATACATAACGCTTTTTTCGGGGGAGGGCTTGGCGCTTTGAAGCTGTTCCGCAGAAAAACAGAAGAGGAAGCCGTCCGGCAGGAGATCGCCGTGAAGGAGGCCGCGCCCTTCGAGGGGCTCACCGAGGCCGAGGCCGCCGCGCGCGCCGCCGCGGGCTGGGACAATCGCCCGGTTGAACCGCCCACGCGCACCACGGGGCAGATCGTGCGGGAGAATCTTCTCACATACTTTAACCTCGTGTTTCTTGTGCTCGCGCTGTGCCTTGTGGCGGTGAAGGCGTCGATTTTGAACCTTTCGTTCGTCATCGTCGTCATTATTAACGCCGTGATCGGCATCGTGCAGGAGCTGCGCAGCAAAAAGGCGCTCGATGCGCTGAATATATTGACCGCGCCGCAATGCGCCGTTGTGCGCGAGGGGCGCGAAAAGCGCGTGGACGTGTCCTCGCTCGTGCGGGACGATATCGTCCTCTTTTCGACCGGCGAGCAGGTCTGCGCCGATGCCGTCGTGGTGGACGGGACGTGCCTTGTCAACGAGGCGCTCGTCACCGGCGAGGCGGACGAGATCCGCAAAGCGCCGGGCGATACGCTGCTCTCGGGCAGCTTTCTTGTCTCCGGCATGTGCCGCGCGCGGCTCACCGCCGTGGGCGCGGATTCGTTCGTCAGCCGTCTGACGCTCGACGCGAAAGCGCAGAAAAAGCGTCAGGCCAAGGGTATGATGAAGGCGCTGAACGACCTTGTCAAATGGATCGGCATCGGCATCATCCCGATGGGCGTGCTGCTCGTGGTAAAGGAAGTCCGCTGGCTCGGCCGGAGCATCCCCGCGGGCGTCACGTCCACGGTAGGCGCGCTCGTCGGCATGATCCCGGAGGGCGTGTATCTGCTCACGAGTCTTGCGCTTGTGGCGGGCGTGCTGCGTCTGGCGCAGAAAAAGACGATGTGCCGCGAGATGGACTGCATCGAAACGCTCGCGCGCGTCGATACGCTCTGCGTGGACAAGACCGGCACGGTGACGGAAAACAAAATGATCGTGGACGATATCGTCCCGCTCTGCCCTGACCGGTTCATCGCCGAGGATATCCACATGATCATGGCGGACTACTGCGCGGCGATGCGCGGCGATAACGACACCATGGCCGCCATGCGCAAATTTTTCACCGGCGAGGTGAATCAGCGCGCGATCGCCGCGCTCCCGTTCACGAGCGCGAAAAAATACGGCGGCGTTTCGTTCCATGAGGATGAGACCTACCTTCTCGGTGCGCCGGAGGTCATCCTCGGCGGCGATTTTGACGCCCATCGGGAAAAGATCGATCACTACAGCGCGAAGGGCTGCCGCGTGCTGCTCCTCGCGCTCTACGACGGGCAGCTCACCGATGAAGCGCTCACCGCCGAGCGCCTGCCCATCTCGCTCATATTGCTCTCCAACAAGATCCGCGCCGAGGCGCCGGATACGTTCGCGTGGTTCGCGCGCGAGGGCGTTTCCGTGCGCGTGATCTCCGGCGACAACCCGCTCACGGTTTCCGAGGTCGCCCGCCGCGCGGGGATCCCGGACGCGGACCGGGCGGTGGACGCCCGCACGCTCGAAACCGACGAGCAGGTCGAAAAGGCCGCGCGCGAATGCGTCGTATTCGGCCGCGTGACGCCGGAGATGAAGCGGCGGCTCGTCCTTGCGCTCAAAAAACAGGGGCACACGGTCGCCATGACCGGCGACGGCGTAAACGACGTGCTCGCGCTCAAGGAAGCCGACTGCTCCATCGCCGTGGCCTCGGGAAGCGACGTTGCCTGTCAGGTATCGCAGATCGTGCTCACAGACTCGAATTTCGCCTCGCTCCCGGACGTCGTCGCCGAGGGGCGGCGCGTCATCAACAACATCGAGCGCTCCGCCTCGCTTTATTTTGTGAAGAACATGTTCTCGATCGCGATGGCGATCATCAGCCTGATCTTCACTCTGCCGTACCCGCTCAGCCCCGCGCAGCTCGGCCTTGTGAACTGCATGACGATCGGCGTTCCGGCGTTCATCCTCGCCATGGAGCCGAACCGCTCGCTCGTGCAGGGCAAATTCCTCAAAAACGTGGTGCGGCGCGCGCTCCCGGCGGCGCTCACGGATATTCTGCTCGTCGGCGGCGTGATGCTCTTCTATCTGGCCGCTGATCTGCCGGACACCGCCATGAGCACGATCTGTGCCGGCGTGATGGGCGTTGTGGGACTCATGATGGTGCAGCAGACGGCGAAACCGTACAACAAGCTGCGCATCGCGATGATCTGCGTGCTCGCGCTCGGCTTTGCGGGGAGCTTTCTGTTCCTCAAGGCGCTTTTCAACCTTGTGACGCTCGATTTTCTCAGCGCGCTCGTGCTTGCGGTGTTCGCGCTGCTTGCCTGGCCGGTGATGAATGTGATGTACAAGCTGCTGGATAAACTCAGCGCATTCGTGCAGCGGCGGAAAAAGACGCGCCGCGCGGCGAAAGAACTGTAATAAAACGGAGGATCAGGCCGTTCCGACAGGGGAGACGGCGTCATGCCCATGAAAGACATTTTACTCACATTTCTCGTAGCGATGGTTCCGGTCGTGGAGCTGCGCGGCGCGATCCCGTTCGGCGTCGTGCGCGGGCTGAACCTCTGGACGGCGATCATTGCCTCGGTGCTCGGCAATCTCGTGCCGGTGCCGTTCATCATTCTGTTTATCCGCAAGATCTTCGCGTGGATGCGCGCGCATATGCCAAAGCTCGACGGGCTCGTGACGCGCCTGGAGAAGAAAGCGGAGAAAAACCGCGCCGCCGTGGAAAAGTACGCGTTCTGGGGTCTCGCCATTCTCGTGGCCATCCCGCTGCCCGGCACGGGCGCATGGACGGGCGCGCTCGTCGCGGCGATGATGGAGATGCGGCTCAAGCGCGCGTTCCCGGCCATCGTCATCGGCGTTGTGATCGCCGGCGTGATCGTCTCGATCGTCACCTACGGCGCGCAGGCCATTTTCTCATTTTAAGAGGTACATAATGAATCAGAAGGAACTCAACGAGCTCCGCCGCCGGTTCCGGCCGGAGCGGAGCGGCATTGCCCATGTATACGGCTGCTTTGTAAACGGTATGCGCGAGGTCGTCGCGGAAACGGACGTGTCTCTCGGCATGTCCGGCAAGGAGGAGCAGGAGATGTATCTGACGCTCCTGCGCAAAACGCTCTCCGGCTCACTCGGGCGCAATCTCATCGATATCCCGTTTGAAACGAAGCAGGTCGCCGGGAGCGACGAGCACCGGCTGCTGCAGGCCCTGCGCGAGAGCGCGTGCGCCGACGAGAACGCGCGGCATGAGCTCTATTCGCGCGTCATCTCCTCGCTCGATATGCAGGGCGAAAACTACCTCATCCTCCTCGCGGGCGATGCCTACGATGTGCCGCACCGCGGCTCGGACGGTGAGAAGGACGAGCTGAGCGATGAGGTGTTCCGCTTCTTCGTCTGCACGGTCTGCCCCGTGAAGGATGCGACGGCGGCGCTGCGGTATTTTTCGGAGGAACGCGCCTTTCACGGCACGTCCACCGGCCAGACCGTCGCGGCCCCGGCGCTTGGCTTTCTGTTCCCGGCGTTCGATGACCGCCGCGCGAACATTTATGACGCGCTCTACTACAGCCATGATACCGCGGAGATCCATCCCGAGCTGATCGACGGGCTGTTCCGTGTCGCGCCGCCGATGTCCGCCGCCGAGCAGAAGGAGACGTTCTCCGAAACGCTCGCCGCGGCGCTCGATACCGACTGCCGGTTCGACGTCGTGCAGGCCGTGCACGAAAATCTGCGCAGCCGCATTGAAGAGCACAAGGAAGCCAAAGACCCGGATGCGCTGGAGATCACGGCGCGCGACGTGGTGAGCGTGCTGCGCACGAGCGGCGTGCCGCTTGAAAAGACGGAAAAATTCGAGCGCGAATGTGAAAAGCGCTACGGTACACACGCTGCGCTCGACCCGAACAACATCGTTGAGAGCAAAAAGCTCGAGATCGTAACGCCGGAGGTGAAGATCACGCTGCCGGGCGAGTTTGGGTATCTCGTCGAGACGCGCGAGATCGACGGGCGGAAATACATCCTCATTCCCGCCGACGGCGGCGTGGAGGTAAACGGCATCGGCGTGAATCTCGCCGATGCGAAAAAGGAATAAAGTGATTCAAAGTTATTCATGGGGACGGTTCTCTCTGACACAAGGTTGTCAATGAGAACCGTCCCCGTTTATAATCTGCCGCAGCCGCAGAAGGCTCAGCGTGAAGTTGAACACCTCGCAGATGTAGAGCGTCACAAGATAGCCCGTGAGCGCCCAGCGGGGGAGAAGGACCCACACGAGAACAAGCCCCAGCGCGGCCTCGGCAATGTTGAACGCCATGGACGCCATCATCTGTCCCAGACCCTTGAGACAGCCGTCGGTCACGATGTCGGTATAGAGAAACGGCACCATCGGCGCGAGCAGCCGGAGAAAGCGCGCGGCTTCCGCGCTGCCGTAGAGCAGCATTCCGAGCGGGCGGGCAAAAACGAAAAATGCGGCCGCCGCGCCGAGCGAGAGAAGAAACGTTTTCCCGAGCATCTCCCGCACGCTCCGGCGCACCCGCTCATGCTCTCCGGCGACCTGCATCTCCGTGAGCGCCGGGACGAGCAGCTCCGCGACCGAGAGCGGCAGGCACGTCGGCAAAAGCAAAACCGGCATCGCCATGCCGTTGATGACGCCGTAGCCCGCGAGCGCGCTCTCGGCGCTCAGCCCCGAAAGGCGAAGACCCCGCGGCACGAGAAGCTGGCGGAACGTGTTGAGCGCGCTCCGCGCATAGGCGGACGAGGCGAGCGGCAGCGCGACGCGCAGCATCCGCGGTGTGAGAGCGGCTCCGCATTCGCCCGCCGGACAAAACCGTTTCCGGTCGGCGAGATAGAGCGCGGCAAGCGCGAGCGAGAGCGCGATCTCCGCGGCGGTGCCGGATGCCGAGAGCGCCGCGCACACGGCGGAAAGGTCGCCGCGGCTGCATGGCGCGAGCAGAAGCGCGGAAAGCCCCATGCGCAGAAGCTGTGCGAAAAACTGGGAGAGCGCCGTTTTCCACACGCGCCCGACGGCGGTGAAGTACCCGGACAGAGCGCTCGAGAGCGCAAGCGCCGGAAGCGAGGGCGCCGCGGCGTACAGCGCGCGTACCGCGCGGGCGTCCCCGATCCAGAGAAAGCCAATGGGCTCGGCAAGAAGAAAGAGAATGGCCGCTGCGCCCAGCCCGAAAAAGAGCGCGTAGGCGCAGCACCGGCGCATCACGGCGCAGACGCTCCCGCCGCGGCACTGCCCCAGCTCCTCGGCGAGCAGCCGCGTGACGGAAAACCGGATGCCGGAAACCGCGAGCGTTATGAAAAGAAAGCCGACGCTTCCGATAAGCTGGAAAAGCCCGATGCCGGCGGGACCAATATGCGCGGCCAGCCACACCTGCCAGAGCATCGAAAGCGACTGCATGACGAGAGACGAGACCGTCAGCAGCGCGGCGTTTTTCCGGATCGATCTCCAAAGCCCCATAATGACGCCTCCCCTCCGTGAAAGAGTCTATGCGCGCCGCGGCGCGCGATAGAAGGAAAGAAAAAACGGCGTCTGCCGGGGCGGTTTATGCATCTCTTCCAATATAGCTTGTCGGAAAAACAACGAACCGTCCGAAAACGACGCACCAAAATGTCGAAAACGGGCGGTTCTGACGGCAGAATACACAAATAAGAAAGATATAGTTGCAGAATAAATCAACGCTTGTTATAATATTTATAGTATGGATTGATCATACCCCAGCACTTCCCCGCACAAAAAAAGGAGGAGAAAGATCGCATGAACGAAAAGTACAGTTCCCTGTTTACCCCGTGGAAGATCGGCAACTGCGAGATCAAAAACCGCATTGTTCAGGTGTCCATGGGCGGCACATCCCTCTTCGGCTGGCTGGAGCCCTGCCACTTCGATAAGGAAGCGGCCTACCACATTCTCAACCGCGCCCAGAACAACGTCGGTCTGGTGCTGCCCGGCATGCAGTGCGTGCGCGACACGATGGGCATCCCCGGCCGCCACTGGCTGTATCAGAACAAGCGCATGTTCCGCGAGCTCGCCGAGTGGATGCCCGAATTCCACAAGACGGGTGCGAAGCTCTTCATTCAGCTCTCTGCCGGCATGGGCCGCAGCATGGCGATCAACCAGCTGATGGTCGATATGCTCCAGAAGAAGGCGCTTGGCGCCGTCGCCAAGGGCGTTCTGGACGTCGATTATGTCTGCGCGTCCTCCTCCGAGACCCCCAACCGCTGGTATCCGGAGGTCAAGTCCCGCGCGCTGACAAAGGAAGAGATCCATGAAATGATCGAAGCCTTCGGCAAGACCGCGAAGATGCTTATGGATGCCGGCGTTGACGGTGTGGAGATCCATGCCGTTCACGAGGGCTACCTCCTTGACCAGTTTGCCATTGCCAACATGAACTACCGTACCGACGAGTACGGCGGATCGTTCGAGAACCGCTACCGCTTTGCCGTTGAGATCGTGCAGGAGATCAAGAAGCTGTGCGGCAAGGACTTCCCCGTGTCGCTGCGCTACTCTGTCGTCTCCAAGACGAAGGGCTTCGGCCAGGGCGCCGTCCCCGGCGAGGAGTTTGTTGAGTTCGGCCGCGATATGGCCGAGTCTGAAAAGGCCATCAAGTATCTCGAGGACGCCGGCTACGACATGTTCAACTGCGATAACGGCACCTACGACGCCTGGTACTGGGCGCATCCGCCGGTCTATATGCCGCCCAACTGCAACATTGCGGATGTCGAGCATATCAAGAACTTCACCACCAAGCCGGTTGTCTGCGCCGGTAAGATGGAGCCCGAGTTCGCCGCCAAGGAGATCGCCGAGGGCCGCATCGACGCGATGGGCGTCGGCCGTCAGAACCTCGTCGATCCCGAATGGATCAACAAGCTCCTTGAGGACCGCGAGGAGGAGATCAAGCCCTGCATCAACTGCCACAACGCCTGCTTCAACTTCAACTGCTCCAAGGGCACGCCCAACATGCAGCCGATGGACGATGCGCTGCATCTGGCCCGCTGCGCGCTGACCCCGCCCACGATGCAGCACAACAAGTATAAGATCGTCCCGACGAAGAACCCCAAGAAGGTCGCCATCGTCGGCGGCGGTATCGGCGGCATGGAATGCGCCCTTGTCCTCAAGAAGCGCGGCCATACCCCGGTCATCTACGAAAAGAGCGGCAAGCTCGGCGGCATGTACAACTATGCCTCCGCCATGTCCTTCAAGGAAGCGGACAAGAAGCTGCTCGAGTGGTACGACCGTGAGCTGAAGAAGGCCGGCATCGAGGTCCACCTCAACACCGAGATCGACCCGATCAACCCGCTCACCCGCCAGTATGACGAGGTCATCATCTGCACCGGCGCCGTGCCGAAGAAGCTCCCCGTGCCCGGCTTCAACAAGACGATCACGTTTGAAGAGCTGCTCACCGGCGATAAGGACCACGGCGACAAGGTCGTGTTCTTCGGCGGCGGCCAGTCCGCGTGCGAAGCGGCTTACGAGCTCGTGCTGCAGGGCAAGCACCCGATCATTGTCGAATACGCCAATGACCTCATCGCCACGCCCGGCACCTGCCTTGCCAACGCCTCCTTCCTGCGCGAAATGCTCGTGTTCAAGAAGGTTCCCATCTATCTCGAGCACTCCATCTGCGAGATCGGCGACGGCTACGTCATGGTCAAGCCGCGCAGCGGCGGAGATGCCTTCAAGGTCGAGTGCGACAGCGTCGTCAACGGTCTGGGCTTCCGTCCCGCGCCGGTCGCCCCTGCGGGCAAGCATGTCCGCCAGGTCGGCACCGCCGCGAAGTGGGGCAACCTGCGCAACGTCATCTGGGGCGCATGGGATGTCTGCATGAAGA
>ERZ857965.2094-NODE-2094-length-17813-cov-3.154860_pt1 | contig 17813 bp, 14 predicted proteins | sample MGYA00519758_ERZ857965 | MGnify/ENA primary metagenome ERZ857965 (study PRJEB31778, sample SAMEA3449381) | human gut metagenome | biome: human gut; feature: human-associated habitat; material: faeces | place: United Kingdom | collected 2010/2012 ... | reverse complement strand
GTGACGTTATAATTCTCTAACATGACAACTTTCAGATACGGACTCACTTCCGGATCCTTACTGATCAACTCTGACAGGCAGAGGATCAAGTGAATAATATCCTTTGCGATCGTATAGGCAGGAGCCGCTTTGGCACCGAAGATCATAGTGATCGGCGTCTTTGGCTTATTTCCCGCCTTAATGTCCATATATTTGTAAATAATATACAATGCATTCATCTGCTGTCTCTTATATTCATGCAGACGTTTGACCTGAACATCAAAGATGGAATGATCGTCGATCGTGATTCCCTCTTTATCCTGCAAATATTGCTTAAATTCTGTCTTCTTGGTCTGTTTCACATTCAAAAGAGTCTTGACAAATGCCGGATCATCTGCAAATTTCTGCAGGTTTTCCAATTCAGAAGCATCCTTTTTATAACCCTCACCGATCATATCCGTGATCAAAGATGTCAGTTCATGGTTACAATGCAGCAGCCAGCGACGGAATGTGATACCGTTTGTCTTGTTATTGAACTTATTTGGATAAATATCCTTAAACGGCTTCAACTCACTCTTCTCTAAGATTTCCGTATGCAGTGCTGCAACACCATTTACACTAAATCCATAGTGAATATCGATATGTGCCATGTGCACGCGCTGATCCTTGTCAATGATCGCAACGCGTTCATCCCCATATTTTTCTTTCGCCTTAACATCCAGCATCTTGATAACCGGGATCAACTGCGGCACTACTTTCTCCAAATACCAAATCGGCCAAGTTTCCAGTGCCTCTGCCAATATCGTGTGGTTTGTGTATGCACACATCTTAGATACAATGTCGATTGCTTCGTCAATATTAATATCACGAAGTAACAGCAGACGGATCAACTCCGGAATAACCATCGTTGGGTGCGTGTCGTTAATCTGGACGACTGCATAATCAGCCAGATCATGAATGTTACTGCCCTTAGCCACCGCCTCATCAATGATCAGCTGCGCTGCATTGCTGACCATAAAGTATTGCTGATAGATACGAAGCAGTTGTCCCTGATAGTCACTGTCATCCGGATACAAAAACAATGTAAGATTACGGCGGATATCCTCTTTATCGAAGTTAATTCCATCTCCTTCAACAATACTTTCATCTACAGTATCAAGATCAAATAATTTGAGTGTATTACACTGGTTATCATATCCTGTTACATCAATTTCATACATGACCGACTGCACTGTCTGCCCACCGAAAATAACCGGATAACTCACATTAGTACGTCGCAAGACACTCGGATCCGTAATCCACGGATTTGGCGTCTCTTTCTGCAAATTGTTTTCGAATTTCTGCTGAAAAAGTCCCAAATGATAATTCAAGCCGACACCGTCTCCCGGAAGACCAAGCGTAGCAATAGAATCCAGGAAGCAGGCAGCCAGACGTCCCAGTCCGCCATTTCCAAGAGAAGGCTCCATTTCCAGTTCCTCAATCTCACACAGTTCATATCCATGAGATTTCAGGACTTTTTCTGTCTCCTCATACAGACCCAGGTTGATCAGATTGTTAGATAACAATTTACCGATCAGGAATTCTGCGGAGATATAATACAGTTTCTTCGATCCCTCGTTTCTCTTCAGGTTACCGGTCGCTTCTTTCGTGATCTCCATCAGTGCATGAAACAGTTCTTCTTTTGTACATGTATCCAGTGTCTCATGAAATCTTTTTTCCAGTACTTCCTGCAATCTTTTTTCCATAATAATTTTCTCCTCTAAATAATCTCCTCAATTTACTGTTTACATCGGGCAGTTGACTCCCTTTGTATTAACTCCCCTTCATAGATCAGCTGCCGTGGCTTTTCTTTTCCTTTGATCAGATCAAATAAAAGTCCTGCCGTTGCCTTCCCGATCTCTTCCACCGGCTGACGGATCGTTGTAAGACTCGGAATATAAAATCTTCCGGCATCCATACCGTCAAATCCCGCCACAGAACACTCCTCGGGAACAGATATTCCCGCCTCCTTCAATGCCCTGCAGGCTCCGATCGCCAATGTATCTGCCGTCGCATAAACGGCGGTAAATGTTTCTCTTTTCAAAAGCTCCTGCATCAGCCGGTAACCGGACTGATAAGAGTATGTGTCCCTTTTTTCATCCATGTAACACACCAGTTCTTCCCGGTAAGGGATCTGATACTGCTCCAGTGCTGTCCGGTATCCCATCAGACGCAGCTTTCCGATACTGGCATCATTTTTCGGGGCTGTAATAAAAGCAATTTTTTTATGCCCCAGCCCGATCAGATACTCCGTCATCTTATAGCTTTCCTTAAAATCATCCACCGATACGGAAGCCAGGGATGCACCCGGCATCCCCACCGTACAGATGGTACTGAGTACGCAGGGAATCTCCATCTGACTGATCTTTTCCTGACTCTGAGAAAAACTTCCTCCCAGAAACACCAGCCCACGCAGTCTTTTTTCTTTTCCCACACGAATCGCCACGTCCCACTCATCTTCCTGTTCGTCCACATATTGCAGGATACAGCTGTAACCCTTCTTTTCGCACTCCCGTTCCAGAATTCCTACCAGTTCACTGAAAAAGGTATTGCCGATACCTTTGACAAGCACCGCGATAGCCTTTGCATCATTTCGTTTCAGATTTCTGGCACTGTTATTCGGCACATAGTTGGCTTCCTCAATGGCTTTTAATATTTTTTCCTTGGTTTCCGGATTGATATCCGGATGATTATTCATAGCCCTGGACACGGTACTGACGCCAACATGGCATTTTTTTGCGATATCTTTGATTGTCATGCCTGCCACAAGACCACTTCCTCTCTCTTTTACAATCGTCCGAACAGCTTGTTCAGATGACACATCTTTTCAAGCATCTCATCCGTTACCTGCCCCGGCACCAGACGCCACTTCCAGTTGTTGCCAAGCGTGGACGGAAGATTGATTCTTGCCTCTGTTCCCAGACACAGATAATCCTGCAGCGGAATCACCGCAAGGTCAGCCACGGAACCGAGTGCCAGACGGATGAACTCCCACGGACGTTCATCTTTCGGTGTATCCGCATTGTTCATGTAATCTTCTGCCAGTGCGTTGTCTTCCTCACACATATCGTCCAGCCATCCCCGAACCGTATTATTATCGTGAGTTCCGGTGTAAACCACACAGTTATGCGGATAATTATGTGGCAGATAGTTACTTTCCTCTCTCGAATCAAATGCAAACTGTAATACTTTCATTCCCGGATATCCTGTATCTTCCACCAGTTTCATAACACTTTCCGTCAGATATCCCAGGTCTTCTGCAATGATATTTACATCGCCCAGTTCTTTTTTCACTGTATGGAACAGATCAATTCCCGGACCCTTTTTCCAGACACCGTTTTCTGCTGTCTTGTCACCGTACGGGATCGCATAATACTCATCAAATCCGCGGAAATGATCCACACGAACCACATCATACAGTGTAAAGCAATGTCTCAGACGGCTGATCCACCAGACATATCCTGTCTGTGCGTGGTAATCCCAGCGATACAGCGGATTGCCCCAGAGCTGTCCGGTAGCTGCAAAAGCATCCGGCGGGCATCCTGCCACTGCCAGCGGTGTACTGTTCTCGTCAAACTGGAACAGTTCCGGATTCGCCCATGCATCTGCACTGTCAAATGCAACGTAGATCGGAATATCACCGATGATCTGGATACCTTTTTCATTGGCATACTGTTTCAGTTTCTCCCACTGTTTTGCAAATTCATACTGTTGAAAACAGATAAAATCCATCTGTTCTTTTAATTCCACTCGTTTTTCTTCCAGGGCAGCTTCCTGTCTTGTCTTCAGTGGTGCCTCCCACTCGCTCCAGGCAATTCCGCCCAGGCTGTTTTTGATCGCCATATACAGACTGTAATCTTCCAGCCATTTTTTATTTTTTTCCACAAAGGTTTCATATGCCTGATCCGGTACAAATCTGTGGAACGCTTTCTCCAGAAGTTCAAATCTGCCCATATAAATTTTTTCGTAATCCACATATGCCGGATTACTTCCAAAATCCACACTGTCACACTCTTCTTTTGTCAGCAGTCCTTCCTCGATCAGTGTTTCCAGATCAATAAAATACGGATTACCCGCATAGGTGGAAAAGGACTGATACGGGGAATCTCCATATCCGGTCGGTCCCAACGGCAGAATCTGCCAGTACTTTTCACCGCCTTTTTCCAGCTGGTCCACAAACTCATAAGCTTCCTTTGAAAAACAGCCGATACCATACGGAGACGGCAGGGATGTTACAGGAAGTAAGATACCACTTGCTCTCATTTTTTATCCTCCTTTAGATTTTCAGTACTTTCGGAAACGTTATCGGTAACGTTTCCATTCCTTGTAATCTGACAGTATCATATTATATGAAAAAAAGCAAGAAAAAAATGTAGATTTATCTCACATTCTTTTCCTGCTTTTTATATTTTGCTTTTGTAACCTTTTTCCTACCGATATTCTCCCATAAAGAACAGCGCTACTGTTCCCGGTCCGGAATGGGTTCCGATCGTAGCCCCGATCGTATTGATCAGAAAACTTTCATATCCGAACTTTTCTCTGACCAGTTTTGCCACATACTGTGCATCCTCCTCACAGTCACCATGACTGATAAAGATAATATCATTTTTATCTTTCCAGCTTCCGATGCGCTCTTCCATCATGGAGACCAGCGTCGCCAGAGATTTCTTTCTTCCCCGTACCTTACTTAATGGAATCAGATGTCCCTCGTCATCCACGTGAAGCAACGGTTTCAGATTGATCATTGTTCCCACGATAGCTGCGGCTTTTGATACTCTGCCACCTCTGTACAGATGGAACAGATCATCTACGGTAAATACATGGCAGAAATTCTGTTTGTGTTCTTCCAGCCATGCAACCACTTCATCCACAGATACCCCCGCTTCTTTCATCTGTACCGCTTTGTAAACGAACAGGCCTTCTCCAAGAGAAGCACACAGCGAATCGACTACCAGAATCTTTCTGTCCGGATATTCTTCTTTCAGTTCTTCTGCTGCCAGACGTACACTGTTATAACTGCCACTCAGCCCGGAAGAAAATGCCAGATGCAGTACATCATTTCCGGCCTCCAGAAGCGGTCGCAGAACGTCTTTCGCTTCCTCACTGTTGACCTGGGACGTGGTCGGCATGGATCCTGCTCGCATCCGACTGTAAAACTCTTTAAAATCCAGCTCATTTTCTTTATTATAAGTGATTCCATCCAGCTGGTATGTCAGATACATATATTCTACCTGATGTTCTTTATAGTAAGAATAAGGCAGATCTGCTGTATTCTCTGTCGTAATTACATATTTTTCCATACTCTGTCCTCCCCGCACTTTTATGTATTACCAGAAAGCTCCCGAAATACATTTTTTTTCATTTTACCATCACTGTTCTACCTGTGCAACCTTTTCCGAAAGAACCTCTCTTGCTTTTTTCATCTGTGCATCCTTACTCTCCCATTCCTCCTGAGAAAGCTCGTTAAACTGATTCGGATTGGTAAATTCTTCTGCATTCTCCGGCCAGTCACTCTCCACATCCGGAGTGATTCCGGTTCCCTGGATATTCACACCGTTTGGGGTATAATATCTGGAAGTGGTCAGTTTTACTGCACTGCCATCTCCCAGTGAAAAAGTCTGCTGAACAATTCCTTTCCCAAATGTCGTGGTGCCCACCAGCGTTCCCACACCGTGATCTTTCACCGCTCCGGAAAAGATCTCTGCAGCACTGGCACTGTTTTCATTGACCAGAACCACCAGCGGAATATCGATCGGTGTTTTTCCTTTACAGGTATGCTCCGTCCGATGTCCGCTCTTATCTTCGGTATACACGATCATACCTTTCGGAAGAATCTGTTCCAGCGTATCACATACCGCTGTCAGAAGTCCCCCCGGATTTTCCCGCAGATCAACCAGAAGTCCTTTCATTCCCTGTTCATTCAGTTCACTGTAGGCTTTCTTAAACTGTTCCGAAGTGCCATCGGTAAATTCTGTAATCTGAATATATCCAAGGGAATCGTCAAGCATCCGGCTCTTTACTACCGTTACTTCCACCTTTTCCAGAGATACTGTGATATCGGCAGTCGTTCCATCCCGTTCCACAGTCAAAACCACCTGCTTTTTGTTATCTTCCCGGATGATTGTGGAAATCTCTGACAGTTCTTTTTCAGTAATATCCTTTCCATCCACTGCCGTCAGGATATCTCCTTTCTGAATCCCTGCCTGCTCTGCCGGGCCGCCTTCTGCCAGATCCACCACACTGACAACTCCGCTGTCCGGATCCTTGGACATCGTAAGTCCCACACCTGTATACGCCCCCTGTGTGGACTCCTGCAGCAGCTTGTAGGCATCTTCGGAATAGTAGCTGGAATAAGGATCCTGCAAACTGGCTACCAGTCCACTGTACATACCTTCTTCCATCGTATACTGGCTGTCTTCATCACCTTCTTTGTATCCAGATAATATGTATCCACTAATTTTGCTATTTTGGATGCTTTACCAAGATCACTGAGGCTCAGACCCTGTTCTCCGATCATTGGAACGGATCCAAAGCAGATAAAGTATCCGATACCACCCACAATCACGGTTACTGCCACACCCCCGGCAAATCCTTTGATCCAGGTTTTCATTCTTTCTGTCATCTCTGTTGTCTCCTGTCTGTTACTGTCTTCTCCTGCAATTTCTCAGTTTTTGCAGAAACTCATTCATATACAAAGGGGGCTGCCGCTTTCCTGCTGCATCCCCCTTTGTATTATTTCCAATCACCTTCGGTGATGGCATTTTGATTTCTCTTTCGTTATTTATCAGACTCTCAGATGTTTGCGGATCGTGATCACACTTCCGAACAGTCCGATACCCATACCAAGGATCAGCGCCACCGGAGTCAGTACTTCGAATACCTGTGTAACACTCATAAACTGTACCACACTGCTCAGCATACTGAACTTTGTAAGAACATATTCGATCACTTTCTTGTACATGACAAAAAGTAATACCAGCGGAATGATGGCTCCGATCAGACCGATGATCATACCTTCGATCAGAAATGGTGCTCTTACAAAGAAGTTTGTCGCACCGATAAGTTTCATGATACCTATCTCTTCTTTACGAATGGAAATACCAATCGCTACCGTATTACTGATCAGGAAGACCGCCACACAAAGCAGGATCAGAATGATTGCCACGGATATGTAGGTCAATAAGGTGTTAAAGGAAGACAAGGTCTGTGTCGCGCCCTTTAACTGATTCACTTCCCGGACACCATCAAGCCCCTCGATATATTTTACCAGCGCATCCTGATGCTCGATCTTATCCACATAGACGGAATAACTGGAAGAATTCGCCAGCGGATTATCATTCTTAAATCCTTCTGCCATCTCAGATTCCAGTTCTGTATCCCCAAAATACTGTTTTGACCATTCATCCCATGCCTCTTCAGCGGATACATATTCAACCTTCGTTACGCCTTTATACGCCTTGATCTGCTCCCCGATACTGTTGATCGTCGCCTGATCCACACCATCATCAAAAAGAACGGTAACCGCAACGCCTTCCTCTGCATTCTTTACAATATACCGAAAGTTGATCAACAGCGAGAAGAACAGACCAAATAAGAAGATACATGCTGTCATAGTGGCTATGGAAGCCGCGGAGAACATGATATTTCTCCATATATTTTTGATTCCCTGTTTGGCACTGTAGCCGATTGTACTAATCCTCAAGATATCCACCTTCCTCTTCGTCGCTGACAATTACACCTTTTCTCATGGTAATTACACGCTTTCTGAATGAATTGACGATTTCTCTGTTATGGGTTACTACCAGAACTGTAGTTCCTCTCTCGTTGATCTCTTCGAGCAGTTTCATAATCTCCAGTGAATTCTTCGGATCCAGATTACCGGTAGGTTCATCTGCCAGAAGAATATTCGGACGGTTGACCAGTGCACGGGCCAGTGCCACACGCTGCTGTTCACCACCGGATAATTCTCTCGGAAATGATTTGTACTTTTCTGCCAGTCCTACCAGTGTGAGAATCTCCGGCACACGCTTTTTGATCACCCGGTTCGGCCTCTCGATCACGCGCTGTGCAAATGCTACATTCTCATATACATTGCGGTCTTTCAGCAGACGGAAATCCTGGAATACCACGCCGAGTTTTCTGCGGTATTTGGCAACACGTCTGTGCTTCATCTTCTCCAGGCGTTCACCGCTGACTGTTATGGTTCCGCCGGTAGAATCCAGCTCTTTCATCAGAAGCTTGATCAGCGTTGATTTACCGGAACCACTGCTTCCGACTACAAATACAAATTCCCCTTTATCAACATGTAAGTTCGCATGATTCACAGCCGGAAGACCCGGACCATAAGATTTGCTCACATCTACAAGATCGATCATATATATCCTCCTCTATGTAATCCAAAACGGTTTCTTAACTTTTTTGTAATATTATTGTAATATATTTCTTATTTAAATGCAAGAATAATTTTTCCCGGACTGCAACAGTCCTCTTCGAGTTATTTATTTTAACGTAAAACTACTGAAATTACAATAGAGCTGACTGGGTTATCTGTGAAGTTCGTGTGAACTCCTGCGCTTCTGCGCAAGAAAGAATCCGACCTGCAGGACTTTTTATATGATTTAATAACCGCAAAGTAATTTCCTGTGGTCAAAAAATGTCTACCGCTTTTTCTGCGGTAGACATACTATGGACAAAACACCCGTCCTAAAAACTGATAGAGTCTGCAAACCCACATAGAACAAGGGCTTAATACTCTAACGTCTCCATATACTTCATATACCTGACAACCATCAGCGCGATCTTGAATGTGATCGCATCCTCAAATACCCGAAGATCCAGACCTGTGCTCTTCTGAAGTTTATCCAAACGGTACACGAGTGTATTTCTGTGGATGTACAGCTGTCTGGATGTCTCGGATACATTCAGGCTGTTCTCAAAGAATTTATCAATTGTGACAAGAGTCTCCTCATCAAAATCATCCGGTGATTTATTATCGAAGATCTCACGGATGAACATCTTGCACAGTGGAATAGGCAGCTGGTAGATCAGTCGTCCGATTCCCAGTGAACTGTACGCGATCACTTCCTTGTCCCCAAAGAAAATCTTGCCTACATCAAGTGCCATTCGAGCTTCCTTATAAGAACGTGAAACCTCCTTCAGCTCATTAACGATGGTACCGTATGCCATATGGACATCCTCACCATCCTTGTTCATATCAAGAGTATCCAGGATCGTGTGAGCCAGTTTATCCATCTCCGGATATCCCTCACCCTCCTCAAGTTCCTTGACAATTATGATACTCTTCTCATCAACAGCAGTGATAAAATCTCTGCTCTTTCCACCAAAAAGACTCTTCACGCTCTCCACTGAGCTGTGATCTTTCTCCTGGTTCAGTTCCAGGATCATGACTACACGACGGACATCTGCTTCAATATGAAGTTTCTTCGCTCTGTTGTAAATATCCACCAGAAGAAGATTATCAAGAAGAAGATTCTTGATAAAACTGTCTTTGTCAAAACGCTCCTTATACGCTATGATCAGATTCTGAATCTGGAAGGCTGCCAGCTTGCCTATCATATAAGTATCCTCATCATCCCCATGGGCTACCAGGACATATTCCAACTGGTAATCATCACAGACTTTAAAGTACTGAAGCCCCTTGACAAGCTGGCTGTCCGCCTGGGATTCTACAAAAGCCTGGATATCTGCTGGCTGGATTTCAAAATCAGAAAAAGTAGACGCAAGTACCTTGCCGTCTGTGTCAATGACACAAAATTCCGTCCTTGATATTTCTTTAAGTCCCTCGAGCGTATTCTGTAACACCTGATTCGATATCATTCCGTTCAATCCCTTCTCACTTATGTGTATGCTTATCTTCTGTCTTTCCCTCTCTATCTATGGCTATTTTAATACAAAATCACCAAAAATAAAAGAGGAAAACTGAAAAAATTTACAAATTTTTGTTGAAATCCGCCTAATTTTTCTCTATAAAGCCTTCTCCGTGAACCTCTCTTGCATCGGAAACAATCACAAAAGCATCGGGATCAATATCATCCACCAGCTCTTTCAGCTTCACGATTTCCTTCTTATTTACCACACAGAAGATGATGGTTTTCTCCTGGCCGGAGTACATACCCTTGCCACAGATTCCGGTTGCCCCGCGGTCCAGGTCTTCCATAATGACTTTTGCCACCTCATCCGGCTTCTCCGTAATGATAAATGTCTGCTTGGAAAACTTCAGACCTTCGATCAGGCTGTCGGATACTTTTGTTACCAGATAAACTGCAATGATGGCATACAGAGCACGCTGGATGCCAAACACATACATACCCACAATTACAACAAGACCGTCAATAAACTGCATAATCTGTGCGATGGAATAATGACGCATATACTTCTGGATCAGTGCTGCCATCATATCCGTTCCGCCTGTGGTTCCCTGTCCAAGGAAAACCATTCCAATGCCGATTCCCAGGATCACACCACCGTATACAGCAGCCAGAAGGAGATCATCTCCTGCAATATTCCACACCGGCTGAATGGCAAGCCAGGTCGAGAGGGATATCTCGCCAACCAGAGCTTTTTTTACAAAGGAAAATCCTTTGATCCTGCACCCCAGAAAAAACAACGGGATGTTCAGCGTAATATTGGTAAGCCACAGCGGGATCCCTCCATCTACAATTCCGTCAGTCCAGCGTTTCACCAGGATCGCGATACCGGAAAAACCACCGGTTACCAGCCCGGTTGCATCAAACACAGAATTAATGGCAAGTGCCATCAGGCCGGTTCCTACTATGATCAGAAGATAATCCAGATACCATTTCTTTTTTGTCACAAGACTCATAAAGTGCTCCTTTCATTTATCATATGACAACTGCATCAGTTTCCCGTACTGATGTGTCATAAAAAGAACGGGACCGTACACTATTCCGCGTCCGTTCCCGTTCTAAATACTATTTGTCTGTCTTCTTATTTATAAAGCGGACAAACTCATAGCTTTCCATTATCTGAAAGTATTTTACGATTCTCGGATAAAGCGGTTCTGCCTTATCCCCGAAATGTTCTTTCACCAGCAGGGCAAGCTCCTGCACGGTTTTTGCTCCATCGATCTCCGGCCAGATAAAAGTTCCCATTTCATCAAGATGAACCTTGGAAAACCTTGGCTTGCCAAAAACCTTCTGCGCTATGGTATTGAACATACCCTTATTCTCTATCTCAAGAATGATCCGCTGCTTCAGGTCCCGGTGCCACAGGATCGATGGGTTTGTTTCCGGAATCAGATCAAGATAGTTGATATCCTGTTTCTTATCCTTTTTGTTTTTTCTCATCAGGCTTTCTTCTTTCTCCAGATAGAGAATTTAAGCAGTGACAGGATCATGATGATCATCAGCACAACGCCGCCGATATTTCCAAGGTTTACAACGCCGGACATATCAAGGCTGATACCGACAACTGCAAAGATCGCAAGAAGAATTCCAACAAGACCCTCGCCGGCGATCATACCAGCACAGTACAGGGTACCATCTGTGGACTGAGCTGTCTTGGTTTTTTCGTCAACACCTTTTCTGCTGTCAAGTAATCCACGAACGATACCACCGATCATGATGGTTGCGTTCAGGTAGATTGGAAGGTAAAGACCGATTGCGAAAGGTATTACCGGGATACGGAGGATCTCAAGGCAGATTGCAAGGAATACACCTACAAATACAAGTCCCCATGGAAGGTTTCCGCCCATGATTCCCTCAACGATCATCTTCATAAGCTGAGCCTGTGGCGCAGGGATCTCTGCTGTACCGTAGCCCCATGCTGCATCCAGAAGATACAGAACACCGCCGATAGCAAGACCGGAAACAACAACACCGAGCATCTCGCCCATCTGCTGCTTCTTAGGTGTAGCACCGAGAAGGTATCCTGTCTTAAGGTCCTGAGAGGTATCACCGGCGATCGCTGCGATGATACAGATAACAGAACCAACAGCGATCGCTGCTGTCATTCCGTCGATGCCTGTTTTACCGGAGCTCTTGATTGCAAATGTAGCGATCAGAAGAGTAGCGATAGCCATACCGGAAACCGGGTTGTTGGAACTTCCTACAAGACCTACCATACGGGAGGATACAGTTGCAAAGAAGAATCCAAAGATTACGATGATAAATGCACCAAGAAGAGTTACCGGGATAGCCGGAACGATCCAGATGATAAATACCATTGCTATAACACCGAGAAGGATGAACTGCATCGGAAGATCCTGTGCGGTTCTCTCTGTGCTTGTGTTCTTGCTTCCCTTCATGCTCTTCATGGAGTCACGGAAGGTTGTAACGATCAGCGGCAGGGATTTGATCAGGGAAATGATACCACCGGTTGCGATGGCACCTGCGCCGATGTATTTAACGTAAGTAGACCAGATTGCTGCTGCTCCGCCGTTTGCGTAAAGCTGTGCAATGGTTGTTCCCTCTGCTGCAGGGTACATCCATGTGTCAGGTCCGAACAGGCAGATCATCGGAATGATAACCATCCAGCCCATAAGGGAACCAACGAACATGTAAGATGCGATCTTCGGTCCTACGATGTAACCAACACCGAGAAGTGCCGGATAAACTTCCATACCGATCTCACCCTTGAAGGATTTGAATGCTGCTGCAACGTCTGCCGGAAGCAGTTTCAGTCCATCAACAACGAATTTGAAGATGGCTGCAAGTCCCATACCGGAGAATACTGTGGAAGCGTTTGCTCCACCTTCCTCACCGGCAAGAAGAACATCTGCGCAGGCAGTTCCTTCCGGATAGAGCAGAGTTGCGTGCTCTTTAACAATGAGGGCATTACGAAGGGGTACCATGAAAAGTACACCAAGGATACCACCGCAAAGTGCGATCAGAGTGATCTCAACGATGCCTGGTTTGTCTGAAAGTCCTTCCTCTGCCCAGAGGAACAGTGCAGGCATGGTAAAAATAGCACCTGCTGCAAGAGACTCACCGGCTGAACCGATAGTCTGGACCATGTTGCTCTCCAGAATGGAGTTTCTGCGAAGAATCACGCGGATAACACCCATGGAGATAACTGCCGCCGGAATGGAGGCAGATACTGTCATACCAACACGAAGGCCAAGATAAGCATTGGCTGCGCCGAAGATGACAGCAAGGATACATCCCATGATCACAGATGTAACTGTGAGCTCCGGAGTAACTTTCTCCGCCGGAATGTAAGGTTTGAACTCTCTGTTTTCGTTCATATTTCCTCTCCCTTTATCTAGTAAATTAGTAACGTTATATAGTATAGCAAATTTCGCAGTATTTTGCAAGAAATTATATCTGAGATATTATATATTATTTACAATTTTATGGATAATTATAAGCAAAAATTTAGTCACTATGCGGCTTTTATGCTAACATAGTGACTATATACATTCCAATTGAATATTATACATCCGGAAAAAAATATCATTTTTTTTCAGTTATCTACTTCCAGCTGTTTTGTCAGATATCGTCCCACGATCCTGGAAAAATTGCCAACATCCCGGATATAGGCAAAATCCTTGCCGAAAATCTTCTTCTCGGCAGCAAGATCTTTTTCTTCTCCTGCAAAAACCCCCAGGACACTGACTCCCTGGCTTCTGAGCCGGCGGATCTCCGTAGCTGTATCCGCAATGGCATATTTACCATGATACGGCGCAGGATTCTTTGCATTGGGACGGTTGATGATCACATCGTAAGGTCTTCCATCACTTAATATGATCAGAATCTTCTTTTCTTCTTCCCTCTGCAGAAGTCCGTAGCCAGCTGCTTTTATGGCCAGTCCGTCACGGTTATTGGAAGAAGTTACATAATTAAAGATGTTTTCATCTGCCGCCACAGGATCATCGTACTCCCGGAATCTGTGCATGATAGTGTGATCCCAGAATGTGCAGTAACCGGTGAGGGATCTCCACATTACTCAGGGCAGAACTTATCATATAAGCCTGCAGTGCCACATCTCCCTGGCGGCTCATCTGGGAACCGCTGGCATCGATCAGCACATCTACTGCAAAATCCGTATTGTCACCTCTGAGGACTCTTTTGAACAGATCAGCTTCTCTGCTCCGCCCTACTCTCCATAGCCTGGACGGGATGATCATTCCTCTGTCAGAAAGGACCTCCTGGTTTTCGCTTCGGATCACAAGAGCTTTTTTCAGCAGTTCGGTGAGCATGGATATATTCCTCTTGGCGATCCTGTGCTTGTCATGATAGACCCATATGTTCTTATTCCGGAGACGCTTGGCATACTGATACTGGTAGTTATCACGTACCGGATTCTTAAGGATTCCTTCTGTAAAATACAGAGTACAGTCTCCGTGTATGCCGCGGCACATCAGATAATTCATCCGCTTGTCTTCTGCAGGCGAAAGATAGCTTCTTCCAAAATTCAGTTCAACATAGGTGTGGGCTTTTTTTAATGCTTCTTCGGAAACTACGGTGATCTTATTCTTTACTTTCCTCTTCTCTTCCATATCTTCCGTAAGAGATGAATTTTCAAGATCTGTCACCCGGTCTGTGATCTGTTCCACATAATTTTCCAAGGCATCCTCATACATTTCCTCATTGAGATAATCTTCCCATCCGAATTCTGTCAGTTCTTCCAGAGTTACTGCCATCACCCGGTCCAGAGAACCTTTTTTCTTTTCAAAATCCGGATCGATCACAGTATTATAAAGACTGTCGATCACCTGGATCAGCTCCATGGTATCCTCTGTATTTCCACATTCGTAGATCTGATCCCGAAAACCGGACAGTTTCTTCTCCACCGGCTGTACGCTTCCTGCCAGTACATCCCGGAATACTGCGATCTTTAAACGGTCCAGAAGCATATCATAAGATGGCAGGGTTTCATATTCCTGATCCAGGATGTCTTCCAGGGCTTTTTTCCTCATGCGGCGCACTCCTGGACGTTCTTCGCAGATCCGTTCACCTACAGCTGCCTCAATACAGAGCTGCGTCAGCCCGGTAAGTTCTGATTTAGAAGCATCCAGATAGATTTTTTTTACCAGATAAAGCCCCAGCAGATTTTTATCAAAATATCTGGCAAAAGCTCCCTGTTTGATCCCGTCGTAAAGCGCGATCTCCTTTGAACGCAGAAACAGAGATACGTCCGGCTTCACATCCAGGGTATAATCGCCGCTGACTGTCCAGAGGAGATTACGGATGCGGTTCTCCAGATCCAGCTTGTAATCTTCTATGGATAGTTCTTCTGTGAGATTTCTATGCATAGACATCTTCCTTTGTCCATTCTTCCGGGATCCTTGTCCGAACTACATCATCCACTATCTCTTTTTCAAAAATATCAAAAGTCTTGTTCACAACACCCATCTTTACTGCTGCCAAAGGTGAAAGTCCTGCCCGGACGATCTTCATAGCAGCCAGAAGTCCTCGAAGATCCAGAGATTTTGTGGAAATTTCGCTGTTTACGGACTTTTTCTGAAGGTCCATAAATACGCCAATGAACTGCTCCACTGCTTTTTCTTTTGCATCCGGGAACATTTTATTAAAGATAAAACCTAATGTTTCCTCTGTCTGAGCCGGCATGTCGATCACCAGGAATCTGGATACAAGTGCCTCGTTGAGCTCTTTTGTTCCTGCATATCCATAGTTCATTGTTCCGATAAAACGTGCTGCAGGATGCAGGTCGATCCTGTCATATCCCGGAACATCAATAGAACGGCGGTAGTCAAGAGTTGCATGAAGGACAGAGACTGCATCATTCTTGGCCATATTAATTTCGTCCAGGATGCCGAATCCACCATACTCTGCACACTGATAAATACTGCCCTTTCGGAGGCACACTTCATTGTTTACAAAGGTATCCGTTCCGATCAGGTCGCCACTGTTTGTATTTACATGAAATGATACATTGTATACCGGACGGCCGAATGCATAGGCCAGGTTCTCAGCCAGAATGTTTTTTCCTGTTGCTTTCGGTCCTGCCAGAAGAAGGTTTTCCCCTTCCAGAAGACCTGCGATGGCCATTTCCAGGATTTCTTTTCCATAGAACGGAATGGACGGTCTGGTAACTCTTGCCGCAGCAGCTTCATCCACTCCGTAATTTTTCCGGAATTCCTCAATGCTGCGGATCAGTTCGCCGGATACATTCTGTTCTTTTAAAAAATCTAATTCTTCCATATATATTATTACTCCTAATTGTCAGGCAGATAAAAACATCCACACTCAATACTTGTTCAGGTCAGGATCAGGCAGGCTCACTCCTGTCGGAAATTTTACCTGATCCAGCCAAAAACGGGACAGACTTCTTTGCCTGTCCCGTCATTTTTTTACAGATGTCTCAATAAACAGGGGACATCTTCTATCTCTTATATTTAATTTATCATACCTCAAAGATCAGATCGCCGTAGGATGGCATCGGCCACATATCTTTATCTACGATCATCTCAAGCTCATCAACCGGTTTTCTTAAAGCTTTCATTGCCGGTACAACACTCTCTCTGAAGAATACGGCACGGTCACGTCCCTCTTCATGAGCTTCTGCCTCTGCGATCAGTCCGGAAAGTTTATCCATAGCTGCCTTGGTCTCTGCGAGAAGGGTGGAGGATTTTTCCAGAAGGCTTGTCTGTACGCTGACATCAAGTGCTGCACTTACTGCTTTTACAGAATTGATGGACTCTGCAAGAACGGTTGTGTAACGGATGACTGCAGGGATGATCTGCTTGGTTGCGATATCCACCATGGTCTTAGCCTCGATGTTGATGGCTTTTGCATAGCCTTCGTACTGGATCTCTGCTCTGGACTCAAGCTCTGCTCTTGTGAATACATTGAAGGATTCAAAAAGCTTCACAGCCTTGTCTGTAGTCAGTGCAGGGATGGCATCTACCATGGACGGAAGGATCGGAAGTCCACGTCTCTTTGCCTCTGCCTCCCACTCCGGTGCATAGCCGTTTCCGTTGAATACAATACGCTGATGCTGGATTGCATACTCCTTGATCAGGTCATGTACTGCAGTATCAAAATCATCTGCTGCTTCCAGACGGTCGCACGCATCACGGAATACTTCTGCTGCAATAGTGTTCAGAACTACATTGCACTCAGAAATAGAATCCCGGGAACCAACCATACGGAACTCAAATTTGTTTCCTGTAAACGCAAACGGTGATGTTCTGTTTCGGTCTGTAGCATCCTTCATGAAATCCGGAAGTGTCTTAACACCAGTATCCAGGATTTCGCCTGTCTTACTGTGTGTTGCCGTTCCCGTGCTGATCAGCTGCTCAAGCACATCCTGAAGCTGCTCTCCAAGGAATACGGAGATAACTGCCGGCGGTGCCTCGTTTCCTCCAAGACGCTCATCGTTTCCAACATCTGCTGCAGACTCTCTTAAAAGATCTGCATGCTCATCAACTGCTTTCAGGATACAGGTCAGTACAAGAAGGAACTGGATATTCTCATGAGGAGTTTTTCCCGGCTCAAGAAGGTTGATCCCGTCATCCGTTGTCAGGGACCAGTTATTGTGCTTACCGGAACCATTAACTCCTGCAAATGGTTTCTCATGAAGCAGGCAGCGCATACCATGGCGGCTTGCAACTTTTTTGAGGATACGCATCATGATCTGGTTGTGATCTGCCGCAATATTTACCGGTGCGTAGATCGGTGCCAGCTCATGCTGTGCAGGTGCAACCTCGTTATGCTGTGTCTTGGCTGTTACGCCCAGTTTCCAGCACTCCTCGTTGACTTCTTTCATGTATGCGGAGATTCTCTGACGGATGGTTCCGAAATAATGGTCATCCATCTCCTGTCCTTTCGGAGGCATGGCTCCGAAAAGAG
>ERZ857965.2085-NODE-2085-length-17841-cov-11.090183_pt1 | contig 17841 bp, 21 predicted proteins | sample MGYA00519758_ERZ857965 | MGnify/ENA primary metagenome ERZ857965 (study PRJEB31778, sample SAMEA3449381) | human gut metagenome | biome: human gut; feature: human-associated habitat; material: faeces | place: United Kingdom | collected 2010/2012 ... | reverse complement strand
AAATAATAAAAGTAGCTGTATAGCTCTAAAGAGCAAACAGTAGTGGTGTCATGGATGCACCCTGAAAAAAGGCGGTATCCCGCCTTAATTCAGATGCTCTGGTAACTCAGTTGCCGAGTAATTCACTTACTATACTATGCTGAAGGTGTTCGCGAAGTATATAAGTTTATCTATATGAAATGGAATAAATAGTCGATTTTCTGATACTGATTGAGAGTAAAGACTCTTTCACGTGACGTTCAAAAAATCGACTTTTTATCTTGGATAATTCAGTGGAATCTCCTGCTTCAATTATGAAAACATTAAGTGATGAACGGAGATTTACTGATATTTTTATAGCAATTCCAGAAAATAATGCAATTAAGACAGTTCAGCATTTTCCTGTCTTTCGTGCTTTGCAGGAGTGCATTAGTTGCATTGTTTTCTGGGATTATAAAAGAAAGATAGGATGGGGAGTTAAAAAACAAATATGGATTATCAGTCAATTGTAACATTTGTTATGGAAATGGCCGGTTCAGTGGCGTTTGCTGCTTCCGGAGCGATGGTGGGCGTTGAACGGAATATGGATATTTTCGGCGTGAGCGTTCTGGGAGTTGCAACAGCAGTAGGCGGAGGAATGATCAGGGATATTGTTCTGGGGATCATCCCTCCGGCTGTATTTACCAATCCTGTATATGCACTGGTGTCAGTGCTTGCTTCCTGCATTGTTTTCTTTATTTTTTATTTCAAGAGAGAATTGCTTCAGGGGCACAGGCGTGAGACCTACGATAAAATCATGCTGGCAATGGACTCTGTCGGGCTTGGGATTTTTACAGTAGTAGGAGTAAATACAGGAATCCGCCAGGGATATATGGACAATGTGTTCCTGCTTGTATTTCTTGGAACCATTACGGGAGTAGGCGGCGGTCTGCTTAGAGATATGATGGCGAGTGTACCGCCGTATATTTTTGTAAAACATATCTATGCCTGTGCCTCCATCATTGGTGCAGTTGTATGCGTATATATGAATCGATTTGTGGGAAATGTACAGGCTATGGTAGTATCATCAATTGTAGTGGTGCTGATCCGATATCTGGCAGCACATTACCGCTGGAATCTGCCCAGGCTGTCACCACATGAATAGGAAGGATACCGTATAAAATCAGATAGGTAATATTTAGCACAGTCAGGCTGAGTTTGTCTGACTGTCTTTTCGTTCGAGGAGGAAAATTATTGATAATCGGAGCATCTACAGTTTCAGATTTTGTGGCGGTCAGACGGCTGCGGGCAAATTTATCAGGCTCGCGATTACCGGATTCTACACCGAAATAGTCAGCTTCTGTTACATGTGCGGCATCCGCGATGCTGACGGTAAATGCACCGCGTGCTTTGATATTCTGTACGGTTTTATGGGTCTCGGTAAGGTTCAATGCAACTGTGTCACGTTCCTGCATCGTACCCCAGGCAGCGTTCATTACATTGATGCTTCCGTCTTCATTATAGGTTGCAACCATCAATACAGGCATAGGAAAAATGCCTTCTGTAATATTTAATTTTTTTCTCATTACAACAGCCCCTTTCAGATTCAATTGACAGGATAATATATCCTGCTATAAATGAGCAAATTTGAAAAAATGCACAAAATTATCCTGCTAATTTCATAAATGCTTCAAAATCATCACTTGCTTTTGCACATAGGAATAGATACTGATACTTTTCCTGATGAACGGCACTACAGATTCGATGATATCCATCTTGAAAAGATCGATATTTGCCAGTTCCTGTGACACAAATACAATGTGCCAGTGACATCAGCAGCCAGTATCTCTGTATTTCCTTTGAGAAACGGATCTGGTATGTATCCAGTGCCAGACGGTTTTTACATTGCCTGAAAAATATCTCGATCGGCCATCGACACACATAACAGGAAAAGATCTCTTTCTTTTATGCAAAATCACGAACTTGCTCATTTATAGTGATATAAAACAACATCAATGCATGCTGAAATATGTAAAAAGGCAATCGTATAAAATTGCGATTGCCAGATTTTAATATTTACTGCTTTAAGGTTAGGATTGTATGGAAGGTACCGGAATCATTATCATAATACATTTGCAAATTTCCATGGTACTGTTTTACGACTTTTTTAATGCTTTTGATTCCGAATCCATGTCTGCCATTGTCTGATTTACGGGATATAGGAAGTCCCTCTGGATTATATACAGGGGTATTTTGGCAGGAGTTGATGAGTATGATAATAAGAAAGGGTGAATTTTCTTTCTTTTGTACGGTGAGCTCAATAAAAGAGTCTGGAATATTCTCTGCTGATTCCACTGCATTCTCCAATAAGTTACAGAATAAAGAAGTCAAATCGCGCGGATATATATGTTGTACCGTGCCGCTTCTGATGTCAGTGTGAAAAATAATGTGCTTATCATTGCAGTGGCGCTGATAGCGGCACAGAATGGAGTTTAGCATTTCATGATCACAGAGTTTTGTGGTTTCCTTTAAGTCGGAAGATTCCATGAGTTGTTGTATATAGTCATTTATTTTATCGGAATCATTTTTTTCGTTCAGTAATCTGATTGATTGAAGATGTTTCTTTATATCGTGGATCAAAATGCTCTGGTTCTCGTTTTGTGCAAGCATCATTTCATAGTATTCAACAGAATCGGATTCTTTCTGGAGCAGTAACTGCAAATCGGCATATTCCTGTGATCTTTTTGCGTTATATTGGTTGATTCCAAATACAAGTAGGTTGACCAGCAACAGAAAAACGGCACAGATTGTTACTAGAAAATCAACCGGTGGGGCATATGCGGTTGTTTCACCAATAGAAAGAAGAGTAAACATCATAAGAATAGAGGAAAGCGGGATGAACATCAAGAGAATTTCGGAGTGACCGTACGGTTCTTGAGCTGCTTTGTTCCCCTTGAAGAGCCAACTTAACAAGTAAACGACTGCAAAAAAGGTAATTTTGCTAAATACGGTATAAAAAACAAGTCCGACACTTGCTTCTAAGAGAAAATGGGGAAAGAATCTTGATATCATCCCCAAAACTGCAAGTTCAGATATTCCCATAATCGCTGTAAGTATAGCGGAATGGAAGAGTGCCAATAATAACTTGAGGTTAAACATTATATAGAGGAAAACAGTGTTTATCACAAAAAAACTGATAATATTCAGCCATGTTTGCCCAAGCAGGGAAAGAAAAAACAACAGTACATAAAGAACACTTAATAGAGTCAGTCTCTTTTTACCGCTATGAGAAGGGGAAAAAAGGCTGGCGGCGTACTGCCATAAGATAACCGCTTCTGTAAAAAAACTAAAAATAAGTAAAATAATATATTCCATTTATTTTCACCTCATGCTTTCCAGATATAGTAGATATGCATTTCTGAAGGAACTGTATTTCCTGCGTGTCAGGTAAGCGGTAATCTGAGGATTTGATAAATGTACGGTGGAGTGATCAAAGTCCACAATATGTTCGAAGTTAACAATAAAGCTCCGGTGTGTCTGAAAAAAACTGTTTTGGGGAAGCTTTTCCAACCAGTAATTCATATTATGAATAGAGTCAAAGTCCTGACGGGCAGTATGTACAATTACTTTTCGCCCCTGAGCTTCTATGGCAATAATCTGCGAAGCAGGAAACGAATATACCGCCTGTTTTGTTTCCACAGGAATTTTGAGTGTAATGGAATTGTAATAAGCTAAGGCATCCTTCAGATTTCGGAAAAAACGCTGCTTATCTAGAGGTTTGGAAAGGTAACGGAATACATGAAAACGCATTGCTTCATCCAAATATTCAGAATAAGAGGTGACAACAAAAACGATCACATTTCTATTTGCTTTTTTTAATTCATTCCCAACATAGATTCCATTCATGCCAGGCATTTCGATATCCAGAAAAACAATATCCTTTTCACCTTTGTCAGTTAACAAAGCTTCACCACTGGTAAAAGAAACTAATTCAGGACATTTTAAATGGTTGGACTCAAAGTAGGATTCGATATACTTCTTCAATTGTTCAATGATCAGAGTGTCATCATCACAAATTAAAATACGCATTTTTTCACCTGACTTTCTAAATAGATGTATGTGTACATCTTATCACATAGAATTTCCAAATGCAAAAAATGCGTATGAAAAGACAATTTAATTACAATTTTGGTTCATTATGTGTTGCTTTGTTATTTCGTTTTACAAGCAGTTCGATAAAGTCTCCGGCAAGCTCTATGTCGGATTGATTACATAACCGTAGTTTATCAATAATATCCTGTGGAATATTATAAGCGTGCATACTGCCGAGCAGAAGGTAGTCAGGTGTAACATTGAGTAAATTACAAATCTGAATGAAAATATCCAGACTTGGTTTTTGCCTTCCGTTTTCGATTGATGACATATGGTTATTGGATATATTTAATCTTTCGGCAAGTTCTGCCTGTTTTATCCGTAATTCTTTTCTGCGTATTTTGATGCGGTTTCCCATACCTTCATATTGAAATTCTATTTATCCCACCTTCTTTCAGTAGAATTTTACCAATAGAACTAAATAAAAAGAAGAATGTAACAAAGAACTATTCTGCAATATATTAAACAAACTGATATTTATATATAAATAATTCTGTATCACATATTATTTTTCGTAGAAAAGAGGGAAATTATCCAATATTGTAAAGAATCATTCCGTTCATTCCAAAGGGGTCGTTTATTTGATTAAAGTGGTATATGATTGCTTATGTGAAAATCAATGACAAATTTTAGTGGAAAGGAGAGAGGTCATTATGAAGAAAGAGGTAACTAAATCGGTTGCAAAAGGAATGAAAGCAGCATTAGATGTTGTGTTACGGACAGAAGCTAACACAGCTTCTTGTCTTATCATGTATCAGCCTAAGGCACCGAAAGAATTAATGAACTACAGGAGAAACAAGTAATGGAAAAATGTACAGATACAGTAGTAAATTGGATGATCCGGTGTAATGCGATAAACGAGGCGGATAAGGAACTTTACAAGTATGCATTATATAGTTTTTTTCTATTGGTATCACCACTTATCCTTGCAGGAGTTATTGGCTTTGGCTTGGGAAGCGTAAAACACGGAGTTGCTCTTATTTTTCCGTTTGTGGTTCTGAGAAAATTTAGTGGTGGTTATCATGCAAAAAATTTGCACACTTGTATTCTTGGATCTGGTTTTCTATTGTTTCTGTGCATAATGTTATCAATGCATGTGCAATGTGATTTGAAGTTGGCAATAGCTACAGTTATTGCGTCTGTGAGCCTGATTACATTTAGTCCAATAGACAGTGAAAACAGAAGACTTGATACTAACGAGAAAAGGACATATAAAAAAACAACAGTGTTCTTCGTGATACTGTTTGGGCTGTTAGATATAGCTTTATTTTTGCTGGGAAAGTACATCTATACAATCTGTTTTTCTGTTGGGATATTACTGACAGCAGGCTTACAAGTACCTTGTATCGTAAAGAAAATGTGTAAATCGACCAAAAACAGACTGTAAATGTCGTTTGGTGCAAAAGGGGTTGAAATCATGGCAAAAATAAAGATAATGAGAGTTGTCATTGGTTTCACGTAAGTAAAAAAGAACCTTAAAAATTGAAAGTAATACAACTGAAATTTTTGAGAGATTAAAAGAACAGGAGGATTTTAAATGAAGAAAAAAGTATTAAAAATGATGGGCTTGTCTTGTTTATTAACGATGGCATTATCCACAAGTGTATTTGCAGCTTCTAAGCCAAAATATTCATACACATTGCTACGAAAATAAAATTCGTAGCCAAAAACTTGAACCTTGACACCAAATGTTTTCAACAATCATGAAAGCATCACAATAAAGCAGTCATAAGATTGGCTACTGTCAGTGAAATATTGGCGCTATAAATAATCAGACCTGCGCTTCTACATGGTATCCACGCTTCTCTAATTCCCGTATGTATCGGGACAGCTGTTTTTGTTCACAGCTTTTACGTCTGGCCTCAAAACAGGATTCATCGAAAAGTGTGCCCTGCTTTAGCATAGTGTAGATGATTACGAGAAGCTTCCTGGCAAGAGCAACGATAGCCTTTTTAGCTCCTTTCTTCTGCTTGATTCTCCAATACCATGCGGAAAGATAGGTGTTGCGTTTCCCAGCAATCACCCAGGCAATTTCACAAAGCATGCTTTTTATGTAAGGATTGCCTTTTGTAACAGAAGTGCTTTTCCGTTTCCCTGCGCTTTCATTATTTCCAGGACATAGGCCAGCCCATGAACAGATATGCTCCGCAGTTTTGAACGGCTCCATATCAATGCCAATCTCAGCGATAATTGCGCAGGAAGCGGTTGTGCTTATGCCATAAATACTGCTCAGCTGCCCGACCTGCAACGCAAATGGAGCCATATCTTCCATGAGTGCGGCTTCAACTTCTCCAAGATGCTCTTTTAAAGAATCATAATGGTTCATGAGAATCTTCAAAAATCCTTTTTGATGTTCTGACAGTGTCCCGTTTACGGACATAAGAATTTCATCTATACGGTTCCTCGTCTTTGTTTTTAAGCAGGAATCTAAAGCAGCCCGGTTAATCCGGCCGTGTTCAATAAGGCGCAGGATGATATTTCTGCCGGAAGCGCCAAAAATATCAGAAATAAAAGAGGAGAGGCGGAAACCGGAACTTTGTAAAAATTTCTCGACCCGGTTTTTCTGGGATGTGATGTCGCGGATGACGCTCTTGCGGTAACGGTTTAGATCACGGAACTCCCGAATCCTTTTTTCGGGAATAAAACTGCCATTCAAAAGCCCGGCGCGTAACAGGGTGGATATCCATTCGGAATCCCGCATGTCTGTTTTCTTGCCAGGGACGTTCTTCATATGGCGTGCATTTACAACTAACAGGGTAATGTCGCCGGCGAAAGCGTCTTCCAGTATTTCATAGATTGGCATCCAGTAGATGCCGGTGCTTTCCATAGCGACATGATGGCAGTCATGGGAAACGATCCAGTCCCGTAAAGCAACCATATCCGGGATGAGGGTGGTAAACTCCCGGATTTCGGAGTGGGTTGGCTTACCTAGGGGGCCAGTCAGGATACAGGCAACGATTTTTTCTTTGTGGACATCCAGCCCACAGGAAATTTCCAGAAGGTCTTTCATACAGGGTATCTCCTTTGCAATAGAATCGGCAGGAGATTTGCCCGAGGTGATACGGACTTTGCTACTCGTGCTATCCATAAAAGGTGCGACAGTATGCTGTGCTCAAGGGCAAAACATTTACGTTGAAAAACGGGGTGCATATCCTCCAAGGTGCAATCAAATTTGATCCTGCCTAAAACGATTATACAGCAAGAAGAAGCTAAAAGCAGTGGTGGAGCCAATCCCCTATTTTCATTATAGGCTGTGATTCCCTTTCATGATTCGTTGAAAAATGAAGGCAAGACTTTAACGTATGCTTATGCTACTGCTAATAACAAAACGTATTCTAATGATCCGTGGACATTAAGCGTTAGTACAATCTCAACAGGAAGCAGTCCTTATGGAATGCGCTTTGTGCCAGTGAAGAGCAGTGGGGTTGCCTGTTCCAATAGTGGTATATGGAGAAAAACTGGTCAGACAGGAAGAATGTATACTGATTATGGATCTGGAGACACTGGTACAGGTACTAGTGTGCTGACCGTTTTATACTTAGTCTAATTATTTTTCACCACCACATCAAATTTAGGATAGAGAGATACCAGCTTAGTTCGGGCATTATCGGTAGTGAACTGCCATTGGATAGGCGGTATGTTCATTGCGGTTGCCCTCCCATGCTGCCAACTCCTGACGGAGCAGTACTATGTCCGCAATTCTACGGGACAGACACTGACGTGTCATTACATTAAGTTCTATTTCGGCAATATCCAGCCAGCTCCCATGTTTGGGAGTGTAATGGATTTCCAGCTTTTTGGCAATCCTGCGGGCTTCCGGAGCTGGAAATGTTTTGTACAGGGATGAAAGCGCATGGGTGTTCAAATTGTCCATGACAAGTATGATCTTATCTCGGTCAGGGTAACTGACATCCACTAAATACCTGATTTCCTCAGCCCAGTCAACTGCAGTACGGTGTTCCCGGACACTTACATGCCGTACGCCGCCCAAAGGCTCCACAAATACAAATATGCTGCATAAGCCCTTTCGGACATATTCGGAATCGGTTTTCTGTGTGTCACCTGGGCGCATGGGCAGAGGTTCTCTGGTTTCCCCGAGAAGCTGGTAGGGTTTTTCATCCATGCATACCACTGGAACTTCAGGGTTATATGGCATTTCATAAATGTCCAGGATATCCGCCATGCAGGCTACAAATTCTGCGTTTTCTTTTGGAGGGATACACCAGTAGGAGTTTTTGTGAGGTCGAAGTTCATTTTTTTTAATGTTTCCCGTATGGTTTCCCTTCCAACCGGAATATCAAGCTCAACACGGGCTTTTTCCTCCAGTAGCCGGATCGTCCAGCGGGAATGTCCCTCCGGGACAGGGCCGCAAGCCATCTGGATAATACGTGTTTCGGTACGTCCATCCATTTTACGGAGCGCAGCGCTGGAATTGGGGCTGATATTGTAACGGACAATATTCGTTATGCCATTTTTGACATAAGACTGGACGATATTAGTTATAGTGGCAGGGCAGACTGCATAACTGCGGGCAATCTGGGAATGGGTAAGCCCGGTTCCCTGTTCTTCGTCCAGTTCAAGCAGTATCTGACACCGTTTTAAAACAGTTTTACAAGTCTTTTTGTTACGGATAGTCTTTTGAAGTGCTGCTCTTTCATCATCGCTGAGCTTAATAATATAAGTCTTAGGTCTTGCCATAGTCGCCACCGCCGTTTCTTTTTATTGTAACATGGAATAGCAATATATGGAAGAATTATTTGGCTAAGTATAAAACGGTCAGCACACTAGGTATTTAGGTGCAAGAATTGATGACGATTATTATCCGAGTAATGGTTATACATCTACTGGATGGTGGAATGCAGATGCGGTTTATAATTAAAGCTCAATTTTGCAAAAAAGTTACACTAAATATCATAACCTAAACAACTGCTGTATTTCTGGGGAATATGTGCCCTGAAACCACTCTAGTGTAACTCGGAGAAGAGATTTCATAAAAATGTCTGCTTTCTTGCTACAATACATGGTACCGTCACGAAGCTCCGCTTTTAGAAGATCACCGGTTAATCTATCATAACACAGCAACGGATGATAACCATGTGCCTGATAATGATAGTTGAAACCTTCTCCTTCCTGATTTCCATAGGCATCAAGAAGTGTGGAGTCAATATCGAAAAGCATGAATTCCGGTTTCTTTATGGAATAGATGACTTTACGGAGTTCACGGGTAATTTGGTTCAGTTGGCTGAGTGTATCTGTGTCCATTCGATTAAAAAAGCGTGACAGAGCAGGCTGGGATGCCAAGGCATCCTTGTCTAAAATAGCTGTCATGACAGGCTCATTGGTCAGCTCATCCGCACAGTCATCCTCAAAGTATGCGCTGATAATCTGATAGATTACCTGCATCAGATCCGCATCATCCTTATGGATACGGAACCCTGCGGTATCATTGGTTTTGAACATACGATGGATGAGCTTAACAGCTCCAATCTTATACAGGAATTCTTTAAACAGGAGAAGTCCTGCATCGGAGGATAAATCACCTCCGTCAAAATTTATTCTAATTTGGCTATTGCTTTCTAAGCTTACGGTGTTTAAAATATCATAAAGAGACCTTCTTTCTGAGGTATTTGTTTGGATTAGACACCTAAGTTTTACCACAGATAGAGGTCTTTTTCTATTCACTAAATAAGTGAAAAGCAATATTCAATTGAAATACAGTAACTATGCGGATATCAGCAGTTGATGCTATTGTTCCGTGAATAATTCAGGATTATGTAAATAAAATTTTGGGTTTATAAAAGGGTAGAGAAACAAGAGTATGTATGAGTTATTAAAGGATAGTTTGAAAAAAAGAAAGAATTTTTTGATGATAATTGTAGTAGTACAATTGTTGTCTGTTATATTGTCTACTTTATTACCATATATGAATGGAATGTTTGTTGATATGCTTATAAAAGTGACAAATATAGAAAAAATTATAAAATATTCAATAATGATTGCTGGATTGGGAATTCTTTCGTTATGTTTTTCATATATATATAATTTGAAAATAATGAAAATTAAAAATAACATATCTTTTGAAATTAATAGTCGTGGCATATTTCATTTGCAAAAAATTCCGTTAGAAATTGAATATGAACCTACATATATGACTCAGCGTTTAAGTTCGGATAGTAGAATAGTGGTCGATTTCTTTTTTGATAAAATTGTGACTGCTATTATTAATTTGTTTGTAATGTTTTTTTTGATAGCTTTATTATTTTATTTAAGTATGCCCATTTTTGGAGTTACAGGAATATTTATCATTATATATATTTTTATATATATATTTATGAAAGATAAAATTTATGAAAGAAATTATAAATTCAAAGAAAATCAAAGCATATTTTTTAATAAATTGAATGAGCAATTAACATTGCACGAAGAAATTAAAGTTCATAACAGCTTTAATATATTTGAGAGATTTTTAAATAGTAGTTATAAACTTTTTTTTGGTTATGCCTATAAAGCTTATCAAATTGGTGTTTTATTTCAGACATTGGATCAAATCGTATGTGTGCTATTTCAGGCAATAACTTTAATATTAGGAGGTATATTAGTTTTAAAAGGAAAACTGACAATTGGTCAATATACAATAATTAATATATATTTTTTAAACCTTTTAACGTTAATTAAATATTTTTTCGGATTGGGAAAAGAATATCAAGATGTAAAAAGTTCCATAAATCGTATAAATGAAATTTTTAATATCCCCATTGAAGAGAACGAAAAAATTTGTTTACAGAATATTAAAGAAATAGATATAAACAGTTTTTCTATAAGAGATCTCTATTGCCTAAATGACAAATTGGAAACAAATAAAATGTATGTTGTTACTGGAGAAAATGGAATAGGTAAAACAACTTTCCTTAAAGGAATTTTGGGCCTTTATAAGGATTATGTAGGAAATATTTATTATTCAAAAGTAAATTTGAGAAAAATAGATAAAAGTAATTTAAGAAAAAATAATATATCAACTATGCTACAAAATGAAAAAGTTCCGGATATGAGTGTTGAAGAATATTTGTGTGAGTTTTTAAATAAGAGTTCTTTTGAAAACGTGAAAAGAGAAATAGTCGAAATAGGTGGAAATGAATTACTAAAGAAAACTCATTTAGAAGATTTAAGAATAAAAAATATACAACACATTTCAGATGGGGAAAGGCAAATCATTTTATTTTTTAGAACCATTTTAAAAAAAGCAGATATATATTTATTGGATGAACCTACAACAAATCTGAGCATTGAGATTTCTAAGTTGTTTTTAGATTTGTTATTGAAAATAAAAAGTCAAAAAATTATTTTAGTAATAAGTCATGATGAAAATGTTATTAATAAAGCAGATATAGAAATAAAAATGCTTAAAAATGAAGTTAGTAAGAAAGGTGAAGATAATGAAAACATAAAAATGAGACAGAATAATCAGTATTGAGGAAAAGCTCAGAAAATATAGTGGAGAATTATTTCTTTAAAAGTGTAAAAAATTTTAAGTATCTAAAATAGTGGAAGGGAGAAAGATGTATTGTCATCTATATAGTAGAATATGGAAAAATATTATAAATACAAGAAATTAGAAGAAAACGGTTTTCAAGAGTTTGATAAAAGTGATATTTTATCAGGACCATTACATATAGCGATAGACATAACTAATAAATGTAATGCAAAATGCTTGCATTGTTTTAACAGGAGTGGAAGTGAATTATTACGTGCCGAAATTTCAAATAATGAAATGTTAGAAATATTTAAAGAAATGGCAGAGGTAAAGCCATTTTCCACATGTTTTTGCGGTGGAGAACCTATGATGAAGTACGAGTTGGTTTTACAAGCAGCAGAAATATTAAAAAATGGTGGGGTTCCCAATATAGCAATGGTTACAAACGGTTGGTTTCTAACTAAAGATAGAGTGATAGATTTACGTAATGCTGGTCTTACGCACATACAACTTAGTTTGGATGGTAAGGACGCAAAAACTCATGAACGGATGAGAGGAATTAAAGGCATATATGAAAAAGTGCTAGATGCTTTAAGATTTATTGATGAAGCAGGGATTTCTTCAGCAGTAGCTTTTAGTCCGGCACAATTTAATATTAAGCAATTTCCGGAAGTAGTTGAGTTGCTGCAAAAATTTGATAATTTGAGAGAAATTAAAGTTCAACCCTTAATGCCATTGGGAAAAGCAGTTGAAGGTAGGAGTGAATTATTTGCATCAGAGGAGGAATATAGGGAATTAGTTAAGTATATCGAAAAATTTAATTCTCAAAGAACATATAATGATAAGATTAGAGTGGATTGGAGTGATCCTTTAGATCATCTCAGAAGATTTATAACTTTGAATTTTAAAAACAATATATTTTCCGAAATAAAGTCAGATGGTAATCTTACAGCTTCAGCCTATATTCCAGTAGCAGTAGGAAATTTAAAAAGACATTCTTTAAAAGATTATTGGAAAGCAGGATTAGGAAAAGTTTGGGACATACCTGTAATCAGGGAACTCGCAGAATTTGTGATTTGTATAGAGGATATGAAATATGACTCCCAAGAATTGCCAAGGATTTTTTTCGAAGATAATATTGAGATAGATTTAATAGATAATGATGTAATGAATCATCTTGAGGACTTTACATTGGAAAAATTATATAAATAGGAGGAAAAGATGTTCGATAGTAAATGTAAAGATTGTATAGTTTTGAAAAGAATTAAAAACGCTTTTATTAGAAATGAGTTAAAAAATAGTACAATAATAATTCAAAATGGAAAAACATATGATGACGCTATTATTATTAATGAGCAGGGAAGACAAATTTTAGAGTTTATAGATAATAGACGGACTGTGAAAGAAATAATAGATTTAATGATACAAAAATATCCTGAAGTAGGAGAAAATATAATAGAGAATGATGTGTATTCTTTTTTATATGAAGGAGAAAGAAGAGAAATCATTAAAGTAAAAGGAGTAGAAGAGATGTATAAAGGGCACAGCATAAAAAGAATAAATGATTTTGATGTGTATAGATGTAATGAAGGTGATTTGAAATTAATTTATAAAGTTTTAAACAATCAAGAAACTATAATGGATATTAAAGACTATAATACGCCTGAAGAATTATATAATGCAATTAGTATTAGGGCAAAAGTTTTTATGTATATGGAAGATTATTATTTACTTAGGAGAGGGGAAGAAATCTATGGAATAATAAGTATTGTAAATGGGAAGGCATACATAAATCAGACGTCATTCATAGGAAAGATAGTTATATTGAAAGAGCTTGAACAGCAGATTTTAAAAGAATTTATTTGTAACGTTTTAATTAATTACAAAAAAGAAGTAAAAAAAGATAGTAAGAAAATACGCATCAGTTTTGAAAATAAAGGTCAAAAAATGTATAAGGAATTAATTCAGAGCTTAAAAGAATTGTCTTTTGTTAAAGTAGCAGAGTTGAAAGACGAATTAACAATAGGGCAAGATGTAATAATATATGATTATTTTTATTAAGTTTTATTTGTAGTTAAATTAAATAAATAGTATGGTAATACTTTATTGATTGTAGGAAGTATTAACCATAAATATTCTTTAATAGGAGGTGACATATATGTATGAAAGTCCAGAAATGTACAGTTTGGCTCAAGATGGTCAGAGAGGATCTGTAGCAGTTAATACAAACTGGGTTGGAAATGCTGAGGGAGTTGCTAATGCCGTAGGCTATGCTAATGCGGCTGTTGCAACAATGGCAGGTGTTGCAGTAGTAGTATTAGCAGTAGTTGGAGCTGTTTTTACAGTAAGATGATGGAGATTTAGAATGAAGGGCTGAGAAGAGATGAGAGTTTCTTCTCAGTTCTCTCTATGATGGAGGCAATATAATTATGAGTAATTTAGAAATAGTGTTTACACTTTGTATACCAATTTTGATTATTATATTAGGAATAGGATTGAAAGCAAAGACACCAAAGAAAAATAGCTGGATTGGTTGGAGAACACCAACAGCAATGAAGAGTGAGAATGTTTTTAAGAAAGCAAATATATATGCTGGAAAAATTATGTTTAAATGTGGAATTTTAATTTTAGTATTAACAATTATAGGTAACATTGTATTAAGATACAAACAGATAGGTTCATTTATTACGCCATGGGTTTGTATGGCTCAAATAATAGTATGTGCTTTAATGATTGGAAAAATAGAAAAGAAGATTAAAGAATTTTAAAGAATTTTATAAACGTGTGCATATATAATGATTAGACTGGTTTGCTTTGAGCTATCGAGCTGGATTTTGAGAGTTATCGTTCTGGAGAGCGACATCCAGTTAAAGTTCATGGTTGTATTTTTATAGATTGATTACTGAAAATGCGCTTAGTGTCCTCTATGGTAACTTTGACCCTGATATAGATTAATTCAATCAAAATCAAAGTAGCTTTGTTACGACACAATAATCATATAACAGTTATAAGAAAAAAACAAAATGATAGAACAGTGAAAAATAAATACGGAAAGTCTGTGCAGTAAAAAAAGAATTCAGAAGATATAGAACTTTTTTAGTTAAGCAGATGTTATTGAAAAAGGAGAGAAAACGATGATAATAATAGATGTGGAAAAAATCAAGAAATTAAGAAATTATTTAGATGATGCTTGCTATGATACGTTAAATCAGAAAATTAGACAGCATCAAAATTATTTTTTTAGTCCATTGCCAAACGAATATGATAATATTCAATTAGAATTGTTAAAGTTGAAAACGGATAAGAGAATACTGTTAAAATTGTTATTGTTAGGAGATAAAATTGCGTTAAGCGAGATTGGAAACGTGATTAGTTCAGAATTTTTGAAACTATTGATTGAATTAGGAATTATCATAAAGAGTGATGGTTATGTTCAGACTGATAGTTATATTATAGTTTCTTTTTTAGATAAATATTTTTTAGTGGGAATACCTTATAACAATCCTAATTGTAAGGTAAAGGACCCGGCCGTATATATTGGTATGGATACATATAGATTAACGGAAAATATAACATCGAAAAGAGTAAATAAAGTTTTAGATTTATGTGCAGGTAGTGGGATTCAAGGGATTTGTGCGGCTAATAAGGCAAATAGTGTTACGTTAGTGGAAATTAATCATCAAACAATTCCGTTTATAAAATTTAATATTTTGCTAAATAATGTAGAAGATAAAGTAAGAATTGAAGAAGGTTCATTATATGAACCACTTGGTAATGAAACGTATGATGAGATATATACAAATCCGCCTTTCATTGCAGTACCAAAGGGCTGGAATTTCCCGATAGCAGGAAATGGAGGAGAAAATGGGTTAGATATTATTAATAAGATTATAAGCGGATATAGAAAGCATTTGAATATTAATGGACAGGCATATATGATAGGGGAAGCGATAGGGACAGAAAAGGAACCGTTTTTGATAGACGAGTTACGTAAAGAATTAAGTAATGATTTTAAAATAACCATTATTTTGGACTTTAAATTTTCAATAGAAGCACATTTGAGGAGATCATCTTATGTAGCTATAGGTATGGAAAAGATGAGGGGAGATGATGCTGATAATCTATTTGAAAAATATAAAGATTGGATAAAAGAAGTTAATGCAGTATTTGTATATAATTACTACTTGAAGGTTGAAAAAACGAAGCAGGGACAGGGAAGTATTGAAGTTATCGATATGACAACCACATGGTCAAAGAATGACATTCCTGTTTTGATAAATGATAAAGATTATCAAATACAAGAGTTTCCTCAATATTATGCCATTTGTAGGAACGGAAAAGTAATTGCACAATTAGATGAAGCAACGTTAAAGTTTATAAAAAAGATAGATGGTAAAATGACGATAGAAGAGATATATCAAAATCTTTGTGAGGAAAATAAGAATATTGTAAATTATTTGCCCAAAGTTGAAGCGATACAAAGTTTATCAGAAGCTTGTGGAATTTTAAAAGTAAGAAATATTATTGAAAAAATGTAAGTAGGGTTTAGTGAAGAGGTGTAGATATATGGAAGTATTATATTCGTTTTTGCCAGTTCATCCAAAGTGCAATACAATAGGGATGCGTTCAATGCCACCATTAGCCCTTTATTATTTGGCAACTATTTTAGAAGATAATAGTATTAGTGTAGATATTGTCGATCCATCTATAATTTCTAAATCAACATATTTTGATAATGATGTTGAGGCTAAAAATTTTATAAAAGGATTATTTCAGAATAAAGAGTATGATGCAATTTTGTTTTCTGCGACTACAGGAAATTGGGGTGTTACAAAAGAAATGATACAAAAAATACATGAGGAATTTCCTGATATACCGATTTGTGTAGGTGGAATTCATATATCCTATTTTGCGAAACATATAGTTACAAGTATGCCGTATTTGATAGCATTACAGGGAGAAGGAGAAAAAAATATTGTATCTGTTTTAAAAAATATAAAAAATTATAAAGCATTAAAAGAAATTCCCAATATTGTATTTTATGATGGCAAAAAAATAGTGGAAACTACAAAAAATGAATTGATGGGAGTTGAAGAATTAGAGAAAATAAGAAACGTTGATTATTCTAAAGTGCCTAAAAATAATTATGGCTGCATCGGTTTAGAAACTTCCAGAGGCTGTAAATTTAGATGTGTATTTTGTTCTGTTTCGTATAAACATAAATGGCGAGGTCTGACAGAACAACATGTTGTAGATAATGTGATATCTCAAATTGAAACTGTAAAAGAAAAAACGAAAAGTAATTATGCGAAAATATATTTTGTTGATGACTGTTTTACGGCAAACATAGAAAGAGCAAAAAATATTTTGAATTTACTAGCAGAGAAGAATTCGGATTTAAGAATATCGTTTGAAGCTAGAGTGACAGATTTAATATATACTGGATTTTTGGACAATATTCCGGGGACGATTATAGACAATATTCAAATCGGTGTGGAAGCTGGTTATGATGAAGGACTGAAAAAAGTTAGGAAAGGAATTACTATAGCACAGTTAGAGGAGTGCGCGGAACATCTATATGAGTTAGATTTACAAAATAAGACCTTTTTTTCTTTTATTATAGGATTTCCCTGGGAAACAATTAAAGAAATAAAAAATACAATTTCTGAAGCAGCTTATTTGTATGATAATTTTAAAATTTTAGCAAATATAAATTGGCTATGGTTAATGCCCTCTGATTTGTGGAATGAAAGAGAAAACTATGGAATAAGGGTTGATGAAAGTATATTTGATGAGCCTTTGTGGTTTATTGACAAGGAATATTTTATGAAATCGCATCCTAATATAACAATGGATGATGTTAGAGCCGTGGAAGAATTGATTGAATGTTATTCAAGGAAAGGTATAAAATTAGCATATACAGGCTTAATGTTTGATTTATAAAAAAGAGAGAGGATTCTCTGTGTTAGAGCCCGGGGGAATTAACCACTCAGAGTCCAACAGAATTGACCAATTTAAGCTCATTAGAAATAGCCAATGCACCAACTTATCTAATTGCTTATCCTGGAAGTATCGTAGATATTTCCCAGCTCCAGTATATGTTAAAAAAAGCAGAAGGATACGGATATAAGAAGGTCGGATTTATCCTGGACAGGGGATATTTTGGCAGGGAAAACATCCAGTATATGGATGAATGCGGGTATGATTTTGTGATCATGGTAAAGGGGATGAGTGAATCTGTCAGGCGGATGATCCTGGAA
>ERZ857965.2078-NODE-2078-length-17889-cov-98.726309_pt1 | contig 17889 bp, 17 predicted proteins | sample MGYA00519758_ERZ857965 | MGnify/ENA primary metagenome ERZ857965 (study PRJEB31778, sample SAMEA3449381) | human gut metagenome | biome: human gut; feature: human-associated habitat; material: faeces | place: United Kingdom | collected 2010/2012 ... | reverse complement strand
ACCTATAAAGTAGGTCTCTCTTTTTTTGAAAGTCCACTTTATAGGTTACATTTTAAACATTTCTCTATATCTTATTTAACAAGTATTGTCCCAACATTTCTTTAAAATTCTCGATATAAACAAGCAAAGCCTCTAAAAACTCTTCTTCAGTCTCTCTACCATTTTTAAAATTAAGTATTTCTTTACTATTTAAACACTTCAAACTTATTCCATCATCATCAGCTAATTTAACCAGTAAAGCACTAACTTCTTTTATAGAATTAATTATCTCAATTCTTTTTTCAGAAATATCTAGTTCTTTAAATGCATCCATATATTCAGTAAAAAGAGTATTTGCATCTTCCATTATTTGTTTCTTCCTCCATACAAATTATCAATACTTTCTACACTCATATGGTCTATATTAATCTTATCAGGATTTTTACCGAATATATCAGTAACAACTCTTTGAAAACTAGATAATTGTTTATACCTTTGTCTTGCCTTCTTAATAGCTTCCTGTCTTTTTAAAGATCTTTCATATTCTGCCTTTTTTCTTGCTTCAATTTTTTCATTAATATCCATATTTTCATATTCACGCTCAAGTGCATCAACTCTTTGTTCAGTTCTCATACCACGATAATAATCTTCTCTTTCATGTATGCGCTTTTCATTTTCAAGAAATTCTTTTCTTTCCTGTGGAGTCATATCTTTTAATAAAGCTTCTCTTTTTTCTCTTTGTCTTTTTAAAAATTCTTCATACTTAATCTTATCATCTTTTAATGCAGCCTCAGCTAACTCTTTATTCCATCCTTCTTGATCATAATAAGTATCATTAAAAGGATCATCATAAGGGCTCATTTTACCCTGACGATAATTACTAGCTGTTATATCTCTTTCCCTAATTAAATCATCTTTATATCCCATACCATTCACCTATCTATTTTAATTATATAATATGTTCTTTAGTTTGTCAAACTATTCTACTATTTATTTACAAATCAATTATTACATTACATAAATATTGTTTTTAAGAATAAAATATTTGTGGTGAAATATATATGTTAATAAATTATTCAAAAAAAGAACTTGATTTATGTGCAAGAATTATGCGAGCCGAAGCTCTTGCAGAAGGAGACCTAGGAATGTTAATGGTCGGTAACGTCGTCGTAAATCGTACTATTGCCAACTGTTTAGACTTTAAAGATACAAGAACTATAACAGATGTTATTTATCAAAAAAATCAATTTAGCGGAACTAAATCAAGTCTTTTTCAAAGCTCTAGTACAACAAGAGAAAAAGATTTAGCACGCCGTGTATTAAAAGGTGAATACTACCATCCTGCTACTAATGCACTATACTTTTATGCACCTAAAACAAACGAAAAATGTAAAAAAACTTGGTTTAACCAAAACTATGCTGGAAGATATAAAAATCATTGCTTTTACGAACCAAATAAAGGAATTTGTAAAGAACTACATTGATAATTAACTACTCTTTATGATAAAATTATACTAGGTGGTAATATGAAATACATATGTAATTTATGTCATACGATAGTAGAAGAAAGTGAATACTCAAACCCAGTATATTTTTGTCCTAAATGTGGGGTAGACAAAAGTCACTTCAAAAACTATATAGAATTAGAAAGTACTAATAAGAAAGTATTTATAAGTAGTAAAAACCCTAGTATAAATAGAATTATTGAAAAATGTATAAATTGTGGAATATGTACAAAAACATGTAACAAAGTAACCGGGCTTAATTTAGATAAAAACATACACGAATGCGTTAACTGTGGTAACTGCTTAACCATGTGTCCAACTGGTGCCTTGTGTCCAGTATATAACTACAGAAAAGTAATGAATATCATAAACAAAAAAGAAAACGTGTTAGTTGCATTTACCGCTCCTGCAGTAAGAACAAGTTTAGGTGAATGTTTTAACATGGATGCTGGACAAAACACTGAAGGAAAAATGGTTACAGCATTAAAAAAAATTGGATTTAACTATATTTTAGATACAGCCTTTGCATCAGATGTTACCATAATGGAAGAATCTAAAGAACTAATGAACAGATTAAAAACAAAGAAAAATTTACCAATGTTTACAAGTTGTTGTCCAGCATGGGTAAAATATGTAGAAATGAAACATCCTGAATTAATAAAGAACTTATCATCAACAAAAAGTCCAAATAGCATAATGGGTGCCCTAGTAAAATCTTACTTTAGTGAAATTAAAAATATTCCTAAAGAAAAAATAATAACTGTTGGAATAGTTCCATGTACAGCAAAAAAATATGAATCAAACCGTAAAGAACTAACTAACGATAATTTGAAAAATGTAGACTATATGTTAACAACCACTGAATTAGCAATGATGATAAGAGAAAAAAATATAGATTTTAAAACTTTAAAAGATAGTAATTTTGATAACCTAATGGGAAAAACTTCCTCAAGTGGAGTTATATTTGGTAGTACTGGTGGAGTAATGATTTCAACTTTACGTGCTCTTAACTATAAGTTATCAAATAAAAATGTTAATAACTTAACATTTACTAACATTAGAAGTACCGAAAGTATTAAAAAAATGAACATTAAAATTGCAAATCAAGATTTAAACATTGCAGTTATATTTGGTTTAACAAACATAGAAAAAGTATTAAAAGAAATAAAAGACAACAAAGAACACTTTGATTTTATAGAAGTAATGGCATGCCCATCTGGATGTATAGGTGGTGCAGGTAACCCACTTCCTAATATCAATAAATTAGAAGAAGTAAGAGCCAAGAGAATTGAAGTATTAAATACAATAGATGAAAATTCAAAAATTAAAACATGTTTTGAAAATACAGAAGTTAATAAGCTTTATAATAATTATTTAAATAAACAACGAATAAATTCATTACTACACACTACTTATTCACCAAAATAAATAATAAATAAAAACACCATTAAAAAAGAACCATTAACCATAATTTTAGTCAACAATTCTTTAATTTATATTACTTACTTTGTAGGTATTAATAAAACATCTCCTATTTGTAAAGTAGTACCTGATAAATTATTAACTTGTTTTAATTCGTTTACTGTAACACCATATGTATTTGCAATTTTCCATAAAGAGTCTCCTTTTTTTACTGTATAATTAGCATATGCTTCTGTACCAGGTATCTTTAATATCTGACCAATTTGTAAAGTATTTGATTTTAAATTATTTAATGATTTTATATCACTTACACTAACTTTATACTTATTTGCAATGTTGTATAAATTATCTCCTTTAACTACTACATAACTAATACCATTCGAAGTAGATGGAGTAGTTTCTGTTACATCAGTTGTTTCAACCGGGATTAAAAGTACTTGCCCTATTTGTAAAATGTTACTATTTAGCTTATTAGCACTTTTTATTTTATCCACACCAACATTATAAGAAGATGCAATTTTATATAATGTGTCTCCACTTTTAACAGTATAGTATATTCCCTTATCATTTTTATTAATATCTATATCAATATCTTTTTTCTTAGGAACAAGTATTTGTTGATTAATTGTTAATGTAGTCCCTTTTAAATTATTAATACTCATTAATGTATCTACAGTTGTATCATACATACTTGCAATTTTCCATAAAGAGTCTCCACTTTTAACGGTGTACAATAAGTAGTCCTCAATTGGTTTCTCTTCAGTTAATTTAACTTTTAAATTTTGCCCAACTGTTATAGTATTATTTTTTAAGTTATTAAGTTCTTTTAGTTCATCAACAGTTATACCAAATTTTGTTGCAATTTTCCATAAAGAATCGCCTTTTTGTACTGTATAAAAGTCACTTTCAGTAGGTGCGATATAAGGTAAACCTTTATATTCAGTAATTGCTCTTACTACAGCTTCTGCATAATCTTTATAATTATTTTTTAGTTGCTCTACATCATCACCTTTGGAGTCTAAAAAACCATATTCAACAATGACTGCTTCTGTATCTGGAGTATTTCTATGTATAAAATAATAATCTTTTATAGGATTTGACGGAAGTCTTTGTTGATAGTTTTTCCTTATGTTTTGACCAGAAGCTGCTAATTCATCTAAGATTTTATTTGAAAAAGTAGAATTATTTCTAAGTGCATATATTACTTCTACACCATCTCCACCTGGTGAGTTCATTTACCATTAGCAATTAAATACGTATACTTTCTAAAGTCTTTTTAATTTTTTCTTCTCTTTCAATTTTGATTCTCAAAGCTTCTTCTTTTTCGTGTCTTTCTCGTTCCCTTTTTGTTTTAACATAATCTGGATAATATCTATTAGCATTATCAACCCATGACTTAAAATAATCAATAATTTGTTGCAAACTATTTAAATAACTAGGCGACATATTTGCCATAGCAACGTTATTCTCAAATCTAAATTTTTCAGGTCCAAATCCCATTAATTCACCATAACTATTTTTTGTCATACAACCTATCCACTCATCATTTACATTTTTATCTAAATACAAAAATATTTTTCCAATTGCATCATTATATTTAAAATCAACCAATTTAGGTGGTTCTAATATTAAAATATCATTTTCATCTTCTTCAGCATACTTTATTTCTTTTAACTTTCTTATTTCTTCTTCTTTCTCACTTGCTTTAATTAATGCTCTTATTTCATAAATTATATCATCAACACAATTAAACCTATCACTAGGACTTTGTGAAATCATTTTATCAATAATTTTATCTAGAAATGAATATTTTGTATCTACATTAGACACCTTTTTATATGAGTGTCCAAATGGAATTTTTTTAGTAAACATTTCATTAAAGATCAATCCTAGTGCATATATATCTGTTTGGGTAGTTATTACACCATTCTTTTCTCTCTGTTCTGGTGCGGCATATTGAAAATTAGCCATTTTGCTTCCGATTCTTGTTTCTATTTGAGTTATTAATTCTTCGGTTGAAAAATGTGCAATTCCAAAATCTGTAATTATAGGAAAGTCATTACCTAACAACAAAATATTTTCTGGTTTTATATCTCTATGTATAATTCCTTTTTTATGAAAATATTTAACACCTTCTAATAAATTTATAAATAACTGTATATTTTCCTGAAAAGTGTGATCTTCATTAATATACATTCTTAAAGTCTTTTCATAATATGGCATAACATAAAATATTTGTTCTTTATCATCGGTTAGTCCATTGTCTATTATTTTTATTATATTAGCATTATCTGTTTTAATACAAAAAGCCATTTCATTTTTAAATCTTTTTATTTTTTCAATAGAAATATTTTTATTTAATAATTTTAAAGCATATACATTTCCATTTGTATCTTCGACCTTATAGACTTCTGAATTACCACCATTTGCTATATGTTCAACTATTTTATATTGTTCTAAATAACTTCCATATAGTTTTGTACCCTTACGCATAATATCAACTCCTTAAACTTTAATTAATATTATACTATATTTTCTTGTTAATTTTTATTTTTTTCTTTCCTACCATAAGGATTTCTAACTAAATTTCTATTTTCATACATAAAATTAATCTCTGATATTACATCATATTTAAACATGATTTTTATGTTTCTATTTTCATCAATTACTATCTTATCTATTAAAGTATTTATTAACTCCTTTTTAGGTTTTTTTAAATCTAATAGTTCTTTTATCTTTTTAGTATAATCTGGTAGTATATTTGCTTTATTCTTTATATTTTGCTTTTTTATTTTTTCTTCTTCTATTATATTATTAATCTTTTTTAATTTAGTTTCGGATTCCGCAGATAATTCTTTATATAATTCAGCTGAAATAATATCATTACATCTATCACTATATAAAGTAGATAATTTATTCATAATTTGTTCTTTTTCTTTTAATAAATCGTTTATTTTTTTATCTGTATCTTCTGTTTCTTTATGAACATTTTTTTGTACTTCTTTATTTAATTCTTCTATATCTAGTTCTTTTATAAATTTTGATACTGAATTATTAAATCGTTCTAGTATTTGTTCTTCTAAATAATCATATGGATAAAAGTGTGAACTACATCTTCCTCTCTTTGGATCTCTAGAATATCTATTACAATTAATAGACCAATAATCAAGTTTCTTTCTATAATAAACAGATAGTCTATTGCCACACTCTTTACAAAATATTTTTCCTTCTAAAATTCTTTTGGGTCTTTCTGTTTTTAAACTATAATTTCTAGTTTTTCTTTTTCCTAAAGAATTAACATATTTAAAAGTTTCTTTATCTACTAATGGTTCATGAGTATCTTCAACTATTACCCATAAACTTTCATCTAAAGTTATTTTCTTCTTTGATTTATAATTTACTTTTGTTTGAGTATGTTGAACCATATCTCCAGTATAAATTCTATTACTTAAAATTTTCTTTACTGTTGATATATTCCAACTATCTCTATCAATCAATCTAGAAGAATAATTAGTTTTCTTATATCCTGCTGGTGTGGGTACATTCATATTATTTAATCTTGTTGCTATTTCTGTTGGGCCTATTCCTTCTACTCTCCACTTGAATATTTTTTTTACAATAGGTGCAGTTTCTGGATTAAGAATTAAATGTCCTTTATCTAATGGATCTCTCATATAACCATAACAAGGTTGACTTCCTATAAATTTACCATTCTTTCTTTTATCGTTTAATACATTTCTTATTTTTATAGAATTTTGTTTACTATAATAATCATTACAAGCAATTATAAATGTGGAAGAATCATTACTAGCTTGATTTTTAAAACTATCATATGATTCAAGTATAGATATAAATCTTATATTATTTTCAGGAAAAAAAGTTTCAATATAATATCCTGTCATAACATGATCTCTACCAAATCTAGATAAATCTTTAACTACTACACAATTTATCTTTTTTTGTTTTATATCCTCTAACATTTTTTGAAATCCTGGTCTATCAAAATTAGTACCAGAATATCCATCGTCTACATATTCTCCACATAGATTAAAATTATTATTTTTAACATAACTTCTTAATAATTCTTTTTGATTAATAACACTTTCACTATCAGATTCATATTTTTTATCTTTATCTTCTTGAGATAATCTTATATAGATTCCAACATTGAAATCTATTTCAGTTAAGTAAGTATTATACATTCAATCCTCCTTTTCTTCTTACTTGACTGAGTATTAAGACAATTTAATAATACCGCATTATCAAAAAAATTACAGCGCATTATTTTCTTTTTCTATCTCTTCGATAAGATATTTTAAAATAAGATCTTTAAAAGTTATATTATTTTCATTCATAGCAACACCTACTTAAAGTTATGTTGTTTTCATTTATTTTATTATTGTTTATATTCATTTTATATTACCCCCTTTTTATTCAATAAAAAAATCCCTACATTGTTTTAATATAAGGATTATTATTCATTTATAACTGAATCAATATTTTTTATAATATATTCTATTAATAAAGTTTCCATTATAGATTGTATTGTAATTTTTTTGTTTTCTAATACTCTTTTAAAAGCCATTTTTGTATGATCATCAATTCTAAATTTAACTTGATTATTTTTTGGTAAAGCCATTTTTTCACTCTCCTTTCTAATAATTGGTACTCTTGTATGCACATTAATTTTTATACACTATTTTAGGAAAAGGATTTTAATAAAGCAGGATAAACCTGTTTACAAACAACTCACCAATGGTGAGTTTTACCTTATTTTATAAGCATTTATAAAATTACCTATTGTTTACACTTTTCATATTTGTTATACAATTGTATACTTTTGATTCCTTATATTATAAGAGCGTTATACAACTGTACACGTTTTTTAAAATAACTAACGAAGATTTTTGGTACTAAAAATATAAAAATATAATTAAAACTTAGTACCAAACTTTTTATATTGAATTTAAAGGGGGATTTTTGAATATGAAAAAAAGCACTGATCTTTTCTGTAAGATCAATGCCATAAATACATATAATTGTATTATTATTTCATATTCTACTATATTGTATCACATGATTGTCGAAAGTCAATTAGTAATAAATGTTGTATTAATTTTGATAAAAATGTTATAAAAAATCTCTATAAAGCCATATAAATACTGCATTTATACAAATAGATACTTTAATAGATTTTATGTCATTAACAGGCATATGTAATTTTAATTTCTAAATTTTTATCAAAATATTGCTGGTATTATAACATTTTTTTATATGATTTATAATTCCAAATTCCCAATTGTCCCTTTACTTTTAGTGGAGTAATAGGTTCTACATCTTCTAAAACCCAAGCATATCTTCCAACTTCATAATGACCTGCAATAAAATTATTTTTGTTTTTTTCTTTCTCTTTTTTTATAAACTCTTCTGTCATATAAATACAATCAACTAAATTGCATTTACATATTATATGTCCGTAATTAAGTTCATCTTCATTATATAGTTCAGATAATCCTTTTCTTTCTTTTACTTCTTTTCTTATTTTTGCAACTCCTGATTGTATGTATAATTCTCCGCGATAATTTGTTTTCCAACTTCTTGTTTCAATATATTTAACTTTATTTTTTATCAATGTAGCAAAAGGTTCTTTAATTGTTAATACTTTCATAAACTCTAACACTCTTTTTTAATCTAAAGCTACTTGTTTTAAGTCTGAAGCTAATTCATTCATAGAGTCATTTAATTTATCAATATCATGTTTTGACATAAAATATTCTTCACCATCATTACTACTTCTATCCAAAATATCAAATGTAATTCTATAAACATGATCTTTTAATAAATTATTATTTTGCCACATACAATCTTTTTTAGCTTTAATATAAAATTATTTTTATTAATCTTTAATATATCAATATCTTCTGGTGATGAAGCATAAAAACCTGTTGTTCTTACTTTTTTACCATTTTTATATGTAATCCCTTCTTCATCTACACTTTCATACCAATTAGAATTAAAATAATATAATCCATTTTCATTTTTGGTACAATAATCCAACAAATTACCACGATACGCATCTTTTAAAGCATTATTAGCTTGATATTCTTCACATGCTTTTATATATTCAATGCTAACACGTGACTCACATTTAACAGCCTTTTTCATAAAATCTTCTGCTGTTGTAACTACTAATAATTTTACAGAACCTAATGTTTTATCTGATAACTCAACTTTATGAGGTTGCGCTATATTGCCTTCATCATTTGAAATTATAAAGATTTTATCATCCATATGTAAATCTAAGAAAATTTGTTTTGAAAATAACGCTTTATTTAATAGTGGAATTAAGTAATCAACTCTAAAATTTGCTTCAGCCATCACTAAGTATTTTTGATCATATCCTTGATTTCTTAATGAAATCATATATTGATTTTTTTTGAATGTTTTAACTTCTATTTGTGGTCTCTTTTCTATCGGAAACCAGTGATTATCAAACTTTACAAATGGAATAGCTTTCTTTTTATATTTTATTCCAATAACATCTGGAGCAATTCCCGCAGTTTTAGGATTATAATCATAATAATCAGTAATTACTTCAACTTTTTTACCATTAAAAACTTGAGGTAAAATAATTTTATTAAATAAAACACTTTCTGGAATTATATTTATCCATCTATCAAAAATTCCACCCATATAATCCGCTTTAGATGTTAAAGCACCTTGCATAGGTCTATCACCTTGCATTTGTGTTAAATTAGCAATAAAATATACTGCCTTTTTAGCATCATTAATACTTATTTTTACTTCATTCATACTAACCTCCAAAATTATTCAGACATATCTGATTTTTCTAATAGTTCTAATAAGTCAGTAGCAAGCATTTGTATTACTGGAACTGAAACTGCATTTCCTGCTTGTTTATACAATTGAGAATCAGGATATACTCTTCCTTTTATGACAGTAGGTAATTTGTATCCATTATCAACAGGAAAACCTTGTAATTTAAAAGTTTCTTTTGGTGTTAACTTTCTGATACCATCATTTACTTTTATTAAAGGTACATTATGACCACCAGTTCCCATATTCGCTGTAAGTGTAGGACAAACTCCACTTTGATTTTTTCTTACGTACATACCTCTTCTACATTGATAAAATTCGTACATTTCATCAATTTGTGTATTTAAATTTATTTTTTCTTTTTTATTAGATTTTTCAAATTCTTCATCTGACATAAAATAGTTTGGATATTTTTCTTTAGTATAATAATACTTAGTCGCATTTTCTTTTGTTAAAGTGTAATCAATAACCTTTTTTATATCTTTAATTCTCGATGCTTTATCTTTCTTCTTTATCCTACTTTCAATATCCTTAAATATTTCAAAATTTTTTATATCACTTTCATTTAATAAACCTATAATATATATTCTTTCTCTATTTTGTGGTACATCAGTATAATCCATAGTATTTAATACTTTTTCAAAAACTGTATATCCACAATCCTTAAGTTTTTGTTTAATATGTATATAAGTTTTTTTATCATCATGTGCTTGTAGATTTTTTACATTTTCAAGGAATAATATACGTGGCTTATGAAATTTTTCACCTAATTGTTCAATTAAATCTATAATGTTTAAAAATAAATTTCCTCTATCATCTTCAAACCCTTTGCGTTCGCCGGCAATACTGAATGCTTGACAAGGAAAACCACCATTCAAAATATCTATTGGTTCACTTAATATTTTATCATGTAATTTTTGATAATATTTTTGTTCTGTTTTATCTGTTGCTTGTTCTGGATGAAGTACTAATTTTATATCACCCTCTAGTAATTGATGTGAAAAATTAGTTCTATATGTTTCACATGCATATTCATCTATTTCATTTGCCCAAAGCAATTTATATTTAGAATTTTTTGTCTTTGCATTTTTAAAACCTAAGCATATTCCACCAACACCCGCAAATAAACTTCCAACCTTATATTCAACCATATGTACCATCCTTTCTAGTTTTTATGTGCTAATATAATTATAACATGAATTTTTATTATTTTATTGCATAAGTTGGCAAAACACTAGAAATATTATATTTTTATAATTCTTTAGGACAATTAGATTTATATTTAACATCATTAAATCCATATACCTTTTTACAATCATGACAGATAACTGCTATAAAATCTGCACCATTAATTCTATGTCCATCTCCCTTTTGTATTAAAATATTTTTAGAATTACATTTAGGACAAAATATATCTTTTCTCATCACTTCATCTTGACTATAAGCATCTCTTATTATTTCATAACCATTTCTATCATATTTAGGATAAAATTCATCTTTATTAAACACTTTAATTCTTCCAAACATAAACTCTAATTTATCAATTTTCTTTTCAATATGATAATGTCCACAATACCACTTATCATAATCAATAGACTCTTCTACTTTATCTAAAAACTTTTCCATACTTTTATCTACATTAGATTGATCGATGCCTTTCATAAATACTTCAGTAGGTTCATATTTTAATGGACAAGTATGTGATAAAACAATATCAATATGTTGTCCTTTATATTTATTTAAAATATTATCCACTTCTTCTTTACTAAGTTGTTCATCTTTAAACCAAGGATATCTATATATAATTCTATAATTTTTATCAACAGAATAAGCGCCACCAATGACTAATACTTTTTTATTATCTATATCATACAATTCACCATTTTTAGCAAATATTAAATTGGGATATGCTTCTTCAATAAATACTTTACCACCAAACATATCAATTTCTTTATATGTTGATATATTTTCTGGTCTTTCTTCATGATTACCTTGAACGCAAAATAATTTTATATTATAACTATTTAACTGTTCTTTTAACGTCTTATCTCTTTCATCTAAATAATAATTAATTCCAGTATCACCTAATATAATCAACATATTATTTTTGTTTTTTTCTATATTATGCAATCTATAAAATTCTCTATGTGTATCTCCCGTTATATAAATCATATATTCCTCCTAACTTATTGATTGTTATTGTAACTAATAGGAATTATTTCAGTTATCTTTTCTTTATGAGCAAAAGTGTTGGTCGGATATAAAAATACATTATCTATTGCCCTTGTAATAGCAACAAACAATTTATTTTGATACTCTTCATTAAAATTATAACTATTTTCTAAACACACAATTACATTATTATTTTCCAAACCTTTTGAAGCATGTATAGTCATAATCCTATTATTTCTTTCAGTATTTAAATAATAATATTTATATACATCATCATTTAGTTTGTTTTCTATATCATTTAATAAATTATCGCTTAATGTTGTACCAACTAAAAAACATATTCTTTTTATATAATCCTTTACATTTATGTCGTCATTCAAATTGATTTCAACTTCTTTTATTCTAGGATTAATGTTTAATAAAAAATTATAAAAATCTTCTTTAGAATATATTTTTTTAGGATTTTCATTATTATAGTTATAATAATACTTTAATATTTTATCAATTAAATCTCTATGCACATTATATTCTTCATCACTAATATCTAATGCTTTTATATAATATAATTCAATGTCGTTTTTAAATCTCTCATATAATAATTGTGCTAAATTATTCGTTTCACATATAATGAAAAATCCTTCAGACAAATTAGATAAAAAATCAATATCTATTTCTGAAATATAATTTATTCTGTTTTCTGATAATGTTCCAAGCGGGCTATCTAAATTAACTAACTTATTAGCATAATACGAAATACTTGGATGACATCTAACACTTACATTTATTGTATATAATTTATATCCCTCTTGTGCTAAATTTTTAAATAATGTTGGATTTGCTCCCCTAAACTGATATATAGACTGATTTGAATCCCCTACCATTACTATTTTAATTCCTGTGTTTTCTCTTAACCTTTTTATAAATAAATGTTGATAATAATTTAAATCTTGGGCTTCATCAATATAAATTGTTGAATATTTTGTTAAATATAAATCATTAAAATAAGGTGAATCCACTATCTTAGTAGCAAGTATATAACTTGGAAAGGAAATTTCATAAATTCCATTAATAAGATTCTCCATCCATTTTTTATAATAATCTAATATTTCTTCTCTTTTGTTTGTAAATCTAGTTAGCTCATTCACTAACCTAGGATTAGATGGGAATATTACATTTTTAATTTCTATCTTTTTATATTTTTTATTTAAAGTATTTAAATAACGATTAATAAATTTTCCAATAATTTCTGATAAAATAAATGAATCAATTGTGCCAATAAAACAGTTTGAAACATCTACTTTTCTTGAGATTCTTTTGCGTAGTTGGTCTGAGGCTTCATTAGTAAATGAACACGCAATAACACCTGTGTCTGAATTATTAAGTTCTTTTTGAATTTTATTAACAACCGTATAAGTTTTACCAGCTCCAGGGCAAGCCTCAACTATTATCAAATCTTCTTTAGATTCAATGATTAATTTTTGCTGATAATTTAATAATTCAATAACATCACTATTCAAATATTTCATTTATATTGACAAATCCTAATAAAATAGAATCCTTATTTGTTTCTTTAATCGTTATATCTTTGTTATTTTCGTTTATATATTCATGTAAATTTTTCAATTTTGCAGATTTTAAATATTTCATTTCCTCTATATAATTTTCTTCAGGTACAGATAAATAATCTAAAAAATCTTTTTCAAAACCTTCATGATGTTCTGATAATAAAACATTATCCAATTTACATATTTCTTGTATTTCTAACATTTTTTGCTCAATTAAAGGGATTTCTAATACTCCTTCATCACAAGTTAATTTATCTAGTAATTCTTCTTCGTTAGTTATAGAAAGTATTGTTAAAATTTTATTTTTATTTACATTACTTAAATATTTATATGCACGTTTCAAACCAGTATATCTATATTTATTGCTGTTTTTTACTTTAGTTATATCATTATCTGTTTTTATATATACCTTAATACCTAGAGCATTTAATAATTCTTTTGTTTTTTGAAAAGCAACATTTCCTATTGAATACAACCCAATTCGATGTTTTGTTAAATATTTATTAAAATTTTCATCTTTAATTGATAACATATTATAAAAATATTTTTCAGAATATCCCTCTAATAAAACTACTGTATCATAATAGATCATCTCTGCTATTTCTGTATTGATTAAATAACCAAATTCTCTAAAATCATCATTATCGACATTAAATGAATAAAGTTGATTTATTAACATTCCATCTTCATCATACACTTTAGAAACTTTAAAAATATGATTTATTTTTTCAAAATCAACAATAAATGGAGAGTGTGTAGTAATAATAAGTTGATGTGGTGATAATGATAATAATGCTGATAAATAATATTTCTGTAGTAATACATATAAATGGTTTTCAGGTTCTTCAACAATAAAAATTTTACATTTGTTATTATCAATTGTTTTAGCTTTCAATATCATTGATAAAACCTTTGATTTTCCATCACCAATATAGTCTATCTGATTACCATTATCATTAAAATTTAATATATCTAGTGAATTAAAAATACTTTCAACTTTTATGTTAGGCGATAACTCAAATTTCATTCCATCAAAAATTAATCCAAAATCACCTAAATCATTCAAATCCATAATAACATCTTGAAAAAGAGTTTCTTCCTTTACAGCTCTTTGCAAATCGGTAATAGTATTTTGTATGCTTACACCTAATGCTTGTTGGTTTTCTATCTTCTTTATTTCTTTATAACTAAAATAATTTTTCTTTTCACTTACTAAATCATATGTTGGATTTATATAGACGACTGACAAAACTTTGTCTAATTTATTTTGAATACTAGTTGATATTATAGTATCATCGCCGTCAATTTTTCCAAAATGTAATTCATCTTCATATTGCATAGTGTCCGAATTATATTTACAAATCATCCACACATCCATATAATATTTATTTTCTTCTTCATATAACCAATCTTGTAATAATCCTAACTGTTCTCTACTCAGACCTTCCAAATCCAATTTAAAACTAAATTCTATATCCATATTATTACCAAATGTTGAATCACTACTAACTAAAGCTTTTCTTCTTTTTTCTAAAGTAAAAACTTTTAAAATTGCACTACATATATTACTTTTTCCAGAATCGTTTTGACCTATAAATAAAGTTTTATCATCTAATCCATTGCATTCTATATCTAGACCTCTAAAATTATGAATTTTAATATTTAAAATTTTCAATTTTACTACACCTCTACTTCTAAAAAAGAGCAATATTAACCCTAAATAAAAGATTAAATACTGCTCATCTTTTCTATAATTATATCATATATTTCTACTATTTTTTAATTTTTACCTATATTTTATAATTAAAATTCAAATTTCTGTCTTAATACTCAATCATTTATTTGTAGTGGTTAGAGCACTCCGCACCCCCTGCATTTATATGGTTACTTATTACTATAACATCTTTAGATGTACCAAATGCATTTTTAATTCTATTTGTTCTTTCTGTCGAATCAATTGTTTCATCAGTAGTTCTTGTTATATATGCTGGAATACCGAGTTCCCTTAATCTGTCATACATATATTTACTTATAAGAAGAGTTAAATCCTTTTCAATAATTCCATTTCCGCTTGCACCTGGATCACTACCACCATGCCCAGCATCTACAACAACACCTTTTAAAGCCATATTTATCACCTATTTTAGTATATGAAACATTAGGCTATAAGTTCTTTATAATTTCCAAACTTAACAACAACTTTATTTTTATCTTTATAATTTGTTACATTAACAATTCTATTAATATAAAGAGCTTTACCATTTTTGTTACTTCCAACTTTTACATTGTTCGTAGTTGTTAATATTATTACTAATAATATAACTAGAAGAACACATGAAATAATGATTATTTGTTTCTTCTTAATTTTTAATTTTCTTTTTTTCATATTATCATTATTTTTTTATTAAAAAGAAGTTAGAGAAAACTCTAACTCACTGTTTAATTTTTTTGCTTTCTTTTATAACCATATAATCCAGACCCAGCTATTCCAATTATTGAAAGAACAGATGTTACAATATAAAATCCTACATTATCACCAGTTTTAGGATTTTCTATATTATTTATCTTTTCTGTTGCTACTATTCCATACTCACTTAAATGAGTTGTTTCAAATACTATGTATCCATCTTCTATAGTAGCAGGTATATTTTCTTGCATTTGGTTATCTTTAATATAAACTACTTCATATTTTTTATATCCTTTTAATTCTTCCGGTAAAGCAATTTTTATTTGCATTTTAGCATCATTAATTTTAACAACTTCGCCATTTTCTAATATATTAATATCTACTAAATATCTAACATTTTTATCAGATAATTCTTTCTTTATTTCTACTTTCTTAATATCCAAAGTATAGTTTTTGCTTACTTCTTTTTCAAATGTAATACTACCATTTATTACTCCTGTACTTTTAATTTCCTTTATAGTATTTTGTTCAGAAGATATAGGTGTCATTGTTAGCTCTGGATACATTCTCCATGTTGTTGAAAATTCATCAATACTTGTTTCTGTTTCCCAATCAGACACTCTATAGTTATAATATTTACCATTTATTTTTAATTTAGTATATCTTGTAAAAGCATATCCTTCTTTAGCTTTAAAATATAAAATATATTGATAATCTTTTTTACTTTCAAAAATAGAGATAAGATTTTCATAACCTTTATTAAAGAATTCAGCTGAAGTTATACCTTCACCATCTTTAGCTTCCCAACCTTCAAACTGATATACATATGATGAATCATCAGGTGTTTTTCCAGTAAATACTGGTTTATCATTTACATTAAAACTGATTGTTGCATTATTTAATTCTATGGTGTTGATGTGTTTTAATTGAACTGGTTTTGTTGGCTTTATTGTTTTCACAGCAGTTACAAAAAGTGTTGTTTCAAAACTTTTCACATTTGCACTATTTATTTCTGTATTATTTACTCTTACTGAAATATTACTTCCAAATTTATTCTCATCTTTTGCTTTAAGAGAAATACTATACATATAAGTTTTTCCTTCTTCAAAAGTAGTTATTTTTTTATCTTGTGATAACTCATTATTTTTTGCTTCATCAGAATACCAAAACTTAACTGGAATATACTCTCCATTAACATCAGTTTCCATCTCTTCCCAATATTCATACTCTATATCATAAAGTTCATCCCAAGGATCACATTTATAAGCTTTTGCTTCAGGCTTATCACCAGGATTATAATTAAATTTTACACCCTCAATATCTATATTTGCTGTGCTCAAATCTAAATCCTCTGCAAATGTTATTAACGGTGCAATACAAAGGGTAAATAGAAACATTAACATGGTAGTAACAAATAATTTTTTCTTATTATTTTTCATATTCTTTCTCCTCCTAATTTTCTTATTTTTAAATCAATATAATTATTATGCATTTTTCTCTATGTTGCTTTTCTTTCATTATTCTTCATATCTAACTTCATTCATATTATTAAATCCACTTAAGAAATAATCATATTGATAATCTCTTACTCTATTTTCCATAATATCATTTATAGGTATAAGAGTTAAATCCTTTAATATTACATATTTATAAGTAAATGTTAATACTTCATCATAGTATTTAGTTAACATATTAATTTTAACAGTTGTTACAATTCTTTTATTTAAGTTTTTATCAAAGAAACTCATTAACTCATAAAACCCTTTATCAGTTTTAAGAATTCTTTCATTATATATTCTAATTACTTTTTCTCCCTCATAATTACCACTTACTTTTTCAAGAACAGGATATTTTTCATTACCATAATTCTTACTATATAATATATTATCTTTTACATAAACATAATTAGACATGAAATCATAATCTATTTTTTTACCAAGAAACTCAGTTGAATATTCCCATTTTAGATAATCACTTAGGCTATAATTAGCTTTTAAATACA
>ERZ857965.2073-NODE-2073-length-17932-cov-27.148179_pt1 | contig 17932 bp, 16 predicted proteins | sample MGYA00519758_ERZ857965 | MGnify/ENA primary metagenome ERZ857965 (study PRJEB31778, sample SAMEA3449381) | human gut metagenome | biome: human gut; feature: human-associated habitat; material: faeces | place: United Kingdom | collected 2010/2012 ... | reverse complement strand
ATTTTCTATATATTCAGTATGTTGGGGTAGATGATAGTCTTGGAGAAAAATTAGTTAATAATGTATTAAATAATTTTACAATACAAGAATAATGAAATAATAGGAAGAGAGGGAATTAAATATGGGATTTATTAAAGCATTTACAGGAGCATTAGGAGGAACATTTGCGGATCAATGGAAGGATTTTATTGTACCAAGAAGCGATGTGCCAGCAACAGCAGCAATTTTTGGAGCTGAAAGAAGAGGAACAGATAGTGGAAGAGGATCAAATACAAAAGGATCAGAAAACATAATAACAAATGGAAGTAAAATAGTAGTACCTGAAGGAACAGCATTACTTACATTCCAAGACGGAGCAATAACAGGATGCGTAACAGAACCAGGTGGCTTTATATATTCATCAGATGATCAAAATTCACAATCATTTTTAGCAGGAGATGGATTCTTTTCATCAACCCTAAAAACATCTTGGGAGAGATTTAAATTTGGTGGAACACCAGGTGGAGAGCAAACTGTTATATATGTAAATCTAAAAGAAATATCAGGAAATAGATTTGGAACACAAGCTGAAATTTATTGGGATGATGCGTTTTTAGGAACACAGGTTGGAGCTATAACAAGAGGAACATATACAATGAAAATAGTAGATCCAATACTATTTGCAAAAAACTTTGTTCCAATGGAATATTTAAGACCAGGTGCAGAAGTATTTGATTTTGCTGATATGGATAATCCAGCAGGTGAACAACTATTTAATGAAGTAGTAGGAAGCTTATCAGCAGCATTTTCAAACTACACAAATGACCCAAGTAGAGGAAATCGTATATCAAAAATACAAGGAGATCAAATAGGATTTGCTCAAAGTTTATCACAAGCAGTAGAAGAAGGATATACTTGGAAATCTGGAAGAGGATTAGAAATAGTAAAAGTTGCAATAACAGCAATTGAATATGATGAAGACACGAAGAAACTATTAAGCGATGTAAAAAAGGCAGATGCTCTATCAGGAGCAAGAGGAAATTCATTTATGCAACAATCAGTTGCTCGTGGTTTCCAAGCAGCTGGAGAAAATGGTGGAGGAGCTGGAATGGCATTTATGGGAATGGGAATGAATGCTACTGGAAATGTTATGGGAGGATTCCAACAACCAGTTTACCAACAACCTCAACAGCCTCAACAACAAACACAACAACAAGAAGATCCTTATGAAAAATTAGCAAAATTAAAAAAACTATTAGATGATGGAGTTATTTCTCAAGAAGAATTTGATGAAGCAAAGAAAAAACTTTTGGGGGTTTAATAAATGAATGAAAATGAAAATGTAGTTGAAAATCAAGAAGAAATATCTCAAGTACAAGAAAATAATGCAACTGTTATAAAAACAGATGTAGATGCAAAAGATGGGCAAAACAAATGCCCTAAATGTGGAGCAACAGATATCTCTTTGAACCCCAAAAATGGAAAATTAAGATGTAATTTTTGTAGACACGAATTTGAACCAGAAAAACTAGATGCAATGGAAAAAGACATAAGCAAACTAGAAGGAGAAATAGTAGGGTCAGGTGCTACAAATATAATAGCAGATACAAATGATATGGTAACATTTAAATGTAGTAGCTGTGGTGCAGAGGTAGTAGTAGATACTGCCAAAGCAACACAAGCTAGGTGTCACTGGTGTAGAAATACATTATCTGTAAATCAACAAATACCAAATGGTGCAGTACCAGACACAGTATTGCCATTTAGCATTCCTAAAAAAGAAGCAAAGGAAGCAATAGAAAAATTTGTTGGTAAAAGAAAATTCTTTGCACATCCAATGTTTAGAAAAGAATTTACAACAGATAACGTAATGGGAGTATATTTACCATATATGATAGTTGATGCAAATACACATGCAAATTTAAAAGGACAAGGAGAACATGAAACAAGAAGATGGACAGAAAAAAATGGGGATAGTTATGATACATACTATGATGCGGATTTATATGATGTAGAAAGAGATTTTGATTTAACAATAGAAGGATTAACTGTAGAATCAAGCAAAGATAAATTAGATACAGGATCTAAAGATAAAACAAACAATATAATCAATTCAATAATGCCATTTGATACAGAAAATTGCGTAAAATGGGATGCAAATTATATAAAAGGATACACATCAGAAAAAAGAGATACTAATGTAGAAGAATTAAAAGGTTTAGTCAAAGAGCAATCAAAAGATGTAGCAAGATTTGCAGCTAATAAAACCTTGGAATTTTATGACCGTGGTGTCAGATGGGATTCTGAAAATTTAGAAGTGAAAGGACAACAATGGAAATCCGCATATTTACCAGTATGGCTTTATAGCTATCAACAAAAAAAAGGAAATAAGAGTTTACTTCATTATGTAGCGGTAAATGCAAGAACTAAGGAAACAATGGGAAGTGTTCCAATACATATGCCAAAACTTGTATTGATTTCAGCACTTGTTGAAATATTAGGTATAATTGCAATGATATTCACAAAAACAGATGATAATAATTGGCCATGGCTATTTTTATTAAGTGGTATTATATATTTTTGGTTAATGCAATCAAGATATAGAAATAGTGGTGCAAGACATAGCCACGAAACAGAAACAAAAACAAATATGACAAATTTAAGAGAATATGATAAATTTGTTACAAAACGAAGAAGACTTGATAATTCTACAATGGAAGGTGCAAATAACACAAAAATTAAAGGAAATTCAAATAAACTAGATTTTAAAAAGCTTCTTAAGAAATAAAATTAAAAAAGCTGACATAAAGCAAAAATTTATAAAATTTTAAAGGAGGAATTTTATGGGATTATTTTCAAAAGAGGAGTGTTGCTTCTGTAATAAAAAAGTAGGAATGCTATCAAGAAAAAAATTAAGAGATAAGAAATATATATGTAGAGATTGTGAAAAAAATTGTAGTGCATTTATAGATATTTCAAAATTTGATTCAGAATATGCAAAGCAACACTTTGAATACATGAAAAAGCAAGATATTTTATACAAACAAGCTTTCGAACCATTAAGCAAAGAAGAAAAACTTAGAACATTTTATCAATTTAGCGGTATAGTTTTTGCAGATAGTATAGCGATGTTTGAGGTGATTACTCCAAAAACAGAAAAGAAAAATTTTAAAGAGTTATTCAGATATGATCAAATAAAAGATTATGAAATCTATTCTAGTTTAAACAATCAAGAAGGTGGAAAAAAATATTCAGAAGTTGGTGTTCAAATAAACTTATATTGTAAAAATGGAATAGACAGTGTCGGAATGACAGAACAAGAAAAAGCAATGGCTCATCCATATGTGAAAACAATAAAAATTTGTTATGGGAAAAATGTTAACAGCGATTTATGTGTAAAAGATCCAATAAACCATTTAGATGAAATCTTTTTAAGAGAGCCACGATTTAAATCATTTGCAAGAGGAATAAAAGAATCATTTACAGGAACAGAAACAGAAAGAAGAAATATGAAACAAAGTGTAGATGCAATAAAAGCACTTGGAGGACTTGCAAAGGCTAAGTTAAGCGGAGATGAGAGCAGTATGGAAGCAGCAAAGGCAAATATGAAAGATACAATTGCTAGCACAGTAAATTTAGCAAGTGGAAATCGACTTAAATATAAAGAAATAGCAGATTCCGTTGAAAAAAGAGTTTGGAATGAACAATAAAGGGGAAAGTATAATATGGCTAAAAAAATAAAAATTGTAATATATATAATAGTTGTTATTTTTTCGGTTTTTCTAGTAGCAAAAGCCATAAAACAGGAAAGTGGAGCAAATCCAGAAGTATTATATAAAGTAGTTATTTTGAATGAAGCAAAAGTACTTCCAGAAAACGAAGGTAAACTTGTTTTAGTTTCCGGAAAACTTAAAGCAAGTGAAGTATTTAAAGATAATACATTTGGATTAGAACTAGATACATTCAGGGTAAATAAAATAGTAGAGATGTATCAATATAAAGAAGGTAATGATGAAGTTGGTTTTGAATGGAAAGACAAAGTTGAAAAAAAATCTATTATATCAGGTTCAGGGGGAATATATAGAAACCCAGAAAAATCAATGAGCAGTATAAATAAATGTGATAAAGCATATTTAGGAGAATTTACTGTTTCAGAAAAATTAACACAAAGAATAAATAACAATGAAAAAGTAGAACTACCAGAAATAGAGGGATTTAAGAGAAAAGGTGAATACCTAACAAATTCAAAATGGGGGCCTAGTGTTGGAGATATAAGAATAAAAATGAGCTATGTAAATTTAGAAAAATTAGGAGACATATCAATACTTGCCAAACAAGTAGGAAACGGTTTTGAAGAATATAAATTAGATACAGGAGCGTATGCTTTTAATGTATATCAAACAAAAATTTCAAACAAAGAAGAACTAGCAAAAGCACTAGAACAAGACAGTAAGAACATGGCTGGTGGAATGATATTCATAATTATAGTACTTATAATTATAGGAATAATCCTATTTAGAACTAACATAAAAAATTTAATTGATAAAATTAAAAATAAAACAAGCAAATGAAAGGAGAATGGTTTTATGAAAAATAAAACAAAATATTTAGTAGCAATATTATTAATGCTAGTTAGTTTTTTACTAATTGGAGCTACTAATGTAAATGCAGAAACAACTGATATTACCGAAATTAAATTGACAGGTGATTATGAGTATGGAACTGTTCCAGCAGGAATATTACCTGCATTTAATCCTGCAACTACTACTGAGGGTATTAGTATAGGAACTGGTAATGGTGGATGGGCACACTTTAAAAGTGCAATATCTACGTGGAGTGGATTTGGTTCAGAAACACCAGTTGCATATAATGATGGTAGCACAAAGTACGGATTCACTTTTTATGTAAAAACAAATAGTGGATATCAACTTGCTTCTGGTTTTAAGGTTTTTTACAATGGGAAAGAAGTTACCTCAACTGTTGAAGTATTAAAGTACGCTTGGGGTGCTTATGTTACTGTTGATTTAGGGAAAGCAATAGGAGAAAATCCTGCTACTCATACTGTAACATTCGTTTCAAATGGTGGAACAGAAATTGCACCAAAAGAAGTTGTAAGTGGATTAAAAATTAACGAACCATCAAAACCAACAAAAGATAAATATCTTTTTAGAGGTTGGTATGAAGACGCAACATTTAGTACAAAATTTGACTTTTATAATACACCAATTACATCTGATATGACTCTTTATGCAAAATGGGAAGCTGCAAATTCTATCAATGAGATTAGACTTATTGGTAACTATCAATATGGAAATGTTCCAGAGGGAACACTACCATCATTTAATCCAAGAACTACTACTGATAGTATTACTATTGATAACACAAATAGTTACTGGGCAAAAAGAACAAGTACAACTTCTTTGTGGGGTGGATTTGCTGGTAATACACCAGTTGCATATAATGATGGTAAAACAGATTATGGATATACTTTCCGAGTAGTAGCTAATGATGGATATCAACTTGATTATTCAAATTTAAAGATTTTTTACAATGAAGGAGAAGTTACCTCAACTGTGGAAGTGTCAAAGTACTCTTGGGGTGCTTATGTTACTGTTGATTTAGGAAAAGCAATTGGAACACCAGTTGTTTATACTATAACTTTTAATTCAAATGGTGGAACATCAGTTGCACCACAAAATGTAAATGCTGGAGAGAAATTAACAGAACCATCGACGCCAACAAAAGAAGGATTTACTTTTGAGGGGTGGTATGAAGATGCAACATTAAACACAAAATTTGATTTCAACACATCAGTTGTATCTAATTTGACTCTTTATGCAAAATGGACAGAAAATAAATATACATTAACATTTGATGCTAATGGTGGAACTGGTTCAATGACAGCAAAAACTGGTTTAACTGGTGAATATACTTTACCAGCAAATGAGTTTACAGCACCAAGTGGAAAGAAATTCAAAGGATGGTCATTAACTACTGATGGAGCAATCGTTACTAAAGTAGATATGACTGAAAATAAAACTGTATATGCAATTTGGAAAAATATAATATATACAGTAACATTTAATTCAAATGGTGGAACATCAGTTGCATCACAAAATGTAAATGCTGGAGAAAAATTAACAGAGCCAGCACCTGCTCCAACAAAAGAAGGATTTACTTTTGTTGGATGGTATGAAGATGCAACATTAAACACAAAATTTGATTTCAACACATCAGTTGTATCTAATTTGACTCTTTATGCAAAATGGACAGAAAATAAATATACATTGACATTTGATGCTAATGGTGGGACTGGTTCAATGACACCAATTGCTGATTTAACTGGTGAATATACAATACCAGCAAATGAGTTTACAGCACCAAGTGGAAAACAATTTAAAGGATGGTCATTAACTGCAAATGGAGAAATCGTTACTAAAGTAGATATGACTGAAAATAGAATTGTATATGCAATTTGGGAAGAAATTCCTGTAACAACATATACACTAACATTTGATGCTAATGGTGGAACTGGTTCAATGACAGCAAAAACTGGTTTAACTGGTGAATATACTTTACCAGCAAATGAGTTTACAGCACCAAGTGGAAAGAAATTCAAAGGATGGTCATTAACTACTGATGGAGCAATCGTTACTAAAGTAGATATGACTGAAAATAAAACTGTATATGCAATTTGGGAAGAAATTCCTGTAACAAAATATACACTAACATTTGATGCAAATGGTGGAACTGGTTCAATGACAGCAAAAACTGATTTAACTGGTGAATATACATTACCAGCAAATGGCTTTATAGCACCAAGTGGAAAACAATTCAAAGGATGGTCATTAACTACTGATGGAGCAATCGTTACTAAAGTAGATATGACTGAAAATAAAACTGTATATGCAATTTGGGAAGAAATTCCTGTAACAACATATACACTAACATTTGATGCTAATGGTGGAACTGGTTCAATGACAGCAAAAACTGGTTTAACTGGTGAATATACTTTACCAGCAAATGAGTTTACAGCACCAAGTGGAAAGAAATTCAAAGGATGGTCATTAACTACGGATGGAGCAATTGTTACTAAAGTAGATATGACTGAAAATAGAACTGTATATGCAATTTGGGGGAATATAACTTATTCATATGAATTCTTAGAGAGTACTGGAGAACAAACAATAGATGGAAAAGCAAATTCATTTAAGATTATTATAGATGCGGATGAAACTAAATTTGTTTCATTAAAAATAGATGGGGTTTTATATGAAAAAGATGTAGACTACACAGTTAAACACGGAAGTACGATTATTGAGTTTACATCTACTGGATTAGCAAAATTGAATGCTTTATCAAAAGGAGAACATAATGTTACAGTAACATTTACTGATGAAGTAATAAATGGTAAGATTAATGTTACTACTGTTAATCCTCCTATTATTCCACAAAATCCTGATGTAGATAATCCACAAACTTATGATGGAATCTTTACACATATATCAATGTTTGTTGTAAGTATTCTAGGTCTTGTTACAACAGTAATTATTGGAAAGAAAAGAACTAGAACTAACTAGTTCCTTTCCCTAATCTAATATGAAATTGAAAAGAAAAACAATTATTATAATTGTTGTAGTTATAACAATTATAATATTAGTATATGGATATTTACTACTAACAAATAAAAGCAATAATGAAATTATAGGATTTTGGACAATAGATGATTATACTAATTATGAGTTTTTAGAAAATGATAAAGGAAATCTAGTTTTGCCACATAAAAAAATGGAGTTTACTTATAAAATTAAAGATAATACAATCTGTATAGATTTTAAAGATGAAAATGCTATAGATAAATGTTATGAATATAAATTTGAAGGTAAAGAATTAATTATTAAAGATAGTAATAATAATGTCTTTAACTTAAAAAAGAAAAATAAATAAATTTAATAAGCAGTACCCCACTGCTTATTTTTTATATAAGAGGTAAATAGGTTTTAATTTTGTAATTTACGAGATATAATGAAAAAGAATAAAATGATAATAATCACGCTGAGTTCTATAATATTTCTAATTCTATTAGATTTTATAGTTAATCTTTTTTCAATAATAATCCAATAATTAAATTTATAGATCATTATAAAGGTGGTTTTGCTGTTTACAAAGATAAAAGAATATTTACTTGAAATGATGAATAATAAACTGAACATATAAATAAGAAATGGTATACTAGCAAAAAGGCTAATATACCATTTCATTTAAGGAGATTTATGATTTATTTATTAACTAGCTCTTTTAAAGCTTTACCAGCTTTGAATGCTGGAGCTTTAGAAGCAGGTATTTTTATTTCTTCTTTAGTTTGAGGGTTTCTTCCTTTTCTAGCAATTCTTTTTCTTACATCAAAAGTTCCAAAACCAACTAATTGAACTTTATCATTTGCTTTTAATGCTTCAGAAATAACAGAAATGAAAGCATTTAAAGATTCTGCTGTAGCTTTTTTTGAATGGCCTGTTCTAGAAACCATTGCTTCTATTAATTCTGCTTTATTCATACAAAAACTCCTCCTTTAGTAAAAAAAGCAGCCTATGTTGTGTTAGGAATTGATAAAGATGGAATGAAAAAAGTTTTAACAATAACAATTGGAGAAAATGAAAGTGCAAAATATTGGATGACTGTATTAAACGAGCTTAAAAATCACGGAGTACAAGATATTTTAGTATTATGTGCAGATGGATTGACAGGGCTTAAAGATGCAATATCAGCAATATACCCTAAGACGGAATATCAAAGATGTATAGTGCATCAAATAAGGAACTCTTTAAAGTATGTACCATATACAGATAGAAAAGAACTTGCTAATGATTTAAAAACAGTTTACAAAGCAAGTACAGAGGAATTAGGGTATACTAACTTATTAGAGTTGGAAGAAAAATGGAAACATAAATATCAAAGATAATTTTTAGCGTTTTGTATCATAAAATAGTCCTTTTTAAAAAAGAAAAGGGCTATTTTAATAAATTTGTAATTGTAGATATAACAAACTCAATCATTTTATTATAATCTAATTGTTCATGTTTGTGGTAAACAATTTCGTGACATAAATTATCTATCATACCAATTGCAATATGAACTTTTTCATTTATATTTTCTGTTTTAAAACCATTTTTTAATAATATACTTGTTACACTTGTTGTTATTTCCATCTCGGCGTTATGAAAAAGTTTAGCAACTTCTTTATCAGAATGGGTCATAGAAATAATTTCTTCATGAGCAGTTTGAGATAACTTGTGATTATTTATGAACTTGTCTATCATTTGTCTTAGAATACTAGGAAAGTTATTAGCAGTTATTTTTACATCAGTATTACTAACAGCTAACATAGGAAAAAAAATAGAATTGGCATATAGTTTAATTCCTTCTATTAATATATCATGTTTATCTTTAAAATATTGATAAACTATTCCAGTTGAAACTCCAGCCAATTTAGCTATTTCAGCTGTATTAGTATTATAATATCCTTTTTCGCAAATTAATTCAAAACCAGAGTGTATTATTTTTTCTTTCTTTTCAATTGAGCGCTTTTGAATAGGTTCTCTTATTTCAGAAATTCCCATATAATCCTCCTTGTAAAAGGCTAATATAACAATATTATATTGAGCAATGAGAAAAAAGTCAAGAAATATGAAAAAGAATTCATATTCTATTGACTTTTTGTAAAACTATATTATAATAATACAAGAAATGTGAATAATAATTCATATATATGAAGGAGTTGTGAATGAAAAAGTACAAATATAATATAAATAATTTAGACTGCGCGAATTGTGCAAGAAAAATTGAAGGGATTTTAAACAAAAATAAAGAATTAAAAAATGCAATAGTCAATTTTAATACTTCAAAAATTTCTTATGAAGCCGAAAGGGAATTTTCCATAAAAGAGCTAAACGATATTATAAAAACGGTAGAACCAGATGCATATGTTACAAAAGAAGAAAACAAAACAAAAAAAGAATTTCATCTTTCTATTTTGATAATTGCATTGGCAATAGGATTATTGGGCTATTTTATGAGACTAAATAATACAGCTAAAATGATTTTATACATTGTTGCTTATACCTTATTATTGTATAGAACAGGCATAAATGCTGTAAAGTTATTATTCAAAAATAAAACGATAAATGAAAATATGTTAATTACTATTTCGTGTATAGGGGCATTAGCAATAGGAGAAGTAGTAGAAGGAATGCTAGTAATTGCTCTTTACACAATAGGAAAAATATTAGAAGAAAAGGCTGTTAATAATTCAAGAAAATCAATAAAAGACTTAATTGATATAAAACAACCATATGCTAATCTTAAACAAACTGATGAAATAAAAAAAGTTGATGTAGAGGAAATAAAGATAAACGACATACTGGTTGTAAAAAAAGGAGAAAAAATTCCTGTTGATGGTATAGTTATTACAGGAGAGACAATGCTTGACACATCAGCTCTTACAGGTGAATCAGAATTAATGCAAATAAAAGAAGGCGACCAGGTTTTGTCAGGAAGTATGAATATGGGAGAAATAATAGAAATAAAAGCAACTCAAATAGCAGAAAATTCAACAGTATCAAAAATATTGGAACTCTTAGAAGATGCTACAGATAAAAAAACAAAAACAGAAACTATTGTTTCTAAAATAAGTAAAATATATACGCCAATAGTAATTATATTAGCACTTCTAATTGTAATTTGCTTACCTATAATATTCAATATACCTATGCCAGAAGCTATACATCGTGGACTTACATTTTTGGTAATATCATGCCCATGTGCAATAGCTATATCTGTACCACTTTCATATTTTACTGGAATAGGAGTTGCAAGCAAAAAAGGAATACTTATAAAGGGAAGCAATTATTTGGATGCATTGGATAATACAAAAAATATTGTATTTGACAAAACAGGAACTTTAACAAATGGGGCATTTACAGTAACTAATATAGAAATATTTGATAAAGACTATACAGAAAATCAAGTTATAGATATTTTGATAAAGGGAGAATCATTTTCAAATCATCCTATTGCAAAATCCATAATGAATTTAAAAAATGGAAAAGTGAATAACGATGATGTAAAAAAATATCAAGAGATAGAAGGCAAAGGAATTACCTTTGAATTAAATGATAAAAAAATATCTATAGGAAATAAGTTAATATGTAATTGTGAGGAAGATGCAATACTACACTTGAATATAGATGGAAAACACATAGCTTCTGTTTTTATAAATGATGGTATAAAAAACGATGCAAAAGAAACCATAGAAGAGCTAAAAAAACAAAAAATAAAAACTTTCATGTTTACAGGCGATAAGAAAGAAACAGCACTGAACATAGGAAAGAAATTGAACATAGATGAGATTAAATATGAAATGTTGCCAACAGATAAGTTTGAAGAGTTTGAAAAAGTTTCAAGCAAAAATGAACTTACAATATTCGTTGGAGATGGAATAAATGATGCACCAGTTTTAAAAAGAGCAGACATAGGAATTTCTATGGGAGGAGTTGGAACAGATTCTGCAATTGAAGCTAGCGATATTGTACTAATGTCAGATGATTTAAAAAAAATCCCAGTAGCAATACAAATATCAAAATATACAAAAAATATAATAAGGCAAAATTTGGTCTTTTCTATTTCAATGAAAATAATTATTTTATTGTTAAGCGTTTTAGGATTTGCCAATATGTGGCTTGCAGTATTTGCAGATACTGGATTAACATTATTAACAATACTAAATACATTAAGAATAATGAAAAGGTTTGCTTAAAAACAAGGTTGAAAAACAATACTGTAGTATGTTATAATTAGCATGCTACAATTTATTTTTTAAGGAGGAAAAATGTTTACTTTTGATAAAAGATTTTTATATATAATAATGGCAATTATAATTATAAGAGGATTAATGCCATACTTTACAGATGTAAATATGTTAATAGGATTATTAATGTCGTTGCCGGCTGTGCTTATAGCAATTACATTTCATGAATTTGCACATGCTTATGCGGCAGACAAACTGGGGGACGAGACACCAAGGCAACAGGGAAGGCTAAATTTAAATCCATTATCACACATAGACCCAATAGGATTTATTCTTTTGATTTTTGCTGGATTTGGATGGGGAAAACCTGTACAAATAAATCCAAGAAATTTTAACAGAGATATGCCAATGAAAAAAGCAGAAGCAATTGTTGCAGCGGCAGGACCAATAATGAATTTTATACTTGCAATTTTATTTACAATAATAAATCTTAGCATTATAAAATTTTTCAATGGATTCTATAATCTACAGATAGGAATGATAACAGTAGGTATTATAGAAAATTGCGTAATAGTAAATTTGGGTTTGGGAATATTTAATCTTATACCACTACCACCACTGGATGGCTCAAAAATATTGAGTAATTTCTTACCGTATAAAGCAAGAGAATGGTTTGAAAGCCGTGAGCAAATATTTTATATTATATTTGTAGCTATATGGGTTACAGGACTTGCAGGTACAATAATATCACCACTTATAAATGAAGCTTATAGAGGTTTAACATACATAATGGCGAAAATGTTTAAAATAATATAATAAATAAACTTAATCCTGTTGTGGATGTAAATGGTCTAAGGAAGGAATGATGAGCGTGAAAGAAAACATAATTACATTGGGAATTGAATCAAGTTGTGACGAAACTTCTGTTGCCGTTGTGAAAAATGGCAGAGAAGTTCTTTCCAATGTTATAAATTCACAAATAAAAATACATGAAAAATATGGAGGAGTTGTTCCAGAAATAGCTTCAAGAAATCATATTGAAGCTATTTCTGGAGTTACAAAACAAGCGTTGGAAGAAGCCAAAATAACATTTGAAGATATAGACATAATTGCTTGTACATGTGGACCAGGATTAGTTGGAGCACTTTTAGTAGGTGTACCTTATGCAAAGGCTTTAAGTTATGCATTAAATAAACCATTAATTGGAACAAACCATATAGAAGGACATATAGCGGCCAATTATATAACGCATAAAAATTTGACACCACCTTTTTTATGTTTAATAGTTTCAGGAGGACATACTCACTTAGTACATATAAAAAACTACAATGAATTTGAAATTTTAGGAAAAACCAGAGATGATGCGATAGGAGAAGCGTTTGACAAAGTAGCAAGAGTAATAGGACTAGGATATCCAGGTGGTCCTAAAGTAGATAAATTAGCTAAAGAAGGAGTTGCAAATATTGAGCTTCCAAAGCCACATATGGAAGGCTTGGACTTTAGCTTTAGTGGAATAAAAACTGCAATAATAAACTTACATCACAAAAACCCTGACATAAATAAAGCAAATTTATGTGCAAGTTTTGAAAAAGATGTAACTGAAATATTGTTAGAAAATACAATTGAAGCGGCCAAAAAGTTAAATATAAACAAAATAGCCTTGGCAGGGGGGGTATCAGCTAACTCATACATAAGACAAGAGTTTTTGAAATTACAAGCCAAAGGATATGAAATTTATTATCCAGAAATGATACTTTGCACAGATAATGCGGCAATGATTGCATCAGCAGGATATTATAACTTTATGACAGGCAAAGTATCAGATATGTATTTAAATGCAATACCAAACTTGAAAATATAGGGGGAAAAAATGTCAATATATGCCATAGGAGATTTACACTTATCTTTAGCGAAGGATAAGCCAATGAGTATTTTTGGGGAAAATTGGAAGGAACATGAACAAAAAATAAAAAAAAATTGGCTAGAAAAAGTGAAAGAAAACGATTATGTTATACTGCTTGGGGATTTTTCATGGGCAACATATTTAGAAGAAGCATATGATGATTTTAAATATTTAGATGAACTGCCAGGTAAAAAGATTTTGCTAAAAGGCAACCATGATTATTGGTGGACAACGATTACCAATATGAAAAATTATTTAAAAGAAAATAAATTTAATACAATCGATTTTTTGCATAATAATAGCTATTTCATTGAAGATAAGATAATAGTTGGAACACGAGGATGGAATTTGTTAGAAACAGAAAATAGCGAGAAAATGATAAATAGAGAAAATAATAGATTAAAATTATCAATTGAAGATGGAATTCAAAAGTTTGGAAAAGAAAAAGAAATAGTAGTATTTATGCATTATCCACCAATAACCATAAACAATGCAAATTCGGAATTTGTAAAAACTATGAAACAGTATGAAATAAAGAGGTGCTATTATGCACACTTACATGGAAATTCTCATAAAGATGCAATAGAAGGCATAAAAAATGGAATATATTTCAAATTGATTAGCGCAGATTACTTGAAATTCGACTTATTCGAGATTTAAGTATTGCAAAAAATAAAAAGTGTGATATAATTGAAACGTTAATTATCAGAGAATAGAAAGGAATGTTTAAACAAAATGAGTGTAAAAGTAGAAAAAACAGAAAATACAAACGAAGTAAAATTAAGCTTTGAAATAGAGGCAGAAAAATTTGATGAAGCAATGAAAAAAGTATATTTAAAAACGGCTAAGTATTTTAATGTACCAGGATTTAGAAAAGGAAAAGCACCAATGCAAATGGTAGAAAAGCAATATGGAGCTTCAATTTTTTATGAAGATACATTTAATGAATTAGTTCCAGAAATATATGACGAAGCAATAAAGGCAAATAATGTGGAAGCAGTAAGCAGACCACAAATAGATATACAACAAATGGAAAAAGGAAAAAATTTAATCTTTACAGCGATAGTTCAAGTGATTCCAGAAGTAAAGTTAGGAAAATATAAAGGTATAGAACTAAATAAAATAGAGTATAATGTATCTGACGAAGACATAGAACACGAATTAGGACATATGCAAGAAAAAAATTCAAGAATTGTTACTGTAGAAGATAGACCAGTAGAGCCAAAAGACATAACTGTAATAGATTTTGAAGGATTTGTAGATGGAAAAGCGTTTGATGGTGGAAAAGCAGAAAAACACGAACTAGAAATAGGAAGTAATACATTTATACCAGGCTTTGAAGACCAAATAATTGGCATGAGAATAGAAGAAGAAAAAGACATAAATGTAAAATTCCCAGAAGAATACTTTTCAAAAGATTTAGCAGGAAAAGATGCTACATTTAAAGTAAAATTACATGAAATAAAGAAAAAAGAATTACCAGAATCAGATGACGAATTTGCGAAAGACGTTAGTGAATTTGACACACTTGAAGAATTAAAGAATAGTATAAAAGAAAAAATTCAAACTGAAAATGATTCAAGGGCAAAATACGAAACAGAGGAATCTGCAATAAAAGCTGTTTGCGAAAATACAACAATAGATATACCATCAGCTATGATAGACAATGAAATAGAAAATATGATACAAGACGTTAAAACAAGATTGTCTTACCAAGGACTATCAATAGAACAATATTTAAAAATGATAAATAAGACAGAAGCAGATATGAGAAATGAGTTCAAAGAGCAAGCCGAAAGATCTGTAAAATCAAGATTGGTTTTAGATGCAATTGCTAAAGCAGAAAAATTAGAAAATTCAGAAGAAGAAATAGCAGAAAAGATAAAGGAAATGGCTGAAAATTATGGAAAGAAAGAAGAAGAACTTCTAAAAAATGAACAATTGAAAAACTATTTAGAAGAAAATATGAAAACAGAAAAAGCTATTAAATTTATCGTTGAAAATGCAAAAATAAAATAAAGGGAGGAAAAGCACATTGGAAGAAAATAGTTTAGTTCCATATGTAATTGAACAAACAGCCAAAGGAGAAAGGTCATATGATATATTTTCAAGACTTTTGAAAGACAGAATTATTTTTTTGGGAGAAGACGTTAATCCAACTTCAGCTAGCCTAGTAATAGCACAACTACTTTTCTTGGAATCCGAGGATCCAGATAAAGAAATATTTTTATATATAAATAGCCCAGGAGGTTCAATTACTGATGGTATGGCAATAGTTGACACAATGAATTATATAAAATGCCCAGTATCAACAATATGCGTAGGAATGGCAGCAAGCATGGGAGCTGTACTTTTGGCATCAGGAGAAAAAGGGAAAAGATATGCTACTCCAAATGCAGAAATTTTAATTCATCAACCATTAATAGCAGGTGGAGGATTATCTGGACAAACAACAGAAATTAAAATACACGCAGACCATATGGTTAAAACAAGAGAAAAATTGAATAAGTTATTAAGTGAAAGAACGGGTCAACCATTAGAAATAATAGATAGAGATACAGAAAGAGATAACTATATGACAGCAGAGGAAGCTTTAAAATATGGACTTATAGATGGAATAATGGATAAAAGACACTAAAGTTGCTAAATGATTTATGCTTTTAGAAAGGAAAGAAAAGTTAACATGGCAAATAAAAATATAAAGTGTTCATTTTGTGGAAAGTCGCAAGAAGGCGTGGATAGAATAATTGCTGGGCCAGGAGTGTATATTTGCAATGAATGTATTAAAGTATGCTCAAATATATTAGAAGATGAATTATACGAAGATAGCGAACTAACATATACATTGGACAAAATTAACAATTTACCTACACCAGCGGAAATAAAGAATATATTGGATTCTTATGTAATAGGACAGGAAGAAGCTAAAAAAACCTTATCTGTTGCAGTTTATAATCATTATAAAAGAATCAATAATAAAAATAATGTTGAATCTGACGTAGAAATACAAAAGAGCAATGTGTTGCTTTTAGGCTCAACAGGCTGTGGGAAAACACTTTTAGCGCAAACATTAGCAAAAATATTAGAAGTTCCGTTTGCAATAGCTGATGCTACAACCTTAACAGAGGCGGGCTATGTTGGAGAAGACGTAGAAAATATTTTGTTGAAATTGATTCAAGCCGCAGATTATGACATAGCAAAAGCAGAAAAGGGAATAATATATATTGACGAAATAGACAAGATTTCAAGAAAGTCAGAGAATCCTTCAATTACAAGGGATGTAAGTGGAGAAGGTGTGCAACAGGCTTTACTAAAAATAGTTGAAGGCACAACTGCATCTGTTCCACCTCAAGGAGGAAGAAAACACCCACATCAAGAATTTTTACAAATCAATACTGAAAATATATTATTTATATGTGGAGGAGCCTTTGAAGGGCTAGAAAAAATAGTTAAAGATAGAATAGGAAAGAAAACAATAGGTTTTGGAGCAGAAATTGAAAGTAAAAAAGATATAAGCAAATATGAAGTATTTGAAAAACTGCTACCACAAGATTTATTAAAGTTTGGATTAATTCCAGAATTTGTTGGAAGACTACCAATAATAGCAACTTTAAAGGAATTAGATAAGCAAGCGTTAATAGATATAGTAACTAAGCCTAAAAATGCACTAGTAAAACAATATCAAAAGCTATTTGAAATTGATAATGTTCAATTGGAATTTGAAGAAGATGCATTGGAACAAATTGTGGAAAAAGCAATAGAGAGAAAAACAGGAGCAAGAGGGTTGCGCTCTATTATTGAAGAAATAATGAGGGACATTATGTTTGAGATTCCTTCAAACCCAAAGATAGAAAAGTGCATTATAACAAAAGAAACTGTTACTAGTGGAGAACCTCCTAAAATTATAATCAATAATAATAGAGAAGTTACAAAAATGAATACAACAAGAAAAAAAGAAACAACTAAAAAGATAACAGAAACAGCATAAGAAGCAAATAATTTCCTTGCCAAGTTTTCAGAATTTGGCAAGGAAATTATTGAAAAAACATCATGGTTAAAGAAGTAAAATAAGAAAAAGAAAGAACTTCAAAAAAATATAAAAATTTTTCAAAAAAAATTAAAAATTGTGTTGACAACAGATAAACGCTGTGCTAAAATAGATATTGTTGTTACCCAAGAAGAGCAACAAAAAAAGTACATTGAAAAGTAAACAATAAACCTTTGAGAAAAGAAACCAATAATAAAGA
>ERZ857965.2066-NODE-2066-length-17998-cov-9.671404_pt1 | contig 17998 bp, 18 predicted proteins | sample MGYA00519758_ERZ857965 | MGnify/ENA primary metagenome ERZ857965 (study PRJEB31778, sample SAMEA3449381) | human gut metagenome | biome: human gut; feature: human-associated habitat; material: faeces | place: United Kingdom | collected 2010/2012 ... | reverse complement strand
AGCATTGCGCGGCGCACCCATCAGCATGGGCCGGGGTGAGATTCCCGTGGAGCTGCTTGCCGGCAGCCATCCGTTTTTTGCCTCTTTTATTTTCAGATAAATCTTCTGCTTTTCTGTTTACGGATAATTCGTAAACTTTCTATTAGCAGCAGACAAACCCGAAACGGCGCGGTACAATGAGGGTGGAAGTTATGAATGAACACCCTTTTGCGTGCCGTTTCTGACTGGAAAGGAGGCTGCTGTGTCAGAAATTCAGAACGGTACGGAGAAAAGGCCTTTCGAGTGCCGCACCTATACGGTCAACGATGTTGCCCGTATATTAGGTGTCAGCCGGACACAGGCATACCGTCTTGTGCAGGAGGGCCTTTTCAAAAGCGTACGAATTGGTAACGCCATACGAATTCCCAAGCGGTCGTTTGACAAGTGGCTGGAGCCGCTTGATCTGTGACACAAGAAAGGAAGGTTCGTTATGGCATCCATCATCAAGAGAAAGAAAAACTATTCTATTGTTTATACCTATGTGGACGAGAATGGCGAGACCAAGCAGAAATGGGAAACCCGCACTTCCTATCAGGAGGCATTGAAGCGCAAGGCGGAGATCGAGAGTCAGAAAAGCTCCAACTCCTTCCTTCCGCCCACCAATCAGAATATTGCGGAGTTCCTGTCCGACTTCGTTTCCCTCTACGGCGAAAAGCGGTGGGGGGTGTCCATGTATGACAGCCAAAACTCGCTGATAGCCAACTACATCAACCCCATCATCGGGGATATGAAAGTGCAGGACATCACCACGCGGGTGGTGGACAAGTACATCCAGACTTTGCAGAAAACCCCTGCGGTGAACACCAGGACACACCACGCCAAAACGGAGTTTTTGTCACCAACGCTACCATCGAGAAGATCATCAAACTTCTCCGCTGTGCCTTCAAGCAGGCGGTTCGGTGGGAGCTGGTTGCCAAGAACCTCTTTGACAATGTGGTGCTGCCCAAAGTGGAATACAAGAAGCGGGACATCTGGACCGCCGATATGATCCGCACCGCCCTGGATCAGTGTACGGACAGCAAGCTCTATGTAGCAATGAACCTGGCCTTTGCCTGTTCGCTGCGCATGGGTGAGATTCTGGGGCTGACCTGGAGCAATGTCCACATCTCCGATGAAGATATTGCCGATGACAACACCTATGTCTACATCGACAAGGAGCTGGCGCGGGCCTCCAAGCGGGCCATTGAGATGCTGGGGCAAAAGGACATCTACCATGTGTTCACGCCTCTGTTTCCCAACACCAGCACCAGAATCATTTTAAAGAAGCCCAAGACCGATTCCAGTATCCGCAAGGTGTGGCTGCCCAAGACTCTGGCTTATATCCTGCGGGAATGGAAATCCGCGCAGGACGAGCTGCGAGCACTGCTCCGTGACGAGTATCAGGACTACGACCTGGTGGTGGCGCTGGCCAATGGCCGCCCCTGTGAGGACCGTATCATCCTGAAGTCGTTTGAGAAGCTGCGGGAGAAAGCAGGGCTTCCAAAAGTGGTCTTTCACTCCCTGCGACATTCCAGTACCACCTATAAGCTGAAGCTCAACCACGGCGATCTGAAGGCCACCCAGGGTGATACGGGCCACGCTCAGATCGATATGATTACCAGCGTGTATGCGCACATTCTGGACGAGGACCGCAAGATCAATGCCCAGAAGTTTGAGAGCGCCTTCTATGCCAATCCCGACCTACGCTCGGTTCGTCCCCCGGAGGAACCGAAGGAACCGGCGCCCGCCACATTGGATTTGGAGGCCCTGGTGGAACAGCTTCGCAAGTCGCCGGAACTGGCCAACACACTGGCTGCATTGCTGGTGTCGGCCCCATCCGAAAAATAGGGCGGGAAAATCGTATTAGCAAATCGGCGTTTTTTATTAGCAAGGCCGGAAAAATAGTTCGAAGCCAATTAGCAGGCATACAGCGGAAAATGTATAAAATCGTTCCGGCGGAGCGGCAAGAATGCTCCGAAGAAACGATAACAAAAAACCGCTGTAAACCATCGAAAAACGGCTTACAGCGGTCATTTTTGGCACCCCCGGCCAGACTCTAACTGGCGGCCTACCGCTTAGGAGGCGGTCGCTCTATACAACTGAGCTACGGAGGTGTGTGCAACTGGTATTGTACCGTAGGCGGCGGCATTTGTCAACGGCGCCGCGGCGAAAAAGTTGACGAAAGGGCTTGCAATCGGTCCTTTGCAGGCATATAATACAAAGGTTAGTGAATTTACCCGAGAGAAAGGGGTTTTTACCTTTGCAGAACGAAAAACTGAGAAACGTGGCCATTATCGCCCACGTCGACCACGGCAAGACCACGCTGGTGGACCAGATGCTCAAGCAGGGCGGCGTGTACCGCGAGAACCAGGAGACGGTGGAGCGCGTCATGGACTCCAACGACCTGGAGCGTGAGCGCGGCATCACCATTCTGGCCAAGAACACCGCCATCCAGTACGGCGACACCAAGATCAACATCGTGGATACTCCGGGCCACGCCGACTTCGGCGGCGAGGTGGAGCGTATCCTGAAGATGGTCAACGGCGTCATCCTGCTGGTGGACGCCGCCGAGGGCCCTATGCCCCAGACCCGTTTCGTGCTCAGCCGCGCGCTGGAGCTTGGCCATCGTGTTATTGTGGTTATCAACAAGATCGACCGTCCCGACCAGCGTATCCACGAGGTCATCGACGAGGTGCTGGAGCTGCTGCTGGACCTGGACGCCACCGACGAGCAGTTGGACAGCCCTATGCTGTTCTGCTCCGCCCGCAACGGTACCGCCAGCTATTCCCCCGACGTGGTGGGCACGGACCTGAAGCCGCTGTTCGATACCATTCTGGACTACATCCCCGCGCCGGAGGCCGACCTGGACCAGCCCTTCCAGATGCTGGTCAGCTCCATCGACTATAACGAGTTCGTGGGCCGTATCGCCATCGGCCGTATCGAGCGCGGCGTGCTGAAGCAGAACCAGGAGATCGCCGTGTGCAACTACCACGACCCGGACGCCCCGGCCAAGAAGGCCAAGGCGGTCAGTATGTACGAGTTCGCCGGTCTGGGCAAGGTGCCCATCACCGAAGCGACGGCGGGCAATATCATCGCCCTCAGCGGCATCGGCGATATCACCATCGGCGATACCATCTGCGCGCCCGACTGCGTGGAGCCGCTGCCCTTTGTGAAGATCAGCGCCCCCACGGTGGAGATGACCTTCTCCGTCAACGACAGTCCCTTCGCCGGGCGCGAGGGCAAGTTCGTCACCAGCCGCCAGCTGCGTGACCGCCTGTTCCGCGAGACGCTGAAGGACGTGTCCCTCCGCGTCAGCGAGATCGAGGGCGTTATGGACGCCTTCAACGTGGCGGGCCGCGGCGAGATGAGCCTGTCCATCCTCATCGAGACCATGCGCCGCGAGGGCTACGAGTTCCAGGTGTCGCCCCCCCGTGTACTGTACCAGACCATCGACGGCAAGAAGTGCGAGCCTATCGAGCGCCTGGTGGTGGACGTGCCCGCCGAGAGTGTGGGCGCGGTCATCGAGAAGCTGGGCGCCCGCAAGGCGGATATGCAGGAAATGACCCCCATCGGCAGCCGCATGAAGGTGGAGTTTCTGGTGCCCAGCCGCGGTCTGTTCGGCTACCGCAACGAGTTCCTGACGGATACTCGGGGCGAGGGCATTATGGCCAGCGTGTTTGACAGCTACGCCCCCTATAAGGGTGAGCTGACCCGCCGCAATACCGGCTCTCTGGTGGCCAGCGAGACCGGTGAGTCCATCACCTACGGTCTGTTCAACGCGCAGGAGCGCGGCGTGCTGTTCATCGGCCCCAACGTGGGCGTGTACGAGGGCATGGTAGTGGGCATCAGCCCCAAGCAGGAGGACATCGTGGTCAACGTCTGCAAGAAGAAGCAGCTGACCAACACCCGTGCCGCCGGCAGCGATGACGCCCTGCGTCTGGTGCCGCCCCGGAAGATGAGCCTGGAGCAGTGCCTGGAATTCCTGGCGGATGACGAGCTGCTGGAGGTCACCCCCAAGAACCTCCGCATCCGCAAGACCATCCTGAACCACGAGCGGCGCATGAAGGCGCAGCACGGGAAGAAAAACTAAATTATGTAAACCAAAAGACCGGCGAAAGCCGGTCTTTTGGTTTATGTAGGGAGGATGTAATGTCTGGCTGCGGCGATTGTAAGCTATGATAGGTGGACTTTACAGGGCGTTTCTGCTATGATGTAGCTACCAAGCGAAAGGAGATACGTCTATGACCTTCGGAGAAAAGCTGCAGGAACTGCGGAAGGCCAGGGGCTGGAGTCAGGAGGAGCTGGCAGGGCAGATCCATGTGTCCCGGCAGGCGCTGTCCAAGTGGGAGAGCGGCGGGGCTGTGCCGGATACGGAGAATATTATCGCGTTGAGCAGGCTGTTCGGCGTGACCACGGACTATCTGCTGCTGGATGAGGTACGGGACACCGGCCAGGCAGCGCCGCGGGCCGCGTGGCCGAAGCCCCGCAGGTATCTGCTGGCCGCCGCGATCGTCGGCGCGGTGGGCGTGGCCGCCGTGCGGTTCATTTGGGCCGCCGTGGCCGCCGCTATGATCGGCGAGTTCACCTCGGTCGATATGGACCTGATCTGGGCGGAGGATATGGTGGGTGCTTCGGTAGCGCCTGTATTGCAGCGATATACGCTGCTGTCTGTGCTGAACACGGTGTTTATGGTGCTGCTGGCGGCAGGCGGCATAGGGGCGATTTTTTATTACCCCATTCTGCGATTGTGGGAAAAGTACGGGAAAAGGGGAGAATGACGGTTTACATAACGTATGCGTTCTGTTTCCGAACCGTTGACTTTTTTGCCGCGGTGTGGTAAAAGAATAGAGACGCGTAGCGCACAGAAGTGCCTGCGAAGCGTATCGCCCTCGGGCGGTGCGCTTTTTATTTTTATGGAGGAAACTGCAATGCCAAAGAACAAAACACAGAGGATCATTTTCGGTATCATCATGTCATACAGCATGGCTGTCGGCATGGAGATATACAACAACGCTATCCAGCAGGGGGTACATTTGCAGCCGGGAGGGTTTACCAACCTGACCTACGGTATCGTGGGCAAGGCGCTGGTGGAGGCGCTGTTCATGGGACTCATCGTCATCATCGTGTCGGAGCTGTGGGGCAACCGGCTGGGCGCCCGCTTTGCCGCCAAAGTCAGCGACCCGCAGCGGGATAACCCTTATTTCTGCCGGTTGATGCGGCAGGCGGGCACCGTGTCCGTTATGTGCCCCACCATGAGTCTGGCGGCCACCATTATTTTCAGCATGATCTTAGGCGGTGCGCCGGTGTGGCAGCTGCCCGCCATCTGGGCGGGGACGCTTATCAAGAACTTCCCCATGGCGTTTTTCTGGAATATGTTTGCCGCCGCACCCTTTACCAACTGGGCCTGCGGAAAGCTGTTCGAATAAAAGAGCGCTCCCCCGGCGGGGGAGCGCTCTTGCTTACGTTACCGGCACGAACTCCACGTTCAGGTCCACGATCTCGTTGACGCCGTCCAGCCGTGCGCCGTGGTCATACTGCCACACATCAAAGCGGTAGTAGAAGTCCGGATAGTCGCCGGGATCAGCGATCCACAGGGCGATGTTCCCCATAGAGGACAGATCATAGCGGTAGTAGCCCTGCTGGCGGTTCATGTACACCCCGGCCTCATAGCCGCCCTGTTTGATCAAGGCGCAGAAAGTCCGGGCCTGGGAGGTCAGCAGGAATTCGTTGTTGTGCAGTGTGCGGGAGTCCTCCTGCTGTACTGGCTCCCAGTCGTAGTACACCGGCAGGTCCAGGTCGCGGCCATCCAGCAGCTGCAGGGCGTACAGGGCCTCCTGGGCGGCCTCCTGCACGGTGGCGGCCTGGGAGAAGAAATACACGCCCACTTCGATGCCGGCGGCCCTGGCCCCGCTGTAATAGCTGTCGAAGGACCGGTCCGGGTACAGAGAGCCCTTCTCGCCGTAGCCCCGCAGACCCAGGCGCAGATAGGCAAAGTCGATGCCCTGCCGCTTCAGCGCCGCCCAGTCGATGGTGCCCTGGTGGTTAGACACGTCCACGCCCCAGCGGGTGGCGTATTCCGCGCCCAGATAGCGGACGCGGACGCCGTCGCTGCCATCGTCGTTGGTGTCCCGGCGGAAGTCCTCCTGCGCCAGGCCGCTGGCGGGGATACCCTCATGGGGCGTCATCCACACCATGTTAAATCCGTCGTTGATATATACCTGCCCCGCGTGGGGATCGGCCTCCGGCTCCTGCCGGGCGCTGCCGCCCCGCAGGGACAGAACGACCGCCGTCAGCAGTGCGCCCACCACCAGCACCGCCGCGATCAGCAGCAGCACCGGCAGCAGACGCCGCCGCGGCCGGCGGCGGGGCGGGGAAATTCGATCCATAGTTACCTCTCCTTTTCGAAAACGTGTATGTCAAAGGCGATGCGGCAGTCCAGCTGCGTGAGTTTACATAATTTTTCAACGCCGGCCTTCGGCGTTTTCCAGCAGTAGGGCGTCATGCCGAACAGCGCCTGTATGTCCGCCGGGTCCTCCAGATGGATAACGTCCGTTATGTGCCGAATACTCACATACCGGAAGCCCTCATAGGGTGTCTCCTTCACCTCATTGACATAGGGGTGGTCATAGAGCACCTGCTTCATCTCCCACAGGTGCATTTCTCCGGGCACTACATAGATAAAGTGCCCGCCGGGCCGCAGCACGCGGCGGAATTCCTCGATGGCCAGCGGCGAGAAGCAGTTGATGAGCAGGTCTACGGACCCGTCTGCCGCCGGCAGGCGGTAGGAGGAGGCTACAGCGAACTGCACATTTTTCTCCCGCTTAGCCGCCAGACGCAGTATGGGCTTGGAGATATCGATCCCGGCCATCACCGGCGTCTTCCCGGCCTCACACAGGGCACGATAGATGCCCGCGGTGTAGTAGCCCTCGCCGCAGCCGTTATCCAGCACCGCCGGGGCATCGCCGGTCAGCTCCACAGCGAGTTGACATAATTCTTCGCATAGCGGGGCGTAGTAGCCCTTTTCCAGAAAGGTGTGCCGCGCCGCGGCCATAGCCTTGTCGTCGCCGGGGGTTTTGGAGTGCTTCCGGTTCACCGGCAGCAGATAGGTATAGCCCTCCCTGGCGATGTCGAAGCAGTGGCCGGCGGGGCAGAGGTAGCTACCCTCCCGCCGCGTCAGCGCGCCGCCGCACAGGGGGCAGACGAACAGACTGTTCATCGCTCACCCTCCGGCAGTGTCACGTCGTGTATCCATTTACGGGACCGGATGCGCCACAGGCAGATGGGACACTTGATAAAGCTCTCCGCCTGTATGGCCAGCGACACGAACCAGGGATCCGCGTCCAGCACCAGCGCCAGCAGGGCCGTCAGCGGCAGCGCCACCAGCCACTGGGGTGCCAGATCCAGCGCCGTGGACCAGAACACATCGCCGCCTGCCCGCAGGATACCGGTGACGGCGGAGATGGAGTAGGCGTGGAAGGGGATGCAGGCGAAGCCCGTCACCGCCAGCGTGGTGGCCAGATGGGCGCTGAGATCGTACAGCTTGAACAGTGGGAAGATCACCGGCTGGAACAGCAGCGGCACCAGCGCCAGGGCGATAACGGCCAGTGCGGCGCCCACCAGTATCGTCACCCAGGACAGCGTCCTGGACAGGTCCATCAGCTCATCGTGGCTCTGTCCCTCACCGATGGCCTTGCCGATCATCACGGCGGTAGCGGCGCCCAGACCAAAGCACACCACCAGGAACAGGCGGTTCAGGTTGCCCATGACGGCGTTGGCCGCCAGAAACTCTACCGAGATGGTCATGTGTCCCAGAATGACGGTGAGCAGGCTGTTGCCCAGCCCCCAGAACAGCTCGTTGGCCATCACCGGCGAGGCGTATTTCACGAACCGGCGCAGCATCTCCCAGCCCGGACGGAAGAGCGCCTTCAGGTCCAGGGGGATGACCCGGCTCCGCAGGGCGCAGAACAGGCACACGGCGAACTCCGCCACGCGGGAGAGCAGTGTGGCGATGGCCGCGCCCTCCACGCCCAGCATGGGAAAGCCGCACTTGCCGAAGATCAGCAGGTAGTTCATGCCGGTATTCAGCACCGTGGACATACCAAACAGCTTCATGCCGAAGCTGGCGTTCTCCACGCTGCGCTGCGCGCTGACGTAGATAGACGAGAGCATATTGAACACATAGGAGAAGCCGATGACCCGCAGGTACGGCGCGCCCAGCAGGGACAGATGATGCTTGTTGCTCATCAGGTCCATGATCTGCACCGGCCACAGGAACAGCGCCAGCGCGATGACCAGCGCCAGAGCCACGCCCAGCCCCGCCGCCACGCCGATGGCACGGCTGATGCTGGGCAGGTCCTTTTTGCCCCAGTACTGGCTGATCAGGATGCCTACGCCGGACTGGACGCCGAACACGATGGAGATCAGCAGGAACACCGGCACGTTGGCGGCCGTCACCGCCGCCATCTCATTGTTGCCCAGCTGGCTGACCATCAGTGTGTCGATCAGGCCCAGAGAGAAAGTGATCAGGTTTTGCAGGGCGATAGGGCCGGTCAACCGGAGCAGATACCCGTAAAAGGCCCTGTCGCGCTTAAGAGCTTTGAACATAGTCCACCTCAAAATTTCGTTGTGCCCGCGCCGCGGGCGTATATCACAGCATGGGGAAGCGGCTGTCCCGGTGGGCGAGCAGCGCCTGGCACAGGACATCCACGTCCTCCCGTGTATTGTCGGGGGAGAAGGAGATGCGGATCACGCCGGCGGCAGTCTTTTTGTCCAGCCCCAGAGCGGAGACCACATGGCTCGCCTTCCCCTGATGGCAGGCAGAGCCTGCGGAGATGCAGATGCCCTGCGCACCCAGGTCCGTTACGATGTTGGCGCTGGGATACCCTACCAGCGACACCGCCAGAATGTGGGGGGCCGTACCATCGCCCACGGGGACCACGCCGCCCATGGCCAGCAGCTTCTCCCGGCAATAGGCCTTCAGCCCGGCCATGTGGGCCAGCTTGGCGTCATAATCGGCCAGCCGCAGCTCCACCGCCTTGGCAAAGCCGGCGATCTGGGCCGTGGCCTCGGTGCCGGAGCGCGCGCCGCGCTCCTGCCCGCCGCCGGGCAGCAGGGGGCGGGGGTTCCGCACCCGGGGACCAATGTACAGCGCGCCCACGCCCTTTGGCCCGCCGACCTTGTGACCGGACAGGCTCATCAGGTCTACGCCCCAGCCCTCCGGGTCGCAGGGGACCTTCAAAAAGCCCTGCACCGCGTCGCAGTGCAGCAGGGCAGGGGAGCCCTTCTCCCGCAGCAGGGCAGCGATGTCCGCCGCGGGAAATACGCAGCCCGTCTCGTTGTTCACCAGCATCACAGACACCAGGGCGGTGTCCTCCCGCAGGGCATCCGCCACCTGTTCGGCGGTGACATTGCCGTCCCGTCCTGGCTTCAGATAGGTGACCTCATACCCCTGCTGGGCCAGCAGCTTGCAGGGCTCCAGAACGGCGCTGTGCTCCACGGCGGTGGTGATGATGTGTCTGCCCCTGTGCCGGTTCTGCCACAGGGCGGCCTGTATGGCCCAGTTGTCGCTCTCCGTGCCGCAGGAGGTGAAGTACAGGCGCTCCGCGGGGCAGCCCAGCGCCCCGGCGATGACGGCCCGCCAGCCCTCCACGGCTTTTTTCATCTCCACCCCTATGGGGTATTGGGAGGAGGGATTGCCAAAGTGCGCCGTCAGCACCTCGTACATGGCGTCGGCCACGGCTTTGGGCACCGGCGTGGTGGCGGCGTTATCAAAATAGACCATAGAGAGCCTCCTGTTTCACGAACGGGTCTTGAAAGACACGGTAAAATACAGTATAATAAACCGATCAAAAAGCGGGAGTGAAAAACACCTTCACCCGTGAAACCTTATTATACGATAGAATAGGGGAAAGTGCAAGATGCGTGTTGCCATCTATACCTTGGGCTGCAAGGTGAACCAATACGAGACACAGGCCATGGAGCAGGAGCTGCTGCGCCGCGGACATACGCTGGTGCCCGCCGAGACAGAGGCCGACGGCTATATCGTCAACACCTGCTCCGTCACCGCCATCAGTGACAAGAAATCCCGGCAGATGATCCGCCGGTGTCATAAGCTGAACCCCAACGCGGTGGTGGCCGCCTGCGGCTGTTATGTGCAGACCCACCCGGAGGTGGTGGCGGCACTGGACGTGGACCTGCTGGCCGGTACCGGTGACCGCATGGCGTTTCTGGACCTGTTCGAGCAGGCAGCCCACGAAAAGGAGCCGGTGAGACTGTTGGACGACGCCCTGCGCCGCCGGGAATTCGAGGTGCTGCCCGCCGGCGGCATGGCCGAGCGCACCCGGGCCATGCTGAAGGTAGAGGACGGCTGTGTGAATTTCTGCACCTACTGCATCATCCCCTACGCCCGCGGCCCGGTGCGCTCCCTGCCGCTGGCGACGGCCGTGGCCCAGACGGAGCAGCTGCGGCGCGAGGGATACCGTGAGCTGGTGCTCACCGGTATCGAGATATCCTCCTGGGGCCACGATCTGAAAAACGGCCAAAGCCTCATCGACCTGCTGGAGGCGGTATCCGCCGCCGCGGGGGATATGCGTCTGCGGCTGGGGAGCCTGGAGCCCCGTACCATCACCGAGGACTTCTGCCGCCGGGCGTCGAAGCTGCCCAACCTGTGCCCCCACTTCCACCTGTCCCTGCAGTCTGGCTGTGACGAGACGCTGCGCCGCATGAACCGGAAGTACGACACGGCACGGTTTTACGAGTCCGTCACACTGCTGCGGCAGTATTTCCACCGGCCCGCCGTCACCACCGACCTGATCTGCGGCTTCCCCGACGAGACGAACCGGGAATTCGAGCAGACCATGGCCTTTATCGAAAAGTGCGCCTTCGCGGATATGCACATTTTCCCCTATTCCGTCCGTCCCGGCACCAAGGCGGCGGAGCTGGTGCAGTTCAGCGCCGCGGTAAAGGAGGAACGGACCCGCCGCGCCGTGGCCGTGGCCCGGACCATGCACCGCGCCTATCTGGAGGGCTGCGTGGGGCAGACCTACCCGGTGCTCTATGAGCAGGAGAAGGACGGCCTCTACATCGGCCACGCCCCCAACTACTGTGAGGTGTGCGTCTGCGCCGAAGATTTACATAATAAAATTATCGATACAAGAATAGTCGGTATAGATGGTGATGTACTGATAGGAGAGTTGACATAACATGAACCACTTTTTCGCCTATATCAACCGTATGCGCTTCATCCAGCGCTGGTCGCTCATGCGGAACAGCTACACGGAGAACATCCAGGAGCACAGCCACCAGACAGCGGTGCTGGCCCACGCGCTGGCGGTGCTGCGCAACGAGCGCTTCGGCGGCCAGGTGGACGTCGGCGCTGTGGCCGTGGCGGCGCTGTACCACGACGCCGGCGAGATACTCACTGGCGATATGCCCACCCCTATCAAGTATTACAATCCCGGTATCCGCGAGGCCTACAAGGCCGTGGAGCAGGTGGCGGAGGACAAGCTCCTCTCCATGCTGCCGGAGGACCTGCGTCCCGCCTACGAGGACGCCCTCCGTCCCGCCGATCCGGAGATCGAGCAGCTGGTCAAGGCGGCGGATAAGCTCTCCGCCCACATCAAGTGCATCGAGGAGCTGAAGGCCGGCAACACCGAGTTCCGTCAGGCCGCCGCCCAGACCGCCGCCGCCATGGACGCCATGGCCCTGCCGGAGCTGGACTATTTCCGCGAGCATTTCCTGCCCAGCTATTCGCTGACATTAGACGAACTGGAATAGCAAACCGCGTCTCCCGCGCCCTGCCATCGTCAGGTCTCCTCGACGTATACCCGATACGCCGTCGTCGGCCTGCCATCGACAGGACGCAGGATCCATCGGTTTGCTGCAAACCGCGCCTCCCACGCCCTGCCATCGTCAGGTCTCCTCGCCGTATACCCGATACGCCGTCGTCGGCCTGCCATCGGCAGGACACGGGATACATCGGTTTTCGGCAAACCGCGTCTCCCGCGCCAAAACAAAAACCATCCGAAAGGAGTATATAGTTATGAAAGCGATCGTTACCGTTGTAGGCAAGGACCAGGTGGGCATCATCGCCGGTGTGTGCAACACCCTGGCGGCCAGCCGCATCAACGTCCTGGATATCAGCCAGACCATCATGGAGGGCTACTTCACCATGATGATGGTGGTGGACCTGACCGAGTGTCAGGCGCCCTTTGACGCCCTGCGCGCCGATCTGAAGGCCTACGGCGAGGGCCGCGGCCTGTCCATCCGCATCCAGCGGGAGGACATCTTCGACGCCATGCACAAGCTGTAAGAGGTGGGGAATATGCTGAGTCTGCAAAATATCTTCGACACCATTGCCATGGTTGACAAGCAGCACCTGGACATCCGCACCATCACCATGGGCATCTCCCTGCTGGACTGCGCCGACGAGGACATGGACCGCTGCTGTGGCAAGATCTACGACAAGATCTGCTCCCGCGCCGAAAAGCTGGTCCAAACCGGCTGCGATATCGAGAGCGAGTTCGGCATCCCCATCGTCAACAAGCGCATCTCCGTCACGCCCATTGCCATCGCCGGTGCGGCCTGCAAAAGCGAGGACTTCGTCCCCCTGGCCCTGACGCTGGACCGCGCCGCCAAGACCTGCGGCGTCAACTTCATCGGCGGCTACTCCGCCCTGGTGCAGAAGGGCATGACCGATGGCGATCGGAAGCTCATCGCCTCCATTCCGGAAGCACTGGCCAGCACCGAGTACGTCTGCTCCTCTGTCAACGTGGGTTCCACCCGAGCGGGCATCAACATGGACGCCGTGCGGCTCATGGGGGAGACAGTGAAAAAGACCGCCCTGCGCACCGCTGAGCAGGCCGGCTTTGGCTGCGCCAAGCTGGTGGTGTTCTGCAATGCGGTGGAAGATAACCCCTTTATGGCCGGTGCGTTCCACGGTGTGGGCGAGGCGGAGACCATCATCAACGTGGGCGTCTCCGGCCCTGGCGTAGTGCATCACGCCCTTCAGGCCGTTAAGGGTCAGCCCTTTGACGTGGTGGCGGAGACCATCAAAAAGACCGCTTTTCGGGTCACTCGTATGGGTCAGTTGGTGGCACGGGAAGCCAGCCAGCGGCTGGATGTACCCTTTGGAATCGTAGACCTGTCCTTGGCGCCCACCCCCGCCATCGGCGATTCGGTGGCGCGGATCTTGGAAGAACTGGGGCTGGAGCGCTGCGGCACCCATGGCACCACCGCAGCCCTGGCGCTGCTGAACGACGCCGTGAAAAAGGGCGGCGTCATGGCCTCCAACCACGTCGGCGGCCTGTCCGGCGCCTTCATCCCCGTCAGTGAGGACGAGGGGATGATCGCCGCCGCCCAGCAGGGCGCCCTGGGCCTGGATAAGCTGGAAGCCATGACCTGCGTCTGCTCTGTGGGTCTGGACATGATCGCCATCCCTGGCGATACCACCAGCGAGACCATCTCCGCTATCATCGCAGATGAAGCGGCCATCGGCATGATCAACAACAAGACCACCGCTGTCCGTGTCATCCCCGCCATGGGCAAGCAGGTGGGCGAACGAGTGGAATTGGGCGGCCTGTTGGGTTCTGCTCCTGTCATGCCAGTGCATCCGGAGTCCTCCGCCGACTTCATCGCCCGCGGCGGCCGCATCCCAGCGCCCCTCCACAGCCTGCGCAACTGAGTTCATGAAGCTCTGCGTCTATGGCTCCTTGTCGGAGCCAAAGCAGTCCGGATGGTCTGCCCAGGCGGCACAGCTGGGACGGGAATTGGCGCACCGTGGCCATACCCTTGTCTTTGGCGGCGGCGGAACCGGTCTGTTGGGCGCCTTGGCACAAGCCGCTTTGGAAGCAGACGGTTCACTGCTGGCGGTGGTTCGAACCGACTCCACCTGGGAGGCGCCTCTGCCTGGCACTTACCACAAAGTGCCCGCCCATGGCTATCGCTGGCGAAAACAGCGGATGGAGGAGCTGGCGGACGCCTTCCTCATCTTGCCCGGCGGTATTGGCACCTTGGACGAGTGTGTGGAAACGCTGATCCTAGAGAGCCGGTGGAAGCCTGTCGTCCTTTGGAATCTGGACGGGTACTATAACGGCTTAAAAGACTTCTTCTGCCGAGCGAGAGCGGAAGGACTGCTGTCCCAGCAGTGGGATTTTGCGCCCTGGTTCTGTGAGACGACAGAAGAAATTTGGACGGCGTTGGAGCGAACAGAATAACAAAAGAAAACCAGCACGATTCTAAAATCGTGCTGGTTTTTTGTCATGGGTTAATGTGAGGGTTCTTGGTGCGTCCCAATAGGTAGTCGGTAGAGACGTGATAAAAATCCGCCAGCGTCAGCAGATGTTCCAGGGGGATGGTCTGGAAGCCACGTTCATACCTGGAATACACCGTCTGCTGAATCCCCAGCAGAGCGGCCACTTGTTTTTGCGATAAATCCGCATCCTCTCGTAAATCACGCAGACGTTGGAAGTACATCCTATCCCTCACAGTACTTTTAAGTACTCTTGACAATAGCATGAGATGCGACTATCATGACTTTATTAGTACTTTCAAGTACTAATAAAGAAAGTAAGGGTGTCTATAGGTACTGCTGTCGGTGTGGAAAAGAGCTTTCAAAGTATTGGCTCCTTTGTCCTGCTTGTGGGAATACAGTTATGATAACAGAAAATACGGTGGTTCATACAGAAAGTTCAATTCCACAAAAGCGGAAATGGGTGACGCTGTTGCTGGCTATTTTTCTGGGATGCCTTGGAGTGCACCGGTTTTATGTTGGAAAATGAAAGTCAGGACTGCTTTGGCTGCTGACAGGAGGATTTTGCGGTCTAGGCTGGGGGATAGATATGGTGTTGATCTTACTGGGGCGATTGGAGGATAGTGAGGGAAGGGGACTGATATAAAAAACAGCACGATTTTGAAATCGTGCTGTTTTTTCATAAATCAAGTTGTGTTTCTAGGAAACGTCCGAGCGTCAGGGCAGCAGATCAGCCAGCTTCTTGCCAACGGCCAGCAGCTGATCGCTGACCACGTCCTCGATCTTACCGGCGTCACAGGCGGCGGCTACGGCGGGATCCATGGGCAGTTGTGCCAGCACTTTCACTTCATTCTCGGCGGCCACCTTGTCAATGTGGCTCTTGCCGAAGATGTCATGACGCTTGCCGCAGTCGGGACACTGGAAGTAGGAGAAATTCTCCACCAGACCCAGCACCGGGATGTCCATCAGCTTTGCCATGTTCAGAGCCTTGGTCACGATCATAGAGACCAGATCTTGAGGAGAGGTGACCACAATGATGGTGTCTACCGGCAGGGACTGGAATACGGTCAGGGGCACATCACCGGTTCCGGGAGGCATATCCACGAACATATAGTCCACGTCGCCCCAGTACACGTCCGTCCAGAATTGCTTGACCACACCGGCGATGACCGGACCGCGCCAGACAACGGGATCCGTCTCATTACGGGCGATCAGGTTCAGGGACATGACCTTCACGCCGCCCTTGGATTCAGAGGGCAGCAGACCCTTTTCAGAGCCGCGTGCCCGTTGGGTGATGCCGAAGGTCTTGGGCACAGAAGGGCCGGTGATGTCGGCGTCCAGCACGGCGGTCTTATAGCCGAGCTTTGCCATGGCGGCGGCCATAGAGCAGGTGACCATGCTCTTGCCCACGCCGCCCTTGCCGCTGACCACGCCGATCAGATGACGGATGTTGGAATACTGATTCTGTCCCACCTTGGGGGGAGCGCAATGCTCGCTGCAAGAGGAGCAGTCATGGCTGCAAGAGGACTCCTGCTGGGTCTCACGGGAGGCACAAGAGGTGTCGCCGCAGGAGGCGCAGTCGTTATTGCAGTTATTGGGGTTGGTGTTGTTAGAAGAACAGCTGGAACAAGACATAATAAAAAACTCCTTTACCAAGAATTTTAGATTGAACATCATCATATCTTTCCCAATTTATCATACCTGTTCTCAAAAAGCAATGAAAATCCGGATATTCTTTTCCTGCAAGCGAAAAACGACCCACGCAGACAGCCCTGCGCGGGTCGAAAATTTCTTAGAGCGTTATATTGTGGAAGGAGATAGCCTCGCAGAGTTCCGTCATCTTGGATGACGGAATAAAGTTAAATTTGAAAAAAGGGGCGGCGTGTACGTCACTTTTTTCACTTCTCAGACTGGTAGCGTAGGCTCTACCTGCTTTGCAGGTGAAGAACCTACCGGCGGAGTGAGTGCATGCACCAGGCTGCAACCTCGATAAAATGCTTGCATTTTATCGAAAGTGCCTAGATGGTTTTCACATAGCGGCGTTCGTACCGGTAGATGAGCGCCACGCCCAGAGCGGATACAATCAGCCCCACGACTGCCCACACGATGAACCAGTGCCACAAGGGCATCTGCCCGTACAGCACCGTGTTGCGCAGCTGGGTGATGATATAGCAGGTGGGATTGATGCGGATCATCAGATAGCGCACCACGCCGGTCAGCTGCACCTCCGGATTGTAAAAGATACCGGACATATAGAACAGCAGCCGCAGCCCCACGCGGACAATGTTGGCCAAGTCCTCAAAAAAGACACCGCAGTGGAGCAGGAAGCAGCTGAAGCCGAAGGTCAGCAAAAAGAGCAGCAGCAGGCAGAGCGCCGCCGTGATGGCCGCATGGAGCCAACGGAAATGTCAATTTCGCCCAGCAACAGTACCATGGTCATGGTGATGGCCACGATGCCCAGGGAGATGCCCATTTTGAAGGCGTTGACCATCATGCTGGATAAGATCAGCACGAACTTTGGCAGGTACACCTTGGAAACCACTGCCTTGTATTTCTTGACGATCTTCACGCTCTGGTTGATGGAGCGGTTGAAGAACTCCCAGGAGCAGTAACCTAGGAAGATGAATGCGCACAGAAAATCCTGTTTTCGGCCGAACACGATGCTGTAAACGAAGGTGTAGACCAGCATAAACAGCAGCGGGTCTAGGATCCACCACAGCCGGTTCAGGAAGGAACCCGCCACCTCGTTTTTCAGCTGTGCCTTGGCGGAGTAAAACATATAGCGGCGATAGCGCTGCATATCATGGAAAAAACGTCTCATAAAGCACTCCCTTCGGGGGAAAGTTGATAACAATTCATTATATCAGGCCAAGCTCAAACCGTCAACTCACACCAGCTCTCGGCAGATGCCCTCGGTAATGCGGTCGATGTCCGCCATAGTAGAAATTTGAGAGATTTCCTTCTTCCACTGCACCGAGTGAGCCACCCCGCGGAGATACCAGGCGTAGTGCTTTCGGGCTTCCAGACAGGCGATCTTTTCCCCCTTCTGCTCCGCCGCCAGCCGGAATTGCCGCTGAGCAACCCGGCACCGCTCCGCCAAAGGGGGACGAGGGGGGATCTCCCGTCCTTCGATGGCGGCAATGGCACGGGGGAAGATCCAGGGGTCGCCAAAGGCGCCCCGACCCACCATAGCCATGTCTGCACCGGTGTAGCGCAAAATATGAGCGGCATCCTCCGGCGCAAAGATGTCCCCGTTGGCAATGACTGGGATGGAGAGGGCTTCCTTCACCGCGCGGATGATGTCCCAGTCCGCCTTGCCAGCGTACATCTGGGTCTTGGTGCGCCCATGGATGGTTACGGCGTCTGCTCCGGCGGACTCCAACACCTGGCAGAATTCCACAGCGTTTATGTGCCCCATGTCCCAGCCCTTCCGAGTCTTGACCGTCACGGGGATCCCACACCCTCGCTTCACCGCTTCCACAATGCGTCCCGCTTTGTCCGGATCCTTCATCAGTGCGCTGCCGTCTCCGCTGTTGGCCACCTTGGGCACGGGACAGCCCATATTGATGTCGATGACGTCCGGCTGTTCCAGCTCCATGATCTTGGCCGCCGCCTCCTCCATGCACACCACATCGCTGCCGAACAGCTGGATGGCGGCGGGGCGCTCCTTCTCCGAGAGAAAGAGCAGCTCTTCGGTTTTGGACCCCTGAAAGGTCAGGCCCTTGGAGCTTG
>ERZ857965.2035-NODE-2035-length-18208-cov-5.078665_pt1 | contig 18208 bp, 15 predicted proteins | sample MGYA00519758_ERZ857965 | MGnify/ENA primary metagenome ERZ857965 (study PRJEB31778, sample SAMEA3449381) | human gut metagenome | biome: human gut; feature: human-associated habitat; material: faeces | place: United Kingdom | collected 2010/2012 ... | reverse complement strand
GGACATTCTTATTTCTTCTGTTATAGTTTGTTGCAAGAGAAGTCAGCATACCATTTAAGGATGTTGTACGCATGATACTATAGTCTTCTCCAAGCGGATTCATGATTGAGATTGCATTGCGAAGCTTTGAATCCTCTGGAAGAAGAAGTTTATCAAATACCTTCGGGCTCTCGAAGGAATAAGACATTCCCTGACTGAATCCACAGAACTCAGCAATATCACTTGCAACCTGCTCAATACGAAGCTTGAACGGAAGCTTACCTGTTGTAGCCTCTCCAGACGGAAGTGTTGTCGGGATATTGTCATATCCGAAAAATCTTGCAACTTCCTCTGCAAGGTCAGCTAATCTGAACAGATCGTGACGGAATGTCGGTGCGATCACTTCTTTTGTCTCTGCATCGTAATCAAGATCGATTTTCTTGAAATATCCAAGCATATCTTCCTCAGAAATATTTGTTCCGAGCATGCGGTTGATCTTCTCTGCATCAAATGGAACACGTACAGGCTCTTTCTTCTTGCTGTATACGTCAATTGCTCCTCCGACAACTTCACCTGCTCCAAGCTCTTCTACAAGCTGGCAGGCACGGTTCAGTGCATCCATTGCATTGTTCGGATCAAGTCCCTTCTCAAACTTACCGGAAGCATCTGTACGAAGTCCGACACGCTTACTGGACTTACGGATATTCACCCCGTCAAAACAAGCTGCCTCAAAAAGCATTGTCTTCACGTTATCTGTAATCATGGAATTCTCTCCTCCCATGATTCCGGCGATTCCAACAGCTTTTTCTCCGTCACAGATCATCAGAACATCTTTGTCCATTGTTCTTTCCTGTCCATCCAGTGTAACGAACTTCTCTCCATCCTGTGCATTCTTAACTACGATCTGATGTCCTGCAAGTGTATCAAGATCATAAGCATGCATTGGCTGTCCGTACTCTTCCATTACATAGTTTGTAATATCAACCAGGTTGTTGATTGGACGGATTCCAACAGATGACAGTCTGCGCTGTAACCACTTTGGTGATGGTCCGATCTTAATATTCTTAACCGCTCTTGCGCAGTATCTGGAACACAGATCTGTATTCTCTACAGTCACCTTTACATAGTCATTGACATCCTCATCATTTCCTGTCTCTGTTACAACCGGTGGTTTAAACTCTTTATTAAATGTAGCAGCTGCTTCACGTGCGATACCTACTACACTGTAGCAGTCTACACGGTTTGATGTGATCTCATATTCAAAAACAACATCATGAAGACCAAGAAGTTCTATCGCATCTGCTCCAACCTCTGTGTCCTCCGGGAAAATGTAAATACCATTCTCCGGCTGTTCCGGATACATCTCCTTTGTAGAACCAAGTTCTTCGATAGAACACATCATTCCGTAACTTGGAACTCCACGGAGTTTTCCTTTCTTGATCTTAATTCCACCGGCAACTCTCTGTCCCGGCTCATGTCCGCCTGCAACGCGTCCACCGTCTAATACAACAGGAACTTTCGCTCCCTCGAACACATTTTTTGCACCTGTTACGATCTGTATAACCTCTGTACCGATATTCACCTGGCAAACTACCAGCTTGTCCGCATCCGGGTGTTTCTCAATTTTCTCAATCTGACCCACAACGATCTTGTCAAGGTCTGCATCCAGCTCCTCGAATCCTTCAACCTTTGTTCCTGTCAGAGTCATTGCATCTGTATATTCCTGCGCTGTCACGTCAAGATCCGGGACATACGCTTTGATCCATGATAATGAAGTATCCATTTTATATCTCCTTTTTTAGTTTAATTTCATCAAAGGGGCGGCTCTAAAATCCAACGGCTCTGCGCCGTTGCCGCGCCGCATTCGCGCCGCTTGAAGATTTTATCGCGCTCGTTAGAACTGTTTCAAAAATCTGATGTCGTTCTCGTATAATAAACGCATATCGTCGATCTCGTATTTCAGAAGAGCGATACGCTCAAGTCCTACACCGAATGCGAATCCGTTGTACTCTTCCGGATCAATTCCGCACATCTCAAGAACATGTGGGTGAACCATACCACATCCAAGAATCTCGATCCAGCCTGATCCTTTACAGAAACGACATCCCTTGCCGCCACACTTGAAGCAGCTTACATCCACCTCTGCACTTGGCTCTGTAAATGGGAAATGATGTGGACGGAATTTTGTCTTTGTGTCCGGTCCAAACAGCTCTTTTGCGAATACTTCAAGTGTTCCTTTCAGGTCAGCGAAGGAAATGTTCTTGTCGATCACAAGACCCTCAATCTGATGGAAGGATGGTGAATGTGTTGCATCTACTTCGTCAGAACGGAATACACGTCCCGGCGCGATCATACGAATCGGAAGTTTTCCCTGCTCCATCACACGGGCCTGTACCGGAGATGTCTGTGTACGAAGTACAATATCTTTATTAATATAGAAAGTATCCTGCTCATCCTTTGCCGGATGATCTGCCGGAATGTTCAGCTTCTCAAAGTTGTACAGATCATACTCAACTTCCGGTCCTTCTACAACTTCATATCCCATGCCTACGAAGATACGCTCTACTTCTTCCAGTGCGATTGTGTTCGGATGTCTATGTCCTACACTGTTCTTCTTAGATGGAAGTGTAACATCGATTACTTCTGCTTTCAGCTTCTCTTCACGGATCGCTTTCTCCATTCTTGTCTTAGATTCCTCTAAGAGTTCCTCAATTGCTGCTCTTGTATCATTCACAAGCTGTCCAACCTTCGGACGTTCCTCCGGTGCAACATCTTTCATTCCTTTTAATACGGCTGTCAGTTCACCTTTTTTACCAAGAAACTTTACACGCACGTCATTGAGTTTCTCCGGAACGTCAGCCTCCTGAATTCTTGCGACTGCTTCCGCTTTAATCTGTTCCAGTCTTTCTTTCATCGTTTTCTCCTTTCTTAACTCACTTATCAGGGACGAATATTTTCATAAAGAAAGACCTCATCCCAAAAGGGACGAGGTCTGAATCACTCGCGGTACCACCCTGATTCCTGCAGTCTGATCTACAGGCACTCTAAGTTGTGTAACGTACAACATACGACATTCTCTACTTTTTCACATCCGGACATATCCGTTCTCCTGACTGTCCCTTAGATGCTTCCTTTCAAAAATGCAGCTCACGTGTGAATTTCAATCGCTATCTGAACTTAAGAGAACTTTCAGCCGATGATTCTCTCTCTCTGCAAGAAAACAGGTCTCTACTGTGCACGATCTTCGCTTTTCAAATCTAATAAACTTTTCATATTCTAAGTGAATTTACCAGTCTATTTTAACACAGCATTTCTTTTTGTCAAGTCTAAATGAGCTCCTATTATAGTGTACAATTTTTGTTTGATAAAAAGAAAATTGCCAAAAGCATCTGTTTAGACGCTTCTGGCAATTATGTATTATCTTAATTTAAATCAAGACAATTCTTATTATCTACGTGTAAATCTCTTTCTGAAAATAACAGTAACAATTGCAGCACCACAAATAGCCATTACAAAAACATTCATTGCGATATTAGCTGTATCTCCTGTCTTAGGAGCTTCTGTCTTTGTTGTTTTCTTATCTGCTGTATCTACTTTCTTGTTTGTGTTGTCATTTGTTTTGTTATTATCCTTTTCTACAGCTGGTTTTACCGGAGTAGGTTTTACCGGAGTAGGATTTACAGGTGTAGTTGGATCTGGAGTTGGAGTCGGCTCTGGATCTGGAGCTGGTTCTGGATCTGGAGTCGGAGTCGGCTCTGGATCTGGAGTTGGAGTCGGCTCTGGATCTGGAGTTGGCTCCGGATCTGGAGTTGGTTCTGGATCTGGAGTTGGTTCTGGATCTACAGTCGGAATCTTTTCTACGATCATAATGCGTACACGCAGTGTGCCATAAGCTACTTTAATCTTTGTCATCTGTGGTACACATGATACGAGCTGATATCCTTCTGGCAGCTGGAAATCTGTTCCAAGTTCAAATGTCTTTAATACACCCTCGCCTTCTGCAGCTGATTCTTTTACTGTTGTGCTTCCAACATACTCACCTTTTACTGTTGCAAATGTCACATTCAAAACGGCCTCTGCTGTTTCTGCCGGAATAGACTCTACATCCATTGTATGTTCAGATGTCACTCCAAGCGGTACGTCAACATTTGTCGTCTGATCCTCACTTGTTTCAGCAGCAAAAACATTCAGCGAATTAACCAGTAACATCGCTAATGTAAGGCTTGAAATAAGGAGTTTTCTCATCCTCTTTTTCATAACAAATCTTTCCTTCCTTTCTTAATTATGAGTATAAGTCTCTTTTGTATGACTTCTAACCCCCCTTCTTATAAATTATCGCAAAAACCATTTTAATTATAAAAAACAATTTTTACTATTTCAAAAATCTTTCGATATAATATATAGAGACACTCATTACATCAAAAAACTTCTGACTTCCATCTTGTATCTGAGAGGCTATACCGCTAATAACATCAATTCTGTCTATTATCTACCCAATCTTTACATTGCGGCATATTCATACGTTTGTAGTATACGCCTTAATTATTCTTCTGTCAATTATTTGTGTACTTTTTGTGTTTTTCTTATTTTCTGCTTTTAACCCCTTCTAAAATTGCATTGATTTCTCCCCCAAGCAGAATAATATACATACACGTATATAACCACAACATAACAAGAATGATTGTTGTAAAACTACCATACATATTAGTGAATCCTTTAAAAATATCCAAATAAACAGAAAAGATAAAGGACAGTACCATCCAGCCGCAAGCTGTAAAGAATGCGCCCGGCAATTGTTTCCGAAGAGTCGTCTTTCCTTCCGCACCACGATTTGGAAGATACTTGTACACCAGATCCCAGAAGAAAGTCAGAAGCGGAAGTGTGAAATAAATCCTCAAATGTATAATCTTATGAATTGCTTTGCTTATAAGCGGTGCATGTTCATAAACCACAACACTGATACTGTTACCGAATACGGAAAGCACCAATGAGAGCATAATTGCCACAAGGAACAAAAAAGTATACATACATGCTCTTGCGCGAAGGTAAAAATAATTTCTCGTCTCTGTGTTTTGATAAATGCAGTTCAATCCATATGTTACAGAAAGTACTCCTTTCCCCGCTGACCACAAAGCTACAAGGATTGTCAAAGGAATGATCGTACCGGAAGTCATATATACCTGATTCACAATACTTTCAATCATTGGGCTGACTGTGGATGGAAATACCGGAAGTACAGCCTCCATCACATCCGCTTTCGTCACTGGTGTAAATTGTACCATTGTTAAAAGCAACATAAAGATAGGAATCAATGAAAGCACAAAGAAATATGCCGCCTGTGCTGCGAAAGCTCCCGTGTGATGCGAACTCACGGTAGCTGCAATTCGCAATCCACGATCTTTTATCTTATTAAACTTCTCCATTTTCTTTAACTCCCCAGGTTAAATACTCAGAACGGCTTATGTTTCTTCTCAGCCGTCACGAAATTGTTACTTCATGGATAATACCATAACTATTCTCAATATTCAAGCAAAAAAGAAAGACAGCCGAATCTCTTCAGCTGTCCCTTAACTTTATCTTTTGTCTAATCCCCAAAATGCCGTTCCCTGTATTTTGAGTCCTAGCCACGGCTAGGTGGGCAACCTCATCCTGCTTTTCTGCCGTCCACTGCAAAAACGGAGGCCTGGCATATTACTCAGTCTTATCGGAATCCCTTTTTAAATAATGTAGGTTCAAAATATCAGGGTTCTCGCACATTTCAGGTTTTTCTTCTTTCTTAACCTATTGCTATTATACTCCATCCACATCATTTTTACAACTGTAAATATGTGGATTTTTGCATTTACGCGAGCAACGAGCCAAAGTCCGTGCTTGCACGAGACCTTGGCGACTGCCGCGATAACTTGAGAAACTCACGGAGCGTGTTTCTCATAGTTTCTGTCAGCAAAAAGAAACGGAACTGACATTTTTAATAATATCTGTTTCTGAGATTTCTTGTATAAACACCGAACCAGATCAATACAATAAGGAAAATAATCATTGCAACTGTATCTACTATTGTCATTGTATGAACATAACAGTGAATCACATCGATCACTCCATAGATCACAGATACCAGTCCAAAGACAAAAAGTGCCGGAGCTGTTTTTGCTATATAAGCCTCTTTATCCTTACATTTTTTATAAGTATAATCTTTTCCCAGGAGAATTGATGCATTGATCTCGCCCTTTACTTTCATTATAACAAAGGAATACAATGCGTAAATTCCACAACATAGAACAAAAATACCTATAAATCCCCACAAGCTGTTATCCATTTTTTTACACCCCAAGAATATTTTTTACTGTCTCTTTCATCTGATCTGCATCACACTCTGTTGTATGACGAACCTCTGCATCACGGATTTCTTTGATCGCATTTGGAATCGGGAAGCCAGATACTTTTTCAAGCTCATCAATCAGTGCAAAGTCTTCCATCTCATCATACTTCGGATCAATTGCTGTCATAACGTTGCGTACGAACTTGTACGGACTTGCTGTGGAAGCAACCAGACATTTCTTCTCGTCCTTTGTATCTTTACGATACTGTGCACACACATGTGCTGCAACTGCTGTATGAGTATCCATCACATATCCTGTCTTCTGATATGTGTCATGGATCGTCTCTTTCACTTCTTCTTCTGTCGCAAATCCTCCGACAAAGTCTTTCAGACCTTCCTTCATCTCAGCTGTGATCTCATACACACCTTTTTCTTTCAGCTGTGTCATGAGCTCTACATCCTTCTGTGCATCCTGTCCTGCGATTGTGTAGATCAGACGCTCCAGGTTGCTTGAGATCAGAATGTCCATGGACGGTGAAGATGTCAAGATAAATTCTCTGTTTCTGTCATAGACACCTGTCTGGAAGAAATCAAAGAGAACCTTGTTATCATTGGAAGCACAGATCAGTTTTGCGATCGGCACGCCCATCTGTTTTGCATAATATGCAGCAAGGATATTTCCAAAGTTTCCTGTCGGAACTGTAACATTGATCTCCTCGCCTGCCTGGATCTCTTCATTCTCAAGCAGCTTTGCATAAGCATATACATAATAAACAACCTGCGGTACAAGACGTCCGATATTGATGGAGTTTGCTGATGAGAACTGATATCCCTTCGCATCTAATTCTGCTGCCAGCTCTTTGTCTTCAAAGATTGCCTTCACACCGCTCTGTGCGTTATCAAAGTTACCATGGATTGCTACAACAGAAGTATTCTCTCCCTTCTGTGTCACCATCTGTAATTCCTGAACGTGGCTTACGCCTCCCTTTGGATAGAACACGATGATCTTTGTTCCCGGAACATCTGCAAAACCTGCAAGTGCAGCCTTACCTGTATCTCCGGAAGTTGCTGTCAGGATCACGATATCATTTTTCACCTGGTTCTTTCTTGCGGAAGTGATCATCAGATGCGGCAGGATAGAAAGTGCCATATCTTTAAATGCGATCGTTGCTCCGTGGAACAGTTCCAGATGATAAGTATCTCCCACCTTCACAAGTGGTGCGATCACTTCTGTATCAAACTTTGAATCATAAGCACTGTTGATGCAGTGTTTCAGTTCTTCTTCTGTAAAATCTGTAAAGAACTGTTTCATAACTGCATAAGCTGTCTCCTGATATGACATGTCTTTAAGTTCATCCATTGTTACATCCAGCTTCGGAACGGATACAGGAACAAACAGTCCTCCATCATCAGCCAGTCCCTTTAAGATGGCCTGTGAAGCTGTAACAGTCTTGTCTGAATTTCTGGTGCTTTTGTATAATAGATTCATCCTTACATCCCTCTTTTATCTTGATTTCTTACTTTTAGTTTCCAGTGAAAATCACTCTTGTCTGCAAGTATAACACAACTTTTCTTATACCACAAGAAAATATATTATTTTTGCTTTTTTAAGTTACCACTTTACTTTACTGTAGTTTTTTACTCTGTGGCCGGAAGATGATTGCCAAAACTCCGCATACTCCCATAAGAAGCGGATAATACAGATTCGGAATAATCTGAAGCGGTGTCAATCCAGTCAGTGTTGCTGCTGACAGAAGCTGTGCTCCGTATGGAATGATACCCTGGCCTACAGATGTAAACATATCCAGAAGTGAGGCTGATCTTCTCGGATCTACATCAAACTCTTCACTGATTTCTTTTGCGATCGGTCCTGTCATAACAATGGCAACCGTATTATTTGCTGTACATGCATCAACAAAAAGGGCAAGAAGTGCGATTCCGAATTCTGCTCCTCTTCTTCCATTGATCTTGCTCTTGATCAGATTCAGAATGAACTGGATTCCACCATGCTCTTTCACAAGTGATACGATACATGCTACGATGATAGAAATAACTGTGATGTCATACATTGATGTCACACCATTTCCAACAACCTGGAACATTTCAGAAAGTGCAATATGTCCCATGCTTACACCTACGATCAGGGAGATCACAATTCCGCTGATCAAAACAACAAATACATTGATTCCGATAAGTGCTCCAAGAAGAACAACCATATACGGAAGAACTTCCCAAAGGCTGTAACTTAAGTTTTCCTCCAAATGGAAATTCATATTTCTTGTTACAAACCAGAAGATTAATACTGTAATAATCGCTGCCGGAAGAATGATGAAAAAGTTTGCCTTAAACTTGTCTTTCATTTCACATCCCTGTGTCTTAACTGCTGCAATTGTTGTATCAGAGATCATAGAAAGGTTATCTCCAAACATAGCTCCACACACAACTGCTCCGATGCAGATACTAAGTGCAAATCCTGTCTTTTCACTGATTCCAACTGCGATCGGTGCAAGTGCTGCAATCGTTCCCATGGAAGTCCCCATAGAGACCGAAATAAAACATCCGATCAGAAACAGACCTGCAACTGCAAAATGTGCCGGGATCAATGACAATCCTAAATTGACTGTACTGTCTACCCCACCTGCTGCAGTAACTGCACCTGAAAAACCTCCGGCGCAGAGAAAGATCAGGCTCATCGTAATGATGTTTTCCTCACCAACACCTTTGGCAATCACTTCAATCTTCTTGTTAAAACTCAATTCTTTATTCTGCAAAAATGCAACAAACAATGCGATCAAAAACGCAACGATCGCCGGCATCGCATAAAAATCTTTGAACACAATTCCCGCACCGAGAAAAATGATCAAAAACACTCCTATTGGAAGTAGTGCAATCGCTCTTCCTTTTTTCTCCTTCTCCATAAAATCCTCCTGCTCATACCATTTTTATTTTTATCCCCATTTTCTTTCATCGGATTGGCAGCTGCCTTCCCGACTTGTATACGTATAAAAGGCAGTGACTATTTTTGTACTGCCACTGCCTTTTCTATTTTCTTATTTTGCTGCAATATATCCTTTTGCTGTCAATGCCTCTGCACAGAGAACTGCTCCACCTGCTGCACCTCTTACTGTGTTATGGGACAGTCCGATAAACTTGTAATCGAACATTGTATCTTCTCTCAGACGTCCGATAGATACGCCCATTCCACGCTCGTAGTTCACATCCTCTGTTACCTGTGGACGGTTGTCCTCTTCAAGGTACTGGATAAACTGCTTCGGAGCACTCGGAAGTTCTGCTTCCTGTGGGAATCCCTTGAATGCTACAAGTTTCTCGATCAGCTGCTCTTTTGTAGGCTTCTTCTCGAAGTTGATGAATACTGCTGCTGTATGTCCGTTCAGAACCGGTACACGCACACACTGGCATGTGATCTTCGGAAGCTCTGCTTTCACGATCTGTCCGTTCTCTACTTTACCAAGTACACGAAGCGGCTCCTGCTCACTCTTCTCTTCTTCTCCACCAATGAATGGGATAATATTTCCAACCATTTCCGGCCAGTCTTTGAATGTCTTACCTGCTCCGGAGATTGCCTGGTATGTTGTAACAACCAGTTCTTTTGGTCCGAACTCTTTCCATGCTGCAAGGCAAGGTGTGTAACTCTGGATAGAGCAGTTTGGTTTTACTGCAATAAATCCGCGAGTTGTTCCAAGACGTTTTCTCTGATCATTGATCAACTCAAAGTGGTCTGAGTTAATCTCCGGCACTACCATCGGAACATCTTTTGTCCAACGGTGTGCACTATTATTGGAGACAACCGGTGTCTCTGTCTTCGCATACGCTTCCTCGATTGCGCGAATCTCGTCTTTTGTCATATCAACTGCACTAAATACAAAGTCTACAGAAGAAGCTACTTTCTCGACTTCGTTAACATTCGCAACGATCAGTTTCTTAACTCCTTCCGGCATCGGTGTATCCATTTTCCAGCGGTCTCCGATTGCTTCTTCATATGTCTTGCCTGCTGATCTCGGGCTGGCTGCAACTGTTACAACCTCGAACCATGGATGGTTCTCCAGAAGTGCAATAAAGCGCTGTCCAACCATTCCTGTTGCTCCTAATATTCCGACTCTTAATTTCTGATCCATCTCGTATGTCTCCCTTCTAGTACTCTTCCATATATTTTTTATAACTATCCACTGCTTCCTGCATCGGTTTCACACCCGGTGCACCAGTTGTATTACGTTTCTCTACACATGTCTTTAAACTGATTGCTTCATAGATATCTTCCTCGAATACAGGTGAAATCTTCTTATACTCCTCAAGTGGAAGATCATCCAACGGAATCTTCTTATCCAGACAAAGTAACACGAGCTGTCCAACCATTCCGTGTGCGTCTCTGAACGGAACTCCGTGATTCACAAGATAATCCGCTGCATCTGTCGCATTTGTAAATCCGTGCTTTGCACTCTCTTCCATGCGGTCATTCTTAAATGTCATCGTACGAAGCATGCCTGCAAATAACTGTAAGCATCCTTTTGTTGTATCGATTGCATCAAATGGAAGTTCTTTATCTTCCTGCATGTCTTTGTTGTATGCAAGCGGAATTCCTTTCATTGTAACAAGAAGTCCGGTCAGTGCAGCATAGACACGTCCAGTCTTACCTCTTACAAGCTCTGCAATATCCGGATTCTTCTTCTGCGGCATAATACTGCTTCCGGTACTATAAGCATCATCAATCTCAACAAACTTATATTCATTAGAATTCCAGATGATCACTTCCTCTGAGAAACGGCTCAGATGCATCATAATCATGGAAAGCGCTGACAAATACTCAATCAGATAATCTCTGTCAGAAACACCATCCATACTGTTCATAGTTGGTCCGTCAAATCCAAGAAGCTTTGCTGTATAGGCACGGTCTAATGGGTAAGTCGTTCCTGCAAGGGCTCCGGATCCAAGCGGACATGTATTCATCCTTGCATAAATGTCTTTCATACGCTCATGATCCCTTTTGAACATCTCAAAATACGCGCCCATGTGATGAGCCAGTGTGATTGGCTGTGCTTTCTGTAAATGTGTGAATCCCGGCATATATGTCTCAAGGTTATTCTCCATAATTCCAAGAATCGCCTCTAACATCTCCTTGATCAATGTATCTGTCTCCTGCACTTCATCACGGATATAAAGCTTCATATCCAGTGCAACCTGATCATTTCTGCTTCGTCCTGTATGAAGCTTCTTACCTGCATCTCCCACACGGTCGATCAGGTTTGCCTCAACAAAACTGTGAATATCTTCATATTTATCAGTAATCTCAAGTTTTCCTGATTTCACATCATCAAGAATCCCCTGAAGTCCTGTAATAATTGTCTCTTTTTCTGCATCGGTCAAGATTCCCTGCTTTGCAAGCATGGTAACATGTGCCATACTTCCTTTGATATCCTGCTCATAAAATCTCTGGTCAAATGAGATAGATGCATTGAACTTATATACTAACTGGTCAGTCTCTTTTGTGAAACGACCTCCCCATAATTGTGCCATAATCTCTTCCTTTCCGTCATTTAATACTGTACTGTATAAAAGTGTACCATATTTTTATCTAAAGTCAACAGTGTCTTACTTTCGTTGTCTCTGAGAAAATTCACAACCACAGTAATCCTGTCTGTACAAACCATAAATTTTTGACAGTTCTGTGGAACGCTTGTAACCATTTTTCTTCTTAAAATCTGAAATCAAATATTCCACACCATATTCTTTTGCCAGACGCTGCCCGATTTCATTGAGCTTTGCTGCATTCTTCAGTGGACTGATGCTAAGCGTGGTTGTAAAATAGTCATATTCTCCTGCTTTTGCAATCTCTGCAGTCTCTCTGAGACGCAGCTCATAACATTTCATGCACCGGGAGCCGCCTTCTTTGACCTCCTCAAGTCCCCTGGCCATCTCGTAAAATTTCTCTTTCTCATATTCTCCCGCTACAAAGCTGACCGGATATTTGAAATTCATATCATCGATCAGTTTCTGTTGTTCCAGAATCCGCTTCGTATACTCTGTCTCCGGATAAATATTCGGATTATAGTAGAACACTGTGATTTCAAAATAATTGCTCAGATACTCTAACACATAACTGCTGCATGGAGCACAGCAACTGTGTAACAGAAGCCTTGGAACACGTCCTTCTTTTGTCAGTGTATCCAATAACTTGTCTAATTCTTTTTGATAATTCATACTCATCGTTCCTATCTTGCGTACTCACATGCAATTATAACTTTTTCATAACAAGATGACAAGGGAAAATCCATATTTATGAACCATTTTATGACCACGGAAATATACATTTTTCGTTTGATATAAAACTGACCACACATTTTCTTTCAAGATACATATGATAAGATATAGGATTATCATTTGCGGAGGTTTCCATGGATCAAGTACTGGAACTTAAGAATATTCACTATGCTTATCACAATCCGGACGGAGAAACTCCTGCCATAAATGGCATCTCCTTTATCCTGAATAAAGGAGAATTCGTTGCCATCGTCGGACCTTCGGGTTGCGGAAAGTCAACGCTTCTTTCTATTATTGCCGGACTTCTCATACCGGAAAAAGGCTTCATTAAAATCAATGGGAAATACCTTCACGAAAGCACTACAAATGTAGGCTATATGTTACAACATGATGAACTTTTTGAATGGCGGACCATTTACAATAATGTTATTTTAGGACTGGAAATTCAGCATATGCTGACTGCAAGGACCAGGGAAAAGGCACATAATCTTTTAGACATCTATGGGCTGAAACAGTTTGAAAATGCAAGGCCCTCGGAACTTTCCGGCGGCATGCGCCAGCGGGCCGCCCTGATCCGTACGCTCGTTCTGGATCCAGATCTCCTACTGTTGGATGAACCATTTTCCGCATTGGACTATCAGACCCGCTTAAATGTCGGGGACGATATTGGTCAGATCATCCGGCAGGAAGGAAAATCAGCCGTTCTTGTAACTCACGACCTGTCAGAAGCCATCTCCCTTGCCGACCGGATCATTGTCCTTTCCGGACGCCCGGCTAATATACGTCAGACTGTTCCACTCATTTTTGATTTGGAACAGGATACTCCTTTGAACCGCCGGAACTCCCCGGAATTCAAACATTACTTCAACTTAATATGGAAGGAGCTGAATACAGATGACTGAATTTTTAAATGAACTTTCTGAAAATCAGATCAACTATCTGAAACAGCAAAAGAAGCACAAATACATTGTCGGTATCTCCCGGATTCTGATTCTTTTCAGTTTTCTCTTTCTTTGGGAATTCACTGCAAATGTAGGTATCATCGACTCCTTCATCTTTAGCAGCCCGTCAAAAATTGCACTATGTTTCTGGGGCATGGTGCTGGATAAAAGCATTTTTCTGCACACCAATGTCACACTATACGAGACAATCTTAAGCTTCCTGCTCGTCACTGCCACCAGCATTCTGATTACCATTCTTCTTTGGTTCAGCAGACGGTTATCAGAGATCCTGGATCCTTACCTGGTAGTACTGAACAGTCTGCCGAAGTCTGCACTGGCACCACTTCTTATTGTCTGGCTTGGAGCAACAAAAACAACAATTATCGTCGCCGGAATGTCTGTAGCAATCTTTGGAAGCATTCTGAACTTATACACCAGTTTTATGACCGTCGATCCAGGAAAACTGAAACTCATCTATACACTGGGTGGAAATCGGAGGCACGCGCTTCTAAAAGTCGTACTTCCTTTTTCTCTTCCGGCAATCATCAGTAACATGAAAGTCAATATCGGACTCTGCCTCGTTGGCGTCGTCATCGGAGAATTCATCGGTGCCAGAAACGGGCTTGGGTATCTCATCATCTACGGAAGCCAGGTCTTCCAGCTGGATCTTGTAATTTTATCCATCCTGATCCTCTGTTTGATGGCCATGCTGCTCTATGGAGGGGTTACGGCGGCGGAGAAACTTTACCACAGGAGGCAGCACGCTTAGGAAAATGGATCCGTACCGGCGGGATTGGGGCCGCCGGTATGGAAGTTTTATTTTTCCACCAGAAATTCCTTTGTTTTCTTCATCACATCTCTGAGGATCTCAAGATTCCTTTCCGTATCCCCGCACTCCAGCGAATGGTTGCAGTCATCATACACATGCAGCGGCAGGCGATTTTTCCGGGCCAGCTGAATGATCTCTCCCGTAGTGCTCCAGGGATCCGCTGTTCCGATAAAGGCAAGCCCCTTCTCCGGTGCAAAGGAAAATGTCTCAGCCAACGGCGTATACAGGACCTGTCTCACACCAACCAGCCCGTGTTTCTTCACATAAGAAGCTGCAATGATCGTCCCGATGCTCTTTGAGACAAACAGAATGTCATCGTAAACCGACCAGTCTATCTCTTCCAGTTCCTTTTCGGCCTGTTGAAACAAGGTCTCGTAAGCTTCCCTCATCTTCGCCTGATCGCCGCGGATGTTTTTGCCTTCGTATGTATAACTGATGTTTCTGCATTCCTGATAACCCAGTTCCCGGGCAAGGCTTCGGCTGTAATAAAGAAGCGGCTTGTCGCAGTGGTAGCCGATGCCAGGAAAATAGATGGCAAGTTTTGACATGAGTTTTCACCGTTCCTTTCTCTTTATCAGGCAACGCTTCTTGTAAAAGGAAATTCCGTAACACAGCACCTCATCATAATAATCCTCAAATTCTTCCGCATATTTTCTGGCATCAATCTGCCGGATTGCTTTCTCACAGTCCGGCTCCATCTGATTTAAGGTTCTGGAGTATTTTGCTTCAAAGACAGCTACCCTGCCATTTCGCGAATCGAAGACGATCACATCACTTCGTCCTTCCCCATGTTCCTTATTGGATTCCACCATATATCCGGCTCCTGCAAAAATTCCTGCCAGAAAAGCATGGTAAAAATCCTCTCTGTAATCGTGATAACTTATCGTCATACGAAGCAGCTGATTCATCTCTTTGCCGGCTTTCTCACAGTTTCCTGTCCAGACTGCCTCAAACAGTGCTTTTCTGTCCCAGCTTTTTGCACTGTCATCAAACCAGACCTTTACGGTTGTCTCGAAAATTTCCCGGATTTCCGCATTTGGAATCGTTAAAGCATACATCCCATCTGACAGCCTTTCTGTCAGTTCTTTCTCCCGGACCATTGTCAGATATCCGGTCAGGTATAAAACACTCCAGAGATTTTCTTCCGAAGAATGCAGATAATCATATGTCAAATCTTCCACTATTTTTTGCCTGATAAATCCGCCACTCATCAACGTTTCCAGCTTATCCGTAATGATACCGCTCTGGATCTCCACAAAAGACCGGATAATCGCATTATCGCTTGTATTTTTCCAAAAACTCACAGGGACATCGCTGCCCGTTGTCTGAAATCGATTCCCATAATTCAAAACATCCCACGGGCAATAAACATCATAGGAGCCAAAATGATATCCGTCATACCATTCTTTTACAATACCTGCTTTATCTTTTGCGCCGATTGCCGTTAACAGCTGCTCAACCTCATCCTGCAGAAATCCAAAATATTCATTCAACCTCGTGTCAAATATTGTATCGGAAACAAAATTATTTGTCCCTGTAAAAATACTCTCCCGCGAAATTCTAAGACATCCCGTCACTACTGCAAAACGGAGAGATGGATTATCTTTTAATGCCGTACTGATCATAGCACGCATCACTTCCAGCATCTCTGCATAATAACCATGCGCACTCGCTTTTGCCAGCGGAACATCATATTCATCCAGAAGCAGGATAACCGGTTTTTCATAATAATCCTTCAACATCCGCATAATCAGGGCGATTCCGGTTTTCAGCATTGCATCTGACACATCTCCTTTTACCACATCTGCAAGCTGACGAAAAATTGCTTTATCATTTTCATTTACTTTTTCACTGGAAATCAAATACAAATATTCATTACAGCGATCTGCAATCTGAATTCGAAGCATTTCTTTTGCAGACTGAAAATCGAGCCCGTCTACATCCTTAAACGTCACGAATAAAACCGGATACTGATTCATCCATTTTTGACACAGTTCTTCCTTTTGGGAAATTTTCAGTCCCTGAAACAATTCGCTGCTGTCTCTGCGGATGTCAAAAAAACTTGCCAGCATACTCATTCCAAGCGTTTTTCCAAAACGCCTGGGACGTGTAATCAGGGTTATTTCATTTGACTCTGTATTCAGTAGTTCTTCAATTAAACCGCTTTTATCAACAAAGTAATAATCATTTTTACGGATTTTTTCAAAGTCAGATATTCCAACCGGAATTTTTAAATTTACCATATGGATACTCCTCGTATTAAATCACATATTGAAATTGGTATGCTAATATCATAATGATTTTTTTTTGCATTTCTTTCTAGGAATTTTCCTTTCATTTTCTTTTTTTACAACATCTACAACTTCTTCTATAAAAGCGTTTCGTTGCATACCATTTACCCAGAACACCATTTCCACTATTACATCCATTATCAATACTGTTTGTAAAATCAATAAATTATCTATCACTGATATTTTTAAATTCAAAATAAATATCCGAACTGTCTTTACGGTCATTATGCAATTCTACCGCAATTACGTTTGTTCCTTCTTTTACATATTGTTGGATTTGTTCCTTAGTGAGTTCCAGCTTAGCCTCTTTCGGCGCACCGGCCGAAACACCTGCATAATATAAGTTATTTTCCTGCTCCTCAGCAGGCATATCTACAGCCAGCACCTTATTTCCGTTAATATAAACGGCCACTGCATCATCATGATATAAGGTACCTGTAATAGACGTAATTTCGCTGAGATTCTCTACTTCAAATGTAGAACGGAAAAAGAAGGTTGGTACATCTTCGTTTGGTACATCTGATTTATATTGATTTAATAACACAGTAGGTGTAAAGCCATCAAACTCTGTCAACTGACCTCGTTTTGCACCAAAGCTTCCTGCTGCGGATTTCCACGCACCATCGTTGAAATCAGAAGTTGTCCACGCGGTTAGGGAATCCAACCCGCTTGCCGGATCTGTATTATCGTCTAAGTATTTCCAAACAGTAGTTGCATCAATAACATTTACCTCAGATGGTACCTGAGAATATACATTTGCTTCCTGAGCATAAACAACACTCATATATCCGCTATTGAGTACGCTGGGCAATAAAACACCCGTTCCCACTGCAAAAGCCATTGTTACCGCTCCTGCTTTTAACCATATATTTTTTGACTTCATCTTCATATTCTGCCTCCTCATACATTCCTGTTTCTTTTTGCTTGCCTTATGTTATCATGTGTTTTTACTCTATTCAATAAGATTAACCATGATTTAATTTATCTCACAAACATTTAACCTAACCTTAAAAATGCTTTAAAAAAAGACCAGTGTTTTAACCGATCTTTTCATTTATTTTTATGATTTTTTAAAATTGGAGTTGGGCTATACCGTGGTAAATTCCTTTGTATACATATATAAAACGACAATGTATGAATAAATCATTTAATATCGTTTTAGAATAATATTTTATAACCCAATTCTATACATATAGAGTTAAAGTGCATATCACGTTCCATGAGCTTATAACAACATGAACATAAAAACTTTCTATCTGTCCGCCAAAATATTCATCATTTGGCAAAGACAATATTGCTGCAACTGTAATAGTATAGAGTAACCGTACTTTTTATGCAGGGGGTGTAATTTTGAAAGCAAAAATCATGGATGCGTCACATCTGCTGATTATTTTAAGTGAGCAAGAAGCACTCCGCTTGGGATTAAACAGCATTTCCGTTGATATTCCCACAACTCTTTCAAAGATAACATTAGCAAAAGTATTTTTAGAGGGATGTAAATATACCGGCTTTTCTTATTCAGAAGCTGAAAATATTACAATTCGTGCGCTTTCTATTCGAGACGGCACCTTTG
>ERZ857965.2033-NODE-2033-length-18233-cov-17.274398_pt1 | contig 18233 bp, 21 predicted proteins | sample MGYA00519758_ERZ857965 | MGnify/ENA primary metagenome ERZ857965 (study PRJEB31778, sample SAMEA3449381) | human gut metagenome | biome: human gut; feature: human-associated habitat; material: faeces | place: United Kingdom | collected 2010/2012 ... | reverse complement strand
GTTTTTCACACGCATCTTCATCTCCTGCTCTTGCTAGATGTACTAACAAAGAATCAGTTTTGTATTCCATTCGCAAATTTGCCTCCCTCTGTTTTCTAAATAATATAACAATCCTACTATAAAAAAAGTTAGGATTTTCTTTTGTTTTTATTTATATTTTTCTAAATATTCTTCCAAACATAAATTTTCTTCTTTCATTATTTTAGCGACAGTCGTTCCAACATAACGGTAATGCCATGGTTCATTACTAATTCCTGTTATATCCGTGAATCTACTTTTTTACCGTTCGATAGTTCTGTCAATTCTACTTGATAATTATTTGGAATATAATGATTTCGATCGACCAAAATAAGATCTGGGATGACCGCATCACCATTGAACTGAAATCAGGCGTTAGCGTCGATGTTGACGCATAACTCCATAGACCCACGAAGGCTCCTCACCACTGGATAATCTCCGGTGATGAGGAGCCTTCTTTTACATTTACATTTCCTCAATACTTTCAATTTGGGTAGGTGGAATAATAACATCATCTCTTATATAAAGGAATTGCATACCGAGGTCATTATTAGCCCTATCTATAGCATGTGATAACATCCATTTTTTCAATTTCATCTCATCATCCAGCTCTTTCCAATCCTCATATGGAGGGTCTCTCCATTCATCTAATTCAAAATTGAATCTATGTATCTGTTCAATAGTAGCATAAAAATTAACGACGAAACTTTTAGAATGATTTCTCCAATACTCATCTAATTTTTCTGCCTCGGGTGACAACTCAACAAGTATCATGAAAAATTCAGGTCTCTCATGAATACTAGTCCCATAATCTAAAACATCATCGTTAAGCAGAAATCCATTTACGCAATAATCGTAGTACACTCTGTGCGCAATTCTATCCAATTTTTCATCAAGACCAGATAGAAAATGACGACTACGGTATTTTTCATAATCAATATCGTACTTCTCACCATTACAATGCAAAATTCTATTTTCTATTCTCCCTCAGAGCAAGTTTCGCAACGTAGCACAATAACCTGTTCCAGGTTACTGACTACTTGCAACTTGATGGGGATTTCGCTTCTACGTTCCACTCCGGTCGGTGCTAAACGGATGTCCACTGGACATCCAACACCCTATACCCTCGACCACAGTCAAAGATATGTGTATTGGTTCCCATTTACATGGTCACAGCATGTTAATTTCTCATCACCTACTTTTGCTGCAGACTATAAAATTTTAACCTTTTGTGGAACCGTCACCAGGAAGAAAGGAAGATAACAATGACAAGACCTAAGAAAGAAAAAACACTTACAAAAACCAAAGATGTGCATTTGCGTATGAACGAAACGGAATATGCCCTTCTTATCGAAAGAGCCAGAGCAAGCAATATGACCGTTTCCGAGTTTGTTCGAAATGCTCTCAACAATCAGAACGTAATTATCAAATATGAGATTACCGCAGACGTTCCCGAAATCAAACAACTGATTAGCCAGTTTGGTAAGATTGGTAACAACCTGAATCAGATTGCCCGATACTTTAATCAGGGTGGCATTATTTCATCTGAAATGAAAAAGGAGATTAGGAAAGCACTCCAGGATATTTATGAAATGAAATATGAAGCAGAGAAAATGGTACGGGAATTTCGGGGTGAGATGTAGATTGTGAAAGTTAGTGAAAGTTAGCGAAACTTAAACCATTCAAGAATTCTGTTTTGGATTTTCTACTTACTATTTCCACCATAAAAGCAGTAATCATTTAGTTGCTGATAATTCTATTATCCAGAACTTTATCCCTTTCTAAATCACTTATTTCTGATCAGTATGCTTTCATATTTATCTCCACACTTTCTTACTTTCAGCCTCTTTGCAAGGTCAAAATTTGTGTTGTAAAATATTAATATTACACATAGGGGATTCCTGATTTCTGTATCTTAAGGACTTATAAAGTCTGACCCCAGATTTTCCTCCATAATCGTTTGCCCTTTCTCGGTTAGCTTTGGCTAATATTTTACCATAAGCTTTCATTATGTACACTGTTTTTCTTAATAAAAAACAAAAGGGCATGGTCAGCTTACAGGAAATGTAAGAGGTTCAGTCTCCTTTTAGAAAAAAGTCTCAGTTTATAATAAAATAGACAGCTAATCTTCTTAGCTGCCTACCCGCCAATGGAATATTTGGATTCAGGCATTACCCATGCCTTCCTACGGTCATTCTTATTATATTCTCAAACAAATTTACTATTCCTATAAAAACAGTATTTTATCATATAATTCTTTCCAATTTGCTGGTAACACATTCATCTTATATATATCAATTTTTGTTTTTGAAATAAGTTTTTCCAGTTCCCTTGCCAACATATCAGCATCTTTTTGTGGTAATATTTTCTTCAATGCATATAATCGTGAATAAAGATTTGTATTATCCGGAAGCACATCTGCACTATCCCTATTATCTGGAATCACTACAGAGGAAGTCATACCAACCACCATAGAATGATGGGCACAATAATTTCTTAAATTTCTAACAGCATCTAACCATGTGTCCATCTGCTTTGTTACTTCTTTTTTATAGTTATTTTGTGAATACGTGTAATTTAATACCTCTTTTCTCAGATCACCTCGCAGATATGAATAAATCATCACCATTGATCCCATTTCATAATAAGAAAATGCTGCCCATACAGGTAATACATTGTTTTGGCGAGTTCCCCCTTTACGGTACTCCCTTAGTTCCGGATGTTTTACAACATCTCGTCTGAGTTTTTCCTCATCATTTGTTAAATTGGCAAAAAATTTCGTATTAAAAAAAGTTATATTTCTATTTCTGGTCTTTTTATCTTTCTCGCTCTTAGTAGGTGTGTAGTATTGTCTATCCAAATAAAAGCCTGCATCTCCGGTCTTTAACGAAACAGCATTCGCAATCGCACTTTTAAAACGAACCTCTGCTTTCTTACAATACTTAAATAATAATAACCTTAATTGCACATCAAAATCATATAGTTCAAAGAAAACTTTTGAATCCGCCTTACTTCCAAACGCATTGACTTGTGTCAAAAGAAATTTTCCATAACGGCTTGCTCTGAAATAACCTGCATAACCAAGAAATTCTCTCATCTTTTTTCTTTGACGAAAAGTGATATATTTTTTCATTAATACAACCTGGGATTCTAAATCCATTGGTAACTCGGTATTCGGCATTTGCAGCACCCTCTTTCATAGTAAAAAAAAAGAATGGATATACCATTCTTAATCCCGCCAATGGAATATTTGGATTCGGGCATTACCCATGCCTTCCTACGGTCTATGATTATATTAGTACACACCATTTAAAATATCAACAATTTATTTAAATTTTACCATCAAAAATGTACGTGTAACAATAATCCCAAGATGTTTCATATGAAGGTACTGTCGTCTTTTCCTTTAGAAACAGTTATTCGAACTTTTCAATGCTCCCGACATAAATATCGGGAACATCTTGTTCTATTACACAATTCATAAATTTTTTACATAAATCGTACTTCGTGCTGCACCTTCTTTTTTCAAATAATTTTTCTTGACCATATCTAATAAAACAGCTCTTGCTCTCCGTTGCTTTACTCCTAGAAGTTCTGCAGCCCTGGCAGTTGTAATCGAGCCATTTTCCAAGACATCTTTATAAATATGCTTCATCTGCTCATTATCCGGCAGTCTTTCAATAGTATCTGGCACATCATCGACATTATATGGCACTTTTTTATCGGTATCTAGCATATTATCAGTAGTATCTGGCACTTTTTTATTAATATTCGGCATTTTCGTATTAATAACCTGTATTTTATTAATACGATTATCCTCGACAGGCTCAATCTGCCCTCTATAGATATTAATACGTAAATCAACATCACCACCGATAAACTCTGGCTCCCTCAATCCGGCTGCCTTCACTTTACCAATAATTCTAGGAATGCCACTTCCCCAATGTTCAATTAAATTCATATAAGAAAACGCATGTGCAAGTGCTTCATTTCTGATTTTGGAATACCCTTCTTTCATACGCTCCAAAGTTTGTCCCATTGGTAATTTACCTGGAGAAGTGATTTCCAGCCGGTTATCATAAACGGCAATCTGTATTGTACCATGATCCAGATAACTGCGATGCACCATTGCATTGATAATCAACTCACGAATAGCATCCGGGGGGATTTCGTAAATATCCTGACGATAAAGCCCTTCAATGGTTGCACCTAAATGAATGTTTCGCAGGACAAATTGGAATGCTTCTTCTATTTGTTCCCAGATTGGACCAGTATACTCCCTCCGATCAACAAAAATTTCTTTGGTCGTTCCCTTGAATACGCCACACTGTGTTGCAATATGAAGTCCTCCGCACCCTGTTAAAATAGCATAAGCATTGGTGGGATAATCTTTTCCATCTCGCTCAATTAATATGCCCCAGGAACGAAGCTGCTGTCTTCCAACATCTTTAATAGATGCTTTTTGCTCCTTATTATGAGAGTTTTTAACTGCCTGTTCTTTCATCGCTTTACAAAGAGCATCAATATCTTGATCCGTGATAATCAGCCCGGTACACAAAGCCTGATCAAAATAGCGATTACTTCCTTCAAACATCAGCTCTTTTATCATATATTCATCAGCAAGACGAGTAGTTCCGGCAACGCGGACATATACACCACCCTCTCTGCCAAGCGCCTTGATATAATACGGTCTCTGTCTGCCTTCAGAAATTTCCACTACAATGATTGTCTTCCCTTCAATCGTTTGTAACGTAATATCTGGAATAATCGCCGGTTCACAGCTATCCGACACAGCATTAGCGATAGCATCCATTTTTTTGAATATGTCTTCCTTATCAAAACCAACCACCTCATTGGTTTTGTCGGCAATTCCGAAAATAATTTTTCCTCCATTTCCGTTTGCAAAGGCAACCACAGATTTCATATATTTAATACTTCTCTCTGGCAGATTTTCTTTGAACTCTACATTCTTGGATTCACCTGAAAGAATTTCTTGTATAATCATGATGAGAACACCTCTCTCTCTATTCTCCAATAAATACTATGCATAATCAGCTTCTTCAAGATACTCTCTTAGCTCAATCTTTCTTTTGTACTCCTCAAAGTTTCTTCGGCATTCCTCGATATATTCCCTATGTTCAATATAGACAAAACCCTTCAATTTTTCTTTAAGGCTTTGCAAAAACTGAATTTTATCTATAATCAGCGGAACTTCGCTACCTGACCACGAATCTGCCATTGGAAACAAGTTGATTTTCCTGAAATCTTCAATATTTTGATTATCTTTTAAATATTCAAGAATAAAATCCAGTTTCCAATGGGGCATAACATTAACAACCGCATCAATTAACTTACTACTTTTAGATACATACTTATCTTTAGGAAAGATACCAGGCCCAAACTTGTCTCTCTTAAAACTCTCCAACCTCTTACATCTACTAACTGCTCCATTTCAGACATAAAATCCTCTAGGGAATTCTCGTCTGGATCAAACTTCGGCAGTGTAATACCATAATCACGTTCAAACAAATATGCCAAGGTAGGATTAACTGCTAAGTCATCCTCATATTTTTTTAGCACATATGGAGTGTTCAACGCTTCTAAAACAAGACTAACAGGAACTAAAATAAGTGGTGACTTTATCCAATTATCCTTGCTCCTTTTTTCTCTCCATTCAACAAATCCGAACACTAAATATAAAATATTAGTACCTTGTTCATCTAACGACAATCTGGCCTTATTTCGCAAATTTTTTAATGTCTTTTTTGATTCTTCAATCGTTCCTGCTACTTTAATATCTCCCAACCTAACCTCGACAGGTGCAGAGAGAGAGTCCATAAGCGACAAAACAGAATAAACTCTTATATCAGAATCCTTATCAATAGCCCTTTGAAATGTAAGCTCCTCTTCCTTCACAACTAAACGATTATACAAACTCTCAAAGCTTGGTTCGAGTATGCGTAAAGTAGCCCTCTTAGTTTCTCTGAAAGAAATCATTTTATTTCTTTTTCCTAAATCGAGAAGTTGGTTTTCCCAATATTCAACTTTCTTATTAATCAATTCTGTATTCATGGCATTCTCCTAAATCACACATACTTTAAACTAATCATCTATTGTCTTTTTGTTCTTATTTCTCCGGTTTTTATATTCAACAGAAGTCATTCTATTATCCGTTGGTTTTTCTTCATCAACTGGATTTGCCCATATCAACTTCTAGTGTCTGCCCCAGATTTTTATACCTATCCTTTATCATCAAACAAATAACCATAATTTACCATTCATTTCGACATAACTAATTTACAGACATTAATTACAATCTATTATACCACCACTGTATTCTTGTTCCAGTTCATCTGCCAAATACGCATCACTCATACAATGCATATCCGATACGCCATCTCGAATCAGTTGATAAACCTCTGAATGATAAAAAAAGTTCAACGCTTCATCTAGAGAAAGACCCTGTTGTTTTGCAAAACATTCAATGATACGACAGTATTTCTTCTGAAGCAAAATCGGATTTGCTGTCATAATTTTTCACTCCCCTCAAAATGTAGAAAAGATAACGCTTTTTCCGTACGAAAACAAATTTGCAAATTTGGCTTTTCATAGCGCAGGCGATTGATGGCTTCTTTTTTATCAATTAATCCATCGAAAAACAGTTCTACTGTATTGAATACCTTATCGTTGGCAACGCCTCCTGCAACAAGATCGTAATTTGTCAAATCCTTTCCACTACGGCAGTTCAAGATAAAACTAAGCCATTCTTCAGAATAGGAATCAAATTTTAAAGTTTTCAGCTCGACTTCTCGACTCTCATCAAATTCATACCTAGAAATAATGCCATCTTTTCCTCTGCGTTTAAACTTTCCACACCACTTTTCTGCCTGATCATATAGTGGTGTAACATAAAAACCACGTCCAAAATCTACATTAGACCGGGAATGTATCAAGTCTGGCTGTACAATCTCTAAAAAAGAGCCATGATAAAGAATCATACTTCTACCCCTCTTTCTTTCATTACATCAAGGAGATCATTTACGATATATTCCCGACTCTGTGTATGCAGAATCTCATATTCCGGAACTATATAGTCATTCAGAATATCGCTTTTTTCTGTAAATGCCTGATAGACACGTTCTGCATTTACATTTAGTTTTATCGCTACATTTTCAATGCAAAATACAGCAAATTCTAGTTCATTAGAATTTTTGATTTTTTCACCTGTCAGCATAAGCAATTCCTCCCTTTATGACAATTTTAAAAACTTATCGAATGAAAGCAATTTATAATGTCCTATCTCCTTATTGCTTCTCTTTTCTATCTGGAACAAATTCCACAATATCTCCAATATCACAGTTTAAAGCTGTGCAAATCTTTGCTAAAATCTCCGTACTTACATTCTCGCCCTTAGATAATCGAGACATGGTTGTTGTGCTAACACCTGTCTTTGCACGCAAATCCTTTTTCATCATGTCTTTATCAATCAATAATTTCCACAATTTTTTATAACTAATTGCCATGGTTTCACCCCAGTCTTTTTCGTTTAAGTAACTGTTGTTTATATTCTATTTATCATCATATCATAGAACTATGCTCCCAACAATCTAATATAGCTAAAATCATAATTCAATTCTGAAATATCGCATTTCATTTTTTGAGATGTATTGTTACATATCATCATAACAACTAATATTCTACAAATCATATTATAAAAATATTGCTCCACCTCTATTCTCTTCTTCCCATCTTCCCTTCCCACCACCTATACATTACATGAATGAATAGAATAGATACTTCATACCCTATATACTTAATTTCTCAGTATTTAATTAGTTATATATTTTATAGTACAGGAAAAGCCTACATTGGACTTCCCAGACATGGTTTTTCCTGCTGTCTGATATTCCAATATAGGCTTTGCCTGCATCGGTTATGTTAAATATAAGCAATTTATAATTAGCTGTTTTCTTCTCCTCTTGGTACTTCTCTTACTGTGTATACGGTTCCCTGATAGCATCCGGCTTCGTTTCGGCTTCTGTCTTTTTCTACATACCCCTGATTTTCTAATTCTTTCATTGCGGTTCGTACAGAGTCGATTCCATCTTTACTTAATGTTGCCAGGCCTTTCATGCTGTAATTCCAGTCGTCTGGGAGGCTTAACATTAAGGATAATAACCCTTTTGCTTTTAATGACAATTTTTTATTTTTAAAATGGTGATTACTCATTACTGTAAAATTTTTTGTTCTTTCTACTCTGATTATTTCTGACATAAGTTGCTCTCCTTTTTATTTCACACAAAATCTATTTGTATTTCTGATTCGATAATTTGGTATGCTCCAGATTTTATTAGTTCTGCTTAACAAACTAATTTTTAAATGTAAATCATCTCTTTCAAAATGATTTCTTCTGCGATAGCTTTCTGCTGATTTACTGCTCTGATCCAGGCTACATAATCTGATTCTTTATCTGGCAGGCTATATTGTTTTTCTAATTGTTTTAAAATTAATTTTTCTCGTTCTCTGGCGGCTTTATCTGTTTCCAGTAAATGTTTTTCCAGAGTTCCCTGTAAGAGTATGGACTGGTATAATGAATTTTTATGTTTTTTCAGATAATTTTTCCGTAGAATCCCGTATCTGCCAAGTTGCTCCATCTGTTCATTAGATTTATAAATGAGATTTGGTATTAAATATCCATTTATGTTTGTGTAAGTTATTTTAGCCATTGTTTTTGCTCTTCCTTTCTGTTTCTATATTCTTTATTGACTGATTCATTTTCATTAATAGATAGTAATCTTCTACTTTTCTCCTTTCGCTACTTCCGGTTCGTTTCTGCCCATCCTTTTAATAAATGCTCGATTAATGCAATCTGCTGGGAAGGTGTAAAGTTCTCTGGAAAGTATTTTCCTATTCGTTCCATTGGTAGTTTTATCTGTTCTCGCTGGTTTAGTTTTTCTTCCTGAAGAATTTCGTAAATTTTATCTATGTCAAGGCATTGTTGCTGACTCATTCTTTTTAAACGATTTGCCTGTGACAGGTTTGGGATTGCCTGCTCCCATTCCATAATTACATAAAGTTGATACTGCTCATCTTCTGTTAAAAATGAAAGTTCTACTGCGGAGCGAAGGGCAAGCATTTCTTTGTCTACCATATCTAAAATTTTAGGTATTAACTTCGTCAGGCGAATATAGCGTTTAATCTGTGTAACGCTTTCTCCCACCATACGGGCAAGCTGCTCATTGCTTCGGTTTTCCTTTAACGAACCTGATTTTTTAATGTTTACTTTCCCATTTTTCTCAATTTCTGTTTGTGATGCCGATGTGTCTATCTGTTCATCTATCCACTTCGGTCCCACTGGGTCCATAATAAATTTTTCAACTTTGCCTTGATGCTTCATGGCTTCCAAACGCATTTTGTAGGCAAACGCTTTCTCGCTTGGCAGTATTTTTTCTCTTTGCAGATTGCTGTCTACCATAGCGATTACTGCCTGCTCATTGTCTAATTTGCGGATAATAACCGGAACTTCTTTTAATCCAGCCCACAGTGCTGCTTCTTTTCTTCTGTGTCCAGATATAATTTCATATCCTCTTCCATATGGACTGTTTCGTACCAGTAATGGAACAAGGACTCCTTCTGTTTCGATGCTTCTGCGAAGTTCAAAGAGTTCCTGATCTCTTTTGACTTTAAAAGGGTGCCCTTCAAAGCTATATAATTCATTGATTTTAACCTGTTCGACATTTACATCCGACTCGTTATTTGCTAAGGAATACATTTCTCTGTTTTTTACCATTTTATAGTTCCTCCTTTATTTTGGAATAAATGAAAAGGACGCTTGTGTTTCAAAAGTATTGAAAACAAGCATCCTTTTGGCTCTTAATTACGATATTTCTTATAAAATATTACAGAGAATTTGATGTGTCCCCTGTTACCAGATGTAAAGCTACTGATACTTCTATGCTGTTCTTTCTCTGCTTTTTTCTGCCTTTTTGGCCTATGGGAGGAAAGTCATATAGCTCGTAAAGTGGCTAAAATAAAGGATTTCTACGAGTTCGTCCGATGGATTAAACATACCGTCTCAACGTGAGTACAAATTCAAATCATATCCCCACATAATCACGAAAATATTGGCAATATCTATACAGTACTAATACCGCTCATTCAACCCGTTTCCCACAAAATATAAATACCATTAATTTTGCATCACCTTGATGTAAAATCTACTCTTCTTTCTCACCGTCAATATTCTCTTCCCCTATCATACCAGCTTCCAAAGCTTGATATTCCTGATTTAACTCCCTCAATAATTCTTCTTCACTTGGCAAATATAATTTATATTTCGAAGCAAAAATTTGTGTTTCATTTTCTGGCAACGTATATTTGACCACAGATTCACTTTTGTCCGCACATAACACAATACCAATCGGTGGATTATCTCCCTCATTCATAAGCTCTCGTTCATAATAATGAACATACATCTGCATCTGCCCTAAATCCTGATGTGTTAAGTCCCCAACCTTTAAATCAATCAAAACGAAACATTTTAAGATGTAATTATAAAATACAAGATCAATTCTAAAATGACGTCCATCGAACGTTATTCTTTTCTGTCTTGCAACAAATGAAAAGCCTCTGCCAAGTTCCAAAAGGAATTTTTGCAAATGTGTAATTAACGCTTGTTCCAAATCACTTTCATAAAAATCATCATTAGGTGGCAACCCGAGAAATTCCAACACATATGGGTCACGGATAACATCTTCTGGTTTTTCCGCCGGCTCCAGTGTCTGAATTTCCGCTGCAACTTGCTCTTTATTTTTACTGGATAATAACCTTTCATAGAAGAAAGAATTTATCTGACGCTCAAGTTGTCTGGTACTCCATTGAGATTTTACAGCTTCCTGCATATAAAATTCTCGTGCATTTTCATTCTCCACTCGCATCAAAAGCCGATAATGCGTCCAACTCAATTCGCTACGCAGTGCGTAGCCATTTGGAAACGTTAAATAAAATTGCCGCATATTTTTCAAGTTTGCAACGGTAAATCCTTTCCCAAAATCTTGAGTCATTTGCTTTGATAATTCTTTCAATAAACCCGTCCCATACTCCGCCTTTTCATTACCACCCTGTTCTTCAATGATTGATTTTCCTATATTCCAGTAAGCTTCAACCATTGCAAAATTGGCAGTTTGGTAGACTTTGTTTCTCGCCGAAATTAAAATTTCTTTGATTTCGTTATAAAAAGATGCATTCATCTTATCAAAACCTGCCTTTCATTTATTGATTATTATTACCATTCTTTTTATCTTAGCAAGAACTGTATTCTGCAAAACCGATTCCTCATATGTTTCTTAATCTAACAAGCCAAGAATAGCCTTTATCTACTGCAAAACTATTTAAAATGTATCAAATTAAATATTACAAAGATTTTATCTACAATTTTCTTTATACCAGTTTTCTATCGGATCCCAAATAATATTCCCCTCATAGTAAGTTGTTCCATCTACTGTACATTTAGTGAGCAATTTCTGCGTAGCTTCTAAAACATTATTGTAGACTTTGCTTGTAATCAATATTGGTTCTCTAAAATCTCTGCCTGCCTTATTTGCTAAATGGCAGGCTGAATTCACTACATCTCCCATCCAAATAACATCATTCAAACCACTTCCAGAATATCCTGCTTTAACCATTAAAGCAACTCCATCATCAATTCCAATCCCCACATCTATTTTTTCATATTTCTTTTTACTCAACTTGTAATTTAATACATTAATCATACTACAAAGTTTTGCTGCAACATCTATTACTGCATCAACATCATCTATGTTAGGTGTCTCAAATACTCCCCAAACACAATCTCCATTAATATTAATTTCCTTACAAATCTCATAAGAATTCATTATCGCAACACATTCGGATAAAAAACATCTATACATTTTTGCTAACGTAGGTCTTTTATGTCCATCTGTTAGTTTGGATGAATCTACAATATCAATAAACAATGCCGTCACATCAACATAATAACCATTTTTATATGTTAATTTATCCCGTGTCGGAATATTACTCTTATTGTCCTCATAATCATTGTCATTAGCATCTAAAATATCATCCATTCTCTCTGCGCTATCTTCAATCTTATATACATATGTTGTGGATTTTTTTGATTCCATTTGTTCCCCCCTATATCAACTGAAATATCATACACACAAACCACAGAATAACTGTTGCTAATAAAAATTTTATTCCCTTGTTATACCATTTTGCTTTTAGACTACATATTTTCGAATTTGTATGTATCTGTTCTTCTAAATCATCTATCATTTCTTTTTCATCCATATCTTTTACGGCACTCTTATAATTCTCCAATGTCATATTTCCAATAGAGCCAAAGAAAAAAATAGATGATGCATTATTAAGATTTTTCACTCTTGCAATAATAGATAACATAAAACACAAAATAGAAATAAAGCTTGATAAATATAGCAGTGCAACCAGAATGGCTGCTATAATTTCTCCGCCAGATAGTTCTGCCAGTTTTGATACCTCTGTTATTCTTTCAAATGCACTGGGCATGCCCTTTTCAAATATAACACCTATTAAAACTCCTGCTAATGCTAATGCAAATGAAACCTTGGTATCCATATTTCCTATCCATGTATTTATGATACCCAGTGTTTCATAAGCATCTTCTTTTTTAAACGCTCTATTTTCTTGCGTTTGATTATTATCGTTTTCCATGTCAATACCCCCTTATTTCCTTTATTGTTTGTAAATAGCCTTCAAAATCTTTTCTTCTTTCATACTTTACCCTGTAATTAACCAGTGCTCTTTCTATTTCATTATAAAGTTTATACAAGACATTTTCTTTATTTGCCCAATTTAATGTTGCACTTTCTAGGTCTACCCAATAGTCTGACAATTCCGCCATGACAAGCATCACATCGAATGCTTTGGAATATTCTTGAAAGTAATCATAAATTCCTATCAAATAACAACTTAATTCTAATGACACTTCTGTTGAGTTTTTTCCTATTAGTGCCCCCAATTCATATTCCTTTTCTATCATTGAAATCAAATCTTTTTTACCCATTTTATCCATGTACTCATATTCATGGTAATGTACTTTTGAAAGAATATTCTTAATATCTATATAATAATCTTTTCGTATTTCTTGCAATTCTTTTTCCGCAAAATCTCTTTCATCAAAAGCCCTTAATTTTGCTGTATTTTCATTATTATATTTATCTCTGTAATCCTGATTTTCTTTTTTCAGTTTATCCTCTAAGACAGTAAGCTGCTTTTCTCTTTGTATAAGTTTGTCTTGCAATCTCTCGATTTCTCTAATGCCATCTGCCAATCCTGCAAATGTATCCGACTCTACTGTTGTATCTTCATCTATTTTGATTGGTTTTCCTAAATCCTCTGAGAACTCCAAATAGTAATCCTTTGTCACATAGCCTTGGAATAACTTTGTTCCTTTATATTTTGCTGATTTTACAAAAACTTCCCTATACTCATCTGACATTTGCTTGAAAACATTATCTGAAATAAATATTTCTCCGCCAGATGCTATGTCTGAATATTTGCTTGCATAATTTGTTGTATTACCAACCCATACACAATCTACTTCGTTCTCTCTATTTTCATCACTTTCCAGACCATACATACCAACCTGAGTTACAAGAACCTTTCCATAATCAATTCCAATACCACATTCAATAACTTTCCCATTAACATTAGTTTTCAAATATTTATTCAAGCTATAATCAATCACAGTCTGTAAACTTCTTGCCGCATTAATTGCTTTATCTGCTGCACTGTCCACGATATTCCCGTTTTCATCAGCAGAGTCAATAAATACACCCATAATTCTGTCACCCAGAAATTGTCTTGTAACTCCTCCATTTTTTCTAACACAATCAACTGCCATTCTCATAAATGAGCGATATATTTTAACCATACTTTTTGCTTGGCTATTTTCCGTTAAGTATGTTGACTTACGAATATCAATAAATAGTATGGCTGCCATGATAGAGTAGGTTCTATTATTATCTTCTAATTGCTCTATTGTTGGAGGTAATTCTGAATCTATTTCTATTTGCTCAACAGTCTGTTCTGTTATTTTTTTAATCCGCAAATCTACTTTTTCAAAATCATTTTTTGAAAATCCCATATTTACTCTACATTCTCCTCTATAATATAAAGATAGCTTTTTTACACATTTTCACTTGCTCCACATATATTATACAATCTTTTCTTCTTTTTCGATAGTTCTAAAAATCCAGATAGCCAAATAGCCGCCTACTCAAAACCTGAACAAACGGCTATAAAATGGTATCAGATATTTATATTTAGATTATTTCAAAATGCTTCAACGCATCCTTTATTGCTTCCACTTTCTCCGCCGTCGGATGCTTCCTCGGCTGTTTCAATTCTTCTACCGCATTAGGAGCATCGTACATTGGCAGGCCTAAATCTCTCTTTACCTCTGCGATATATGCGGTATGTACTTTGAAACCGTATTTAGCTTCTATGTACTCCTTTATCATTTTGTAGGTCACTCGCTCCTTGGGCTTGTATGTTTCAGCTCTTTTAGCAATATTATCAAGTGGAACTTTTCCCTCACCCTCGCCAAACTCAACTTTTACGTTGATATGTCCGTCTGGCTTTTTGTGGGAAAGCAGTACTACCGTCTCGACATGTGTTGTCACTAACATAGGAACACACATCCTTTACCTCGTCTACGATATGGGAACACATTTCTTTCGCTTTTTCTACTGCTTTTGATTTCTTCCCAAATCGTTCTTTTGCGTTTCCAATTTCATTTTTGAATCCTGTTTTATATACGAAAATGATTTTATAGGGATCTTTCTCTCCATTTTCATCGTAACCACCGACAATAACTTTTTCGATGATACTTTCAAATATTCCTCTGTCAAATTCTTCTAAAATCTGATTTTTTGACAATGCTTTTCTAAAATCTGCCAATCTTCTTTGCAAGCTACCTTCATTGTCATATTGTTGTTCCAACATACTTAACTGTGCTTTTGCTTCAGACAATTTCTTTTCATACCCCACATCTGTTTCCTCATAAATGTCTTTAGCCACAACACCCTCTAAATAGTTTTCCAGCAACTTTTTTCTCTTATATTGAATATTATAAACACTTCTATTGAGTTTTTCAATTTTATCTTCTATCGAGTCCTCTGATAAAGTTTTCTCGATTCTCTTAATAAATTCTTCCAACACATCTTTATGATCTGTACATAACATACGGTAAGATTCAATAAAAGCATCTTCTATAACCTGCTCTGGAATTCCTTTACTATCTGGACAAAACCTTTTACCATGCTTTGTTGATTCTACACATTGCCAAATAGTTTTTGTATATTTCGAACTGCTATGCCACCTTCTCCTTGATAAATTCGCACCGCAAAATCCACATTCAAGCATACAACTAAAAGCATATTGTCTACTGAATTTTTCTCGTTTTCCAGGTGCTACTCCCTTTTTGCGTCCTCCATTACGGCGTTCCCGTATCTCCTGAGCTCTTGCAAATGTTTCTTCTGATACAATCGGTTCATGATGATTTTTGATGTAAAACCGATCTTCTTCTCCAAGATTTTCCAGCCTTCTTTTTGATATCGGATCTACTGTAAAGGTTTTTCCTAATAAAATATCACCTTTGTATTTTTCATTATTAATAATTCCCATTACACTGGAAGAAGTCCATGGATTCCCTTTAATAGTTGAAATTCCCTGTTCATTCAGTTCTCTTGCAATCATCGTACTTCCAGCACCTGCAACATATCTGTCAAATATGTATCGGACCGTTTCCGCACCTTCTTCGTTAATAGACAGCGACTTTGTTACTACATCGTAATCATATCCAAGGCAGCCCTGAAAACCAACAAGTTCTCCACGTTTCATCTTCATTTTCAAACCTTTTTTTACATATGCAGATGTATTTTCCACTTCCTGCTGTGCAACAGAACTTAAAATAGTCAGTAAAAATTCTCCATCTTTTAAAGTATTAATTTTTTCGACTTCAAAATATACCGCTATATTCCTCTCTCTTAACATTCTTACATATTTTAATGTATCTAATGTATTTCGTGCGAATCTAGGAATGCTTTTTGCAATCACTAAATCAATATTACCTGAAAGGCATTCCTGAATCAGTAATTGGAATTCTTCTCTTTTATCTGTTTTCGTGCCTGTAATTGCTTTATCAGCAAAAACTCCTGCAAAAATCCATTGCTTATTACTCTTTATCAAATCCGTGTAATATCTAACCATTGAATTATAACTTTTAATCTGATCTTCATCATCAGTACTAACACGACAATATGCGGCAACTCTTAATCTATCAATCTTTCTTCCCGTAGAAGTATCCTCACCAGCACCCTTCGCCTTAATGATTTCAACTTCCATTTGACCGCCCCTTTCTTTTTGTGTTCCTACCGTAGTGTTGATATAATTTTACAGCGCAACACTATAATAGTCAAGCGGTAATATTAGAAATAACACCATAATCTTTTTTTAACTTTTTCTCTACCAGCTGATACTCTGCTTCACTTATAAGTTTTAACGAGCGTAATTGTTTCAACATTGACAGCTGCATACTGTATCTCAACAATTTTGCACTATTCATTTTCCCTCTCTACTCTTTCTCATCTACTTTTATCCAAAAATCCTGCAGTAGCTGTCGGGTAACAGCCTCATTGGTATTTCACCATCTTTTCAGACCGGACAGCTTTCCCGGAAGTATCATTATCAAAAACAGTATCTTCGCCACAAAAATCCCACTTTCTGATCCCAGTCAAATATTTATCGCTCATGCCTTTGCTTCCATATCATTTTGATACCATTTCCACTTTGCGTCACAATGTCGCAAAGCAATAATGCAGACAGTCCTGGCGTATCTACTGTATAGCTCCTCTGTTTCATTCGTCCTGCAGGATAAATATGAAGTTTTCAAGGTACAATGATTGCTCTTTTCATATCAATTTACGAAAGGGAGTAGTTCAGATAAAAATTATGCAATCTTAAATTTCAGTATTTTAGTAATCAATTTTGTTTCAAGTCTGCGTCTCAATGTTTCATCCACACAATAATGTAAATTTCCGTATTCATCATATAATTTTCTGGTTGATAACACTGCAATATAACCTTCATAATGTTTCAAAATCCTGTTAATTGCTTCCACATCTCCGGACGCTGCCGACACAATAATATGATACGGTAGTAACTTTGTATTATTTCTTTTTTCCAGTCCTGATCTCCTCCATAATCTTTTTTAAAGCTATAAGGGAACTTGTACGATGATGATGAATGGTACTTCTTACAAGATTCATATATTTTGCAATTTCTGTATCTGTCATATCCAGAAAAAAAGATAATAAAATTACATTTCGCTTCTTTTCCGGCAAGGACTTTAATGCTTCACCAATCAACTCATCTTTTACTTCTATGTCATAATCAAAGACATGGAACATTTCTGATTCAACTATGTAATCATCCATGATTTCCAGTTGTCGTAGTTCCTTCTGCGTTAATTCCGAAAAAGAAATTTCATATTTTAAACGATAATTTCTTTCTCTCTCATAATCTATCATTTCATTCTTCAACAGGGTTTTGCAGAAACTGTCAAACTGTTTCCTTATTCTTGACTGCTGTTCGGAAGAAGATTTCTTCATAAGAGATCACCTCCTTCCGTAACCACCTGAAGCAGAGTGAAATATCTCCCTTTCACTCCATAGCACGAATGGATATATAGCCAGCGTCGAACACCCGACACTGTTTTTAAAAAATATTTTTTTATATAAAAAACGCCCTTACTGGCTAATACCCATAGGACGTTGTTTATATTTGATATTAAATTTTTCCCACACGTTCCGAGTGGGTATAATGCACTCTCAACTGCATAACTATTTACATTGCTTAAAATGCAACTTATTTATCTGCCTTTCCACGCATTACGCAGGATTGGCTTTGATTAGCACAAAAAAATCCTTTCAACAGTTCAGAATACATAGCTCTCCCAAACATGTTCAAAGGATAAAAACACGAAAAAAAACCTTTGAACATTGCGTTTTTTTATATGCAATATCCAAAGTTTCTTATTTTTCCGAAAGTGCATAATACCCCTCTAATATAGTGATTCATTAGTGCATTTTCTTTCTCTAAAGTGAAATATACACTATACATGGAGGTGTATG
>ERZ857965.2028-NODE-2028-length-18305-cov-3.297151_pt1 | contig 18305 bp, 8 predicted proteins | sample MGYA00519758_ERZ857965 | MGnify/ENA primary metagenome ERZ857965 (study PRJEB31778, sample SAMEA3449381) | human gut metagenome | biome: human gut; feature: human-associated habitat; material: faeces | place: United Kingdom | collected 2010/2012 ... | reverse complement strand
GACCTCGCGCATCCCGCGCGGCAGCTTTTACCAGTATTTCGAGGATAAGAACGACCTGTTCCTCACCCTCATCGACGAGATCCGCGACCGGTTTCTTGACCTGTTCCATGATACGCTCGAGCGCTCGGGCGGAGACCTTTTTGCCATGCCGCTTGCGCTGCTCGACGCAATGGTCGCCCCGAGCGGCTGCATCACGCCGGCGTTTTCCCGCGCTTTCGCGCTGCTGAGCCTGAACGTCAATATGGACGTGCAGCAGCTCTTCTTTGAGCGCGCGGCGGGGGAGCTGTGTCCGCAGAAGCTCCTCGAGCACATCGACCCCGCGCTCCTGCGCTCGCGGGAGGACGGCTTTGTGGACGACGTATTCACCCTGCTCGTGGGCGCGCTCGCCTGCGCCATCGCCCGCACACTGAAAAAGCCGGAGAGCTTCGCGCTCGAGCGCGAGCGGATGCGCGGGCGCATTGAGATCATCAAAAACGGCAGCGCTGCCGTACCCGAAGGAGGACACCGCAAATGAAGAAAAGATGGACGGCTCTGCTGCTTGCACTCGCCATGCTCTCAGCGCTGGCGGTCGGCGCGCTGGCAGATGAACAGGACAAAGAGAAAACCGCCGCGGAGGAGACCGCGCAGACCGCGCCGGACGCGGAGGGCACGCTGCACTTTGAAAACCTCAGCGCGCGTATGCGCACAGGAAACTACACCCTTCTCTCGCTGGAGGAGAACATCGCCGCAATCGAGTGCATAGACTACGACAAAATGTACGAGGACCTGCGCGACGGCCTCAACAGTATCGCCTCCGCCCAGTGGGGTCTGATCCAGATGGGACAGGGCGAGAGCTACACCTATGAGACCCTTACACAGCGCTACGACGCCCTGCGCAAGACCTTCGACGACATCAAGGAGGGCAAGCTCCAGCAGGACAACGCCGACCTCGTCCGCCAGCTCCGCAACGCGCAGGCTTCGCTTCTGGCGGCGGGTGAATCGCTGTATGTCGGCCTTCTCGCGCTCGAGGACCAATCCGCCGCGCTGACGAGACAGACCGCGGCGCTTGACCGCACGATCGAGGAAGTGAAGCTGCGCTATGAGCTTGGTCAGGTCAGCGCCATGACGCTTCAGCAGACGGAAGCGGGCAAGGCGCAGATGGAGAGCGGAAAAGCGGCAATCGATGCCGCCGCCGCACAGCTGCGCCGTCAGCTCAACGCCATGATCGGGGAGGAGCTGACCGCGCCGCTCACGCTCAATGCCCTACCCGAGGTGACCGCGGAGCAGCTTGCCGCCATGGATGTGGAGAAGGACCTGGAAAAAGCGAAGGCAGTGAGCTACGACCTTTACGCTGCCAAGCTCACGCTCGAGGACGCCGACGAGGAATACAAAGACAAGGCGGGCGACCTCGGCTACAACAAGGACAATTATGAGTATATTGCCGTCAAGCACCGGTGGCAGGCGGCGCAGTACACCTACAACGCCGCCGTGCAGAACTTCGAGCTGAGCTTCCGCTCGCTCTATGACAGCGTGCAGAGCTACGCGAGCGCGCTGAATGCGGCGAAGGTCTCGCTCGAGTGCGAGCGCAGCGACCTCGCGGCCGCACAGCTCAGGTACGAGCAGGGCACGATCTCCGAGAACGCCCTGCATACGGCGGAGGACGAGCTTTACACCGCGCAGGGCACCGTCTCCGGCGCGGAGCGCGACCTGTTCACCGCATACAACAACTATCGCTGGGCCGTGGACTACGGCCTGCTGGCCGGCTGAGGAGGGCTGAAACGATGAAACAGAAAACGATTTCCCTGCTGCTGGCGCTCGCGCTGGCGCTGAGCCTTGCGGGCTGCAAAAAGGAAGAGACTGTCACCGCGCCCGCCGGCGTCGCCGTGCAGGTGCAGACGGTCGAGGCGCAGGACATCGCCTCGGAGAACACGGTCTCCGGTCAGGTGACCGCCGGCAGCGAAACGAGCGTCTACGTCACGGCCACGGCCAAATGCACCGCCGTTTTTGTCGAGGCGGGCGACGCGGTCAAGGCGGGCGACGTGATCTGCTCGCTCGACATGGAAAGCTCGCTCGCGCAGTACCGCGCGGCGGAGATCGGCTACACGAGCGCCGCGTCGAGCTACAGCGACCAGAAGAACATTCTGGACCGACAGGTCGCTCTGTACGAAAAGAACTGGAACGACACCAAGGCGCTTTTCGAGATCGGCGCGGCCTCCCAGTCGGAGGTCGACCAGATGGAGCTGCAATATCTCTCCACCAAGGCGCAGCGTGATTCCACGCTCGCCCAGCTTGAAGCGAGTATGCAGAGCGCGAAGTCGAGCTACGAGCAGCTTGCCCTCGCGATGGAGAACATCGACAGCCATGGCAACGTCATCGCGCCGGTGGACGGCGTGCTCGCCTCGCTCACCGCAAGCGAGGGCGGCATGGTCTCGCCCAGCTACGCCGTCGCCGTCATCGACGGCGCGGAGCAGATGAAGGTCACCGTTATGGTCTCCGAGGCGCTGGTGCCCAAGCTCGCCATCGGCGACACGGTCACGGTCCGCGTCAGCGCGGCGGACGCCGAATTTGACGGCGTGATCCGCTCCGTTGAAAAGACCGCCAATCAGGTGACAAAGCTCTACACCGTCACCGTCACGGTGCCCGCGGAGGTCGAGGGCCTGCTCTCCGGTATGTTTGCCGACGTCACCTTCCACACCGCCGTGAGCGAGAGCGCGGTCGTCGTGCCGAGCGAGGCCATCCTCACGAGCAACGACAGGCAGTATGTCTTTATCGTCGAGAACGACACGGCAAAGCGCGTCGACATCACCACGGGCCTCACCGGCAGCGGCATGACCGAGGTCACGAGCGGTCTTGACGCGGGCGAGCAGCTCGTCACCGTGGGTCAGCAGTACCTCTCCGACGGCGACGCCGTGCGCGTCGTGGAGGGATAAGCTCCATGAACATTGCAAAATTCTGCATCAGGCACAAGGTCACAACGCTGCTCGCGGTCATTATGATCGCCGTGTTCGGCGTGGTCTACACCACCCAGCTCCAGATGGCGCTGCTGCCGAACATCGAGTACCCCGCGGCCTATGTGTACTGCTACTACAACGGCGCGGGCCCCGAGGACATCGAGCAGCTCGTCACGCGTCCGCTCGAGTCCGCCATCATGTCGGTGCCCGGCGTCGACTCTGTCACCTCCTCGAGCGCCGACAGCATCTCGACCATTCAGATCATGTACGTTGAGAACACCGATGTGGACATCGCGGCGACCAAGCTGCGCGAGAAGTTCGACGCGCTCAGCCTGCCCGACGGCTGCGGCTCTCCCGTCATTCTGAACATCAACGTGTCCGAGTTGATGCCGAGCGCCATCGTCGGCCTCCTCGGCGACGACCTCGCCGCCCTCCAGCAGCAGGCGGAGAACGTGGTCGCCCCCGCGCTCGAGCGCATCGACGGCGTGGCGTCCGTCTCCGTCTCCGGCGGTGTGGAGCGTCAGATCACCGTGACGCTCGACGCGCAGCGCGCCGCGGGCTACGGCCTCTCCACCAGCTACATCACCCAGATCCTCCAGGCGGAGAACCTGCTCTATCCCGCCGGCGAGGTCTACAACGGCAGCCAGAAGCTCTCCGTCACCACCGACGCGCAGCTCTCCACGGTCGATGAGGTCGCCAACATCAACATCCCGCTCCAGACCGGTGGCACGGTGCGCCTCGGCGAGGTCGCCGACGTCGCCTTCGAGACCTCCGACCGCGATGCCATCGCCGCGATGGACGGTACGCCCGGCATCATCCTACAGGTCAGCAAGCGCTCCGGCGCGAACGAGGTCAAGACCGCCGAGGCGGTGGTCGCGGCGATGGAGGAGCTGGCGGCGAAGGACGGCTCCATCCACTACGCCATCCCCTACGTCGCGAGCGAGTACATCAACGTCGCCGTTGACGCCGCGCTCGAGGGCATCATCCTCGGCGTCGTGCTTGCGGCGCTCGTGGTGTGGCTGTTCCTGCGCCGCGGCGGCGCGACCATGACCATCGCGGTCTCCATGCCCGTGTGCATCCTCGCGGTGTTCGTGCTGATGTACGTCTGCGACCTGACGCTCAACATGATGAGCCTCGGCGGCATCGCCATGGGCGTCGGCATGATCGTGGATAACTCCATCATCGTGCTCGAAAACATCTACCGCTGGGCGTCCGAGGGACACGACCGCATGACCAGCTGCGTCGAGGGCACGAAGGAGGTCACGCTCTCGCTGACCGCCTCGACCCTCACCACCGTCGCGGTGTTCCTGCCCCTCGGTCTCACCGGCGGCATCGCGGGTCAGATCTTCAAGGACTTCTGCCTGACCATCGCCTTCCTCATTCTCGGCTCGCTCGCCGTCGCCGTGACGCTCGTGCCGCTGCTGTGCTACTTCCTGCTCGACGAGAGCAAGGTGCATCTTGACGCCCTGCAAAGGGCGCAGAAGGGCGGACGCCGCGCGCAGAAGCTCATGGACTGGTATGTGAAAAAGCTCGACTACTACGTGCATCACCTCAAGCGCGGCGTGCTGGTGTCCGTCGCCCTCGTCGCGGTGTTCCTCGCCGCCTGCCTGAACACCAAAATGGTGCTCCTGCCCGAGATGGACGAGGGCATGGTCACCGTGACCGTCTCCATGCCCATCGGCTCAAAGGTCGAGCAGGCGGCGGCGATGGCGGAGCGTGTCGCCGCCATTGCCGAGGGGACCATCCCCGAGCTTGCCGGCTACTACTACACCGCCGATAGCGGTCAGAGCGCCAGTCTGGTGCTCAACCTCACCGACAAGGGCGAGCGCGACCGCAGCGCGACCGACATTGCCAACGCCCTGCGCGACGCGACCTATGACGTCGCCGGCTGCGAGATCACCTGCTCGGCCTACGACATGGGCGCGATGATGGGCGGCAGCGGCGTGAGCGTCAACATCACGGGCGAGGACTACACCACGCTCAAGATGATCGCGGATGACCTCACCGCGCAGATCGCGGCGATCCCCGGCGCGGTGGACGTTTCCTCCACGGTCGCCGAGCAGGTGCCGCAGGTCAAGGTGACCGCGGACCGTCAGGCGTGCTCGCAGTACGGCCTGACCGCCTACAGCGTCGCCGCAGCGGTGCGCTCCGGCCTGACCGGAACCACCGCCACCACCGTCACCATCGACAACAAGGAGGTCGACGTGGTCGTGCGCGGCGACGGCCGCGCGGAGGAGAGTCTGGACGCCCTGCGCTCCATGGCGATCTCCACGCCGACCGGCGGCAGCGTGCCGCTCGGCAGCATCGCCGACGTCAGCGTCGTCATGTCCCCGCAGACCATCACGCGCTACAACCAGTCCCGTCAGGTGACCATCTCCGGTGACGCTGCGGACGGCGACACGAGCGCCATGGCCAAGAGCATCCGCGCCATCCTCGCGGGCTACACGCTCCCCGGCGGCTACACCGCCGAGCTTGCCGGCGGCTACACGGAGATGATGGAGAACTTCTCCGACCTCGGCCTCGCGCTCATCGTCTCCGTCGGCCTTGTGTACTTCGTGCTGGCCTCGCAGTTCGAGTCCTTCGTCATGCCGGTCATCATCATGATGATCCTGCCCATCGCCTTTGCCGGCGCGCTCTTCGCGCTGCCGCTCACAGGCAAGGACCTTTCGATGATCTCGCTCGTCTCCCTCATCATGCTTGCCGGTACGGTGGTCAACGCCTCCATCGTCCTCGTGGACTACATCAAGCAGCGCCGTGACCGCGGCGAGACGCGCGAGGAGGCCATTCTCCACGCCTGCCCGCTGCGTATCCGCCCCGTGCTGATGACCACGCTCACCACCATCCTTGCCCTCGTGCCGACGGCGCTCGGCATGACCGGCAAGATGAACGAGATGATGAGCGACATGGGCACCACCATGATCGCCGGTATGCTCGTCTCGACCGTCATCACGCTGCTCTTCACTCCCGTGTACTACTGCGTCATCGACGACCTGACGCACCGCCGGGAGCGGAGAAAGGCCAAAAAGCTCGCCGCCGCGCAGAGCAAACCATAAAACAGAAAAGCAAAACGGAAGGACCGCGCTCGCGGTCCTTCCGTTTATTCAATAGGCTCTCAGCCGTTGTCTCCGCCGTCCGCCGGCTCTGCGGCGCCCTCCGCGGACGCTTTCCCACCGGCGGCGTCCTCCGCGGGCGTCTTCGCCGGGCGGTCCGCCTCCGCGGGACCGTCCTCGATGGGACGCTCCTCGCTCCGATCGGGCAGGACGGTCGCCTGCCCGTCGAGCCGGCGGTTGACGAACATCCGCGCGGGATCGGCGCTGCGGTTCTTCAGCAGGATGACCGCCGTGAGAACGATCATCACAAGGCTCAGCGCCTGCGACACGCGCACGCGCTCGCCGAAGAGCGTGACGTGGAAGAGATACAGGCTGTCGGTCCGCAGCCCCTCGATCCAGAAGCGCCCGATGCCGTACCAGAGGAAGTAAAAGCAGGTGTTCTCGCCGTCGAAGCGCCGTACCTTGTCCACCGCAAGGCAGAGGAGCAGCAGCCCCGCGACGTTCCAAAGGCTCTCATACAGGAACGTCGGATGCACGTCAATATAGTAGGTGCCGCTGATCCACAGCCGCATCCGCCACGGCAGCTCGGTCATGCCGCCGAAGGCCTCGCGGTTGAAGAAGTTGCCCCAGCGCCCGATGGCCTGTCCGATGAAAAAGCCCGCCACGCAGCAGTCGGCAAGCGCCCAAAGGCTGAGCTGCTTTTTTCGGCAAACGAGCCACGCGGTCAAAAATGCCGCGAGGATGCCGCCGTAGATGGCAAGCCCGCCGTCCCAGATGCGGTAGGTCTCCGCCCAGTCGATGCTGCCGTCCGCAAGGCGGAACTGGTCAAGGTAAAAGAGCACATAGTAGACCCGCGCGCCGACGATGGCAAAGGGAATGGCCCAAAGCACGGTGTCGATCACGTCGTCCTCGGTCAGACCGTAGCGCGGCGCGCGCTTCATGCAGAACCACAGGGCGATGAGCAGCCCCGCGGCGATGAGCACGCCGTACCAGTAGATGCCGTTGCCGATGTCGAGCAGCTTGGGCGAGAGGGTAAAGCGCCAGTCGCCGAACAGCCCGGGAAAGCTGATGTCTGCGTTGGGATAGCTCATTGGGAAGCTCCCTCCTTCTTGGGGATAAGAATGGACAGCGCGCTGCGCTCCTCGACGATGCTCTCGCGCAGAAACGTCTCCACATCCGCGCGGGTGACGGAATCGTACACCTCTGGGAAGCGGAAGGGATCAAAGTCGCGGAACGCGCCGTCCGCGACCGACACGGCGATGTTCTCAAAGCTGTTGAGCGCGCGCAGCGTCGAGCCGAAACTCGCGCGGCGGAGCTGCTGATAGAACGCCTCGTCCACGCCCTCGCGCGCGAGGCGCTGCGCCTCGTCCAAAATGGCGCGCACGACCGTCTCGGGCGCATCGCTGTCGCCGCCCGCGTAGAGGTAGGCGATGCCGGGCAGCTGGTCGAAGCCGCCGCCGAAGCTGCCGTTGATGAGCCCCTTGTCGTAGAGCCGCTGGTAGAGCGGCGAGGAATCGCCGAGCAGGATGTCGCAGGCGATGTCCGCGATGATATCCTGACGCATCAGCGCCGCGCCGTCCGCCGCGGGAGGGCACTTGAAGCCGACGAGGAACTGCGGCATCGAGACCTCCATCGCCTCGCGGCGGAACTTCTCGACGACGCGCATATCCTCCTGCCCGTAGTCGCGCTCGATGACCTCGCCGCGGCTTTCCGGCAGGATCTCCTCCGCGATGGCGGCGATCTCGTCGGGCTTCACGTCGCCGACGACGCACAGCATCATGTTCGCCGGGTCGTAGAACGCCTTGTGGCAGGCATAGAGCGTTTCGGGCGTGATCTCCGCGATGCTCTCCACCGTGCCGGCGATGGCGACGCGGGCGGGGGAGGAATGGTACAGGCACTCGAGCAGGTTGGTGTAGACCCTCCAGTCGGGCGTGTCCTCCACCATGCGGATCTCCTGACCGATGATGCCGCGCTCCTTGTCCACGCTCTCCTGTGTGAAGTAGGGGACGGAGACGAACGAGAGCAGGATCCTCAGATTCTCCTCAAAGTGCTCCGTGCAGTCGAAGTAATAGGCGGTCGTCGCGTTGGAGGTGAAGGCGTTCGGCTCCGCGCCGTTCTGGCTCAGCTCCTGCAGGGCGTTGCCGTCCTCGGTGTCGAACATCTTGTGCTCCAGATAGTGCGCGATGCCAGCGGGCGTATCGTGCCACACGCCGTCGAGCCGGAAGCGCATATCCATGCCGCCGTAGCGCGTGGTGAAAAAGGCGTAGCGCTTGCGGTAGAGGGGTTTGGGCACAACGGCGACGGTCAGTCCGTTCGGCAGCGTGGTCCGCAGCACCGTTTCGCCGATGCGGGGATAATTCGTTTCGTTCCACTTCATTGCGCCGCGCCCTCCTTTCCGGTGAGGAAATAGACCGTGTCGAGCCGGATGCTCCGCGCCGCCTCGGCGACGCGCTCGGGCGTGACGGCCTCGAGCTGCGCGAGCAGCGCGTCGGTATCCTCCCACAGCCCCGTCGCAGCCTGTCCGAGATAGTATTCCTCCAGCCGGCCCGCGCTGTCCTCGCGCGAGCGGAGCGAGGAGAGCATACAGCTCCGCGCGCCCTCCAGCTCCCACGGTTCGAAGTCACCGTTCTGCACGGCCTCGAGCTGCGCGGCGATCTCGCGCCGCGCGACCTCGTAATTTTGCGCCTCAATGCCGCTCGACACCGTAATGATGCCCTTGGACCGGTGGTAGCCGGACGAGGCATAGTAGCACAGCGAGAGCTTTTCGCGAACGTTCATAAAAAGCTTGGACGTTACGCAGCCGCCGAAAACGGCGTTGAAAACGTAAAGCGCCGCAATATCCGGATCCTCCATGCAGTCGCCGAGGCGATAGCCCATGACGAGCTTGCCCTGAGTGACGCTCAGCTCGTCGGTGAATTCGCGCACGGACTCCTCAACGGCGTTCATGCGTATATCCGTGCCGATATCATAGTCGATCTCTCCTCTGGGCATGCCGCTGAATGCATCCGAGAGCTTCTCGGCAACGGCGTCCGCGCCGAGGCTGCCGCAGTAGAAGATCTCGATCGGGCAGGTCATGATAAGGCTGCGGTAATGCTTGGTGAGCTTCTGATAATATATATTTTCCGCCGTGTCCTCGGTGCCGAGGCGCGATACGGCAAACGGCTCGTAGCAGCACATCTGCTCGATAAGCCTTTGCAGCGCCCACGAACGCTTGTCGTTTAGCCTGCTTTTTATGCTGTCGAGCAGCTTATCCTTTTCGCTGTCGACATATTCGGGCAGAAGCAGGCCGCCCTTGGTGCAGGGAGCGAGCAGTATCTCGCCGCAAAGATTTGCAATGCTTTCAAAAACTCCGCTGCCGTCGGGCAGATATTTGTCGTCGGCAAAGCTCGCAAGAAATCCGATGCACTGTATCTCGCCGATCTTGCGCACAACAGGCTCGATATAGCTGCCGTAAAGCCCGTCAAGTTCGGTCGCGAGCGCTTGCATATCGGTGTGATTTCTGCTGCCGCGGCGCAGAACATAGGGGATGAGCGCGTTCATCGCCGCCGTTTCGCGGTCAAGCTGAGTCAGCAGGCTGATGCTCAGACATCCGGTCTTGAATTTGTCGTTTTCGAGCGCAGTTAGCCATACGCCGGGGAGTATCTCTTTTCTGACGGTCTCCATGGCATGACCTCCTTTGATTTATAATGAATCAGTATAGCACACTTTTCAGATATATGGTATACCTTTTCCGTCATAAATTTCGCCGTCGAGCCATACTCCGCCGAGGCCGATCAATATATCGTGCGTCCTGCCGGAGCGGGTCTTGAGCGTCACGCGGCAGTCGGAAAAGCCGTCGGGCAGACAGGGGCGGATATATATCATACCGTGCCACGGTTTAAGGCCAAGAAGCTCCTCGGTAAACACCCTGAAATACCAGCCGGATGAGCCGGTGTACCACGTCCAGCCGGCCTCGCCGATGTGGCCGGGGCAGGTGTAGACATCGGCAGGAATGACAAACGGCTCTGCTTCATAAACGCGCCCGTCGTGCGCTTCCGGCAGCAGACAGCGCAGTATGGCCCAGCCGTCATTCGGCCGGGAGCGCTTAAAGCAGGCCTGAGCAAGCCACAGCGCAGCGTGCGTATACTGCCCGCCGTTTTCCCGGAAGCCGGGGCCGTAGCTGCGAATATAGCCGGGGTCGCGCCCGGAGCCGAAAAAGGGAGGGTCAAATAGCTTCACAAGGCCGTTTTCCCTGTCAAACAGCAGCCTGAGCGCGCTGCCCAGCGCGGTGTCGGCCTTCGTGTTTGACGCTTCCGGGCAGAAGCAGGCCCAGCTTTGCGCGATTGAATCTATGCGGCAGCACTCGCTCTGCCGGCCGCCAAGCTCCTCGCCGTCGGGCCAGTAGCCGCGCAGATACCATTGCCCGTTCCATGCGCGGTCGGCGGCCTTGCCCAATGCGGCGGCAAGAGCACGGTATTCGTCCGCGCCCTGCCTGCCAAGCTCGATCAGAATATCCGCAAATCGTTTTACGCAGCAGGAGAAAAACCAAGTCAGCCACACGCTCTCACCGAAAACGGCGCTCATGCCGTCGTTCCAGTCGCTGCTGCCGAAGTACAAAAGCCCGTGGCTGCCCGTGCCGCGGCCTGCGCAGCAGTCAACGGCGCGCTTTGCGTGCATAAGAACGCTCTCGGCGCAGTCCGAGCGCATGGGCGTTTCATAACGGTCGCCTTCACAGGAGTCCAAAGGCTTTGAGCTTATATAATGCTCGGAGATTTGGCATATTGAAGCGTCGCCCGTTTTTTCGACATATTCGCACAGCGCCCACACCAGCCAGAGCAGATCATCCGAGCACCGCGTGCGCACGCCCTTATCCGCGCCGCCGACGCTGTGCCACCAGTGCATAACATCGCCTTCAAGGTACTGGTGCCGGCAGCAGGCGAGTATCTGCTGCTTTGCGATGTTCGGGTCGAGCAGGATGAGGTTCACGGCGTCCTGAAGCTGATCGCGGAAGCCGAACGCGCCGCCGCTTTGATAAACCGAGCATCGCCCGAGAATGCGGCATGCAAGCGTCTGATACACTGCCCAGCCGCTCATATATTTGTCTGCCTTGCCGCAGCCGGAAACGGTCAGACGGCGGCACATACTGCGCCAATGTGCCTTTGTTTTTTCGAGCGCTTCAAATGCGGCATCGGGCTTGCACAGATCAAGGAGGTTTTCTGCGCTCTCACATCCGCAGACGAGCACGGTCACGGGCTGCGCCTCGTAGCTTGCGGCAAAAACGGGATAGCTCAGCCCGTTCGTGCGCGAGTCAAATTCGTTGTGCAGCCAGGATAAGCCGTCGCAAGTCCAAGCGAGCGCGTCACTTGAGCAAACGGCGCTGAAATTAAGCCCTCGTATAGCCGAGCGCGTGCTCGATGCGGTAAACACGGAGCTTACATAACTGCACGCGACCGCGCCGCGGTTGTTGTCACTGTCCGACATGAGAAGCTCGCATTTCCAGCCGAGCTTTCCGCTGTGCTCGCCGAAAAATTCAATTATCATTACTCTTGCATCCATATCCGGCGGAACAAAAGCCGTGCAGCGCGATGCAAAGCTGCCGAAGCTTTTTTCCCAAACGGCAAAGCCGAAGCCGAAGGTGACGCGGCAGGGAGCGCCGTCATCGTCGGCAAAAAGGCTGTGTCGCCCGGCTGCGTCGCAGTATTCCAACACCTCGGCTCCGTCTATTGCCATGGGGTCGTTTATCCATGGGGTAAGCCGCAGCTCGCGCGCGTTTTTGAGCCACATGTTTCCCATGCCGCTGTCGGCGGCAATATAGCCGAAGCTCCCGTTTGTCAGGATGCTGCTCCAGACTCTGGGCGGCAGCGAGCGGTTTACATAAAACGAAAAGCTCCCGTCATCGGCGTACTCGTGCCGCACAGAGGAAGAGCTGCTTCTTTTTCGCTGTGTAAAACACCTCGGAGCATTTTCAAATCTGCGGCCGGGTGTATCCTCTCCGACGATGAACGAGGCGGCGCTTTCTATAAGCTCGGCATCCTCGGTCGGCAGCAGGCGCACCCCGGCGTGAGTGCCGATGAGCGCTTCAAGCCCGTGGGAGGCAAGCGTGTCGCGCACCTTGGAGTACACGGGCCTGCGATACTCGCCGCCCTCATCGGTCAGGAAAACAAGATCTGCGTAAACGCCGCAGCTTCTGAGCAGACAGAACTGCTTTGTTACAGATACAACGTCGCCGTCATCCTTGCAGCAGATTATAGGAAGATCGCCCGAAAGGCCGCAGCGCCAGAGGCTGCTCTTGGGCGGAAGCTGCGACTTTGGGCTGATAAACCACAGTCTTTGCAGCATGCCCATAGCATCGTCAACTTCACGCGATGACATGTGCGTGACGCTTGCGCAGGCCGAAACCATCGCGCCGTACTCGGCAGGCCCCATCGCAAGCATATGCTGCGCGCCGCTGTATGCGCCCTCGGGAGTGTATGAAAGACACAGGGAAAAGCGCACGTCCGCTTTTTCTCCGGCCTTGAGCGACAGCGGAACGGATGCCGTTACCGCCGGATAAGACAAAAATCCGTCCTCGCCTGAGCCGCCTGCCTTTGCCGTCATCGGCTTATCGCAGGCAAGGCACAGCCAGCACTCGGCCTGACTTCCGCGCGGCAGACGGTGCAGCGTGATGCAGTTTTGGTCGCGCCGCGCTTCGATGCCGAGCCGCCAGTAGGCAGGATGGTTAACATAATCTGAAGCGTCGGCGAGCACGGCCTCGAACGAAAATTCAAGGCTTGCACTGTCGATATCCGATTTTGCAAAAACCGACACCGTGCGCGCCTCGCCGTTTTCAGCGCCCGATACCGCAACGGAGGTGCGCGCCGTGAGCTCGTCGCAAACGCAGGAAAACTCGGCAGATATTTCGGAAAATTCCCACATATACGCGCCGTTTTCATCGGGCGAGGGGAGGAGCGAGCGCACTCTGCCGCCGAGTGTGAGCGTTATTTCCGCGCCGTGCCCTTCGCCGGTCTGTTTAAACGGCGTGCGATAGATCAGCGTATCGGAGCAGCTTGCCGAGCTTATGCCGCTTTCGGTTAACATAATGTTATACGCGCCGTTTGACAGCAGCGAACACTGCGGCGAAGCGTAGTCAATTGCGCCGCCGCGCTTTTCCCAGCGGCTGTTGGGCAATATCTGCTTGTCGGACTCCGCCTCGCTCAGACGCAGAACCGGCGCGCCGAGCGGTATGCGTTCTTCGAGAAGCTGCCCGTAAGCAGCCATATCCGGCGAGTGCATGAAAGCGTGCCGGACGCAGTTTTCTCCGAGATAATTTGCGATGGCGAGCATGCTCATGCCCAGATGATGCGCCATGAAGCAGCGCACCTTTTCGCCCTCGGGTGTTCGGCAGCGTGACGGAGTGAAGTCGAGCGCCTCAAAAAATCCGTAGCGTGCTCTCATGCCGCACTTTTCGAGCCGACGCAGATTCGCAACGGCGGCACCGGGGTCAACGGCGAGGGCGAGAAAGCTGGCGTACGGTGCAATGACAAGCTCTGTATCCTGGCCGCGCTTGAGCGCAAGCCGGGCGCAGCCGTGAGCCTTGTAGCGGTAATTCAGCCCCGGGTCGAGCGAGTAAAACGCGCTTTCGGATATGCCCCACGCACCGCCGCGGCTGCGGCGCTTTTTTTGAACGTAAACGCAGAACTTCGCTGTTTCATAAAGCAGACTGTCCTGCGTCAGCGGCAGAAAAAGCTCAGGCATGAGGTACTCAAACATCGTGCCCGTCCAGCTTGCCATGCCGCGGTAGCCGCCCGACGAGCGCATCGCGCGCGACAGCCTGCGCCAGTGCCTGCGAGGCACGTCGCCTTTGGCTATGGCGGTGTAGCTCGTAAGGCGCGCCTCGCTTGCCATAAGGTCGTAAAGCCCCGGCGAGGCAGTGCCTTTTTCAAGATCAATGCCGATGTGCATAAGGCCGCGCCGGACGCTGTAAAATATCGAAAAATCCATGTCGGATATAAGCTTCTCCGTCCTGCCGGCAAGCGCTGAAAGACCTGCTGCATCCAGCCAGCTCCTGAGCGCGATAAGGCATGCGCACAGATTTCCGCAATCGACCGTGGACAGGTATTTCGGCTCGAGCGCGCGCAGAGAACGCGTGTCGTACCAGTTGCAGAAATGTCCGCCGGAGCGAGGGAGCTTTTCCATAGTGCCGAGCATGTTTCCGATAAACTCCTCGGTGCGTGCAAGATCTATTATCCCAAGCTCCTGCGCGCACATTGCCGAGCAAAGTGCAAGCCCGATGTTGGTCGGGGATGTGCGGTGGGCGATGCCGACGGGCGGCTGCTCCTGGAAATTATCCGGCGGCAGGAAATTGTCCTGCGCGGTGCAGAATGTGTCAAAATAGCTCCATATCTCATTCGCACAGCCGATAAGGTATCGGCGTTCCTCCGCTGACGGCTGTTTTTCCGCCTTCGCAGGCAGACTCAGAGCCAGGGCCGCAAGCGGAGCAAGGATCCACAGCAGCCCGACGGCTTTCGCGAAAATTCCGACCGAAAATATTACAAGGCACAGACCCGATATCGGGGCAAGCCACATGTTTTTATAAAACCCGGCCGCACCGTTTCGCTTGCCTGCGCTCTGCGCGGCCGTTTCCCACTCAAGCAGATTTCTGCCGCTTACGAGCATCCGCCAGAGCGCGCTCACGGCGGCGGAAAGCGATATCCACGCCTCGTACGGCAAAAACCAGAGCCTGAACGCCGTGCGCACGATGCTCTCGCCAATTCCGCCGAGGGTGCGGCTGTGATACTTTGCCGTCAGCGCCTCGGGCTTGCCGGACGCAAGCTCGGTGAGCGATATTATAAGTCCGGCAGCGAGAGCGATGAGCGCCGCCCATGCGGCGAGGACAAGGCCGTGCGCCCTGAGCAGCAGTCCGGCGAATATTGCGGCGAATGTAGCCGGAGCTACTAAGCTGCGGCGCAGCGAGTCGAACAGCTTCCAGCGCTCAATATCCGGAAGGAGCGCGCTTTTGCGGAATATCCAGCCGGCGTTCTGCCAATCGCCGCGTATCCAGCGGTGGCTGCGCCGAAAATAGGCGATCGGCGAGCCGGGGAAGGAGTCGGAAAACTCAACGCCGCTCATGTATCCGCCGCGCAGATACGCCCCCTCGAGCGCATCGTGCGAAAGCACCCTGCCCTCGGGGATGTGCATCTTAGAGCACAGCAGCAGCGCTTCGGCGTCTATTATGCCCTTACCGGAAAAACCGCCGCGGTCGAAGATATCCATGCCCACCTCGCCGCAAAGCATACCGTATGGCTCAAGTCCGCCGCCTCCGGAGAAAATGCGTGCAAAATCGGTCGAAACGGTCGAGGGCAGCGTTGCGCACATGCGCGGATGTATGATGCCGTGCCCGGCGGTGACAAGTCCGCGCTCGCGGTCGAGCACCGGCAAGTTCATCGGATGCAGCATTGCGCCGATAAGCTCGCGCACCGAGCCGGGCGAGGGCACGGTGTCGCCGTCGAGGGTGAGGATATAGCGCGCAGAGCGCAAAAGCTGAGCGTCGCCGCAGCGCGTGTTCAGCTCGCTCTTATCGCCGCACATGAGCTTTGCAAGCTCCAGCAGCGCGCCGCGCTTGCGCTCAAAGCCGGAGTATTTTCCGCGCCCCTCGTCGAGCGTTCGCTCGCGCGTGAAAAGATAAAATCCGCCGCCGTATTTTTGGTTCAGCGCGTCGATAGCGCGCTTGGCCGCCGCAATGATCGCCTTGTCCTCGGGCACGGTCTCCGTTTTTGCCTCTCTCAGGTCGGCAAGTATGCCCATGAGCAGATTTTTGCCGCAGTCGCGGTTTGCAAGATAAAACTCCTCCAAAAGCGCGGCAAAATGCTTGCCGCCTTTCTCGTCCGTGAGCAGCGCCGATATAACACACACCGTCCGCCCCTCGTCGGGAACGCCGCCGTCAAGCTCGAACCTCGGCAGGCGGCGCGGCGGAACGCACAGCAGAATGATGTAATCGAGCATGACCTTCGTAAGCTCCGACAGCGGCAGGAGCAGCAGCGCCGCGGCAACGGCGCTGCGCGATAAAAAGCCGCACAGCAGCGTCAGAAACAGCGTTATCAAAATGTTTGCGGATATATATGCCGACGCGAGCTTTTTTTCGTTCGGCGCACTGAACAAATGTATGCCGACGTGCCGTTCGAGTCCATTTGCGGCGCGGCTTTTCTCGATGAGCTTTTTCGCAAAAACGTGTTCCTCGAGTCCCTCGCGTCTGGCAAGCTTGGATAACCTTGCGCGGTACTCGGCGCGGCTCTGCTCATCCATGCGCGGATAGACTCCGGCCGGGTCTGCCGACAGCGTCTTTTCAACAGTGTCCGCGCGCTCAAGCAGACTGTGCATGTCAAGCTCGGATATCAGCCGCACAGAGCCGAAAAGTGCGGCAAACTCCTCGTCAAGATTCTCCGGCTCCGCGGTGCTTTCAAGCCTGCGGCAGACATCGGCCAGCGCGGCTGTGAGCTGCACGAGCAAAACTGCCGGAAGAAGATAAAGCTCGTTCTGCGGCAGCGGCGAAACGCTTTGGAAACCATTGAGATATTCAAGCATGCCGTCCTCGGTCAGATTTCCCGAGCACACGTTTATCATATCCCGGCACAGTGCGGATAATATTATGCCGTCGTTTCCGGCGCGCAGCCGGCGAATGTCTCTGAGTGCGCTGCCGGCGCGTTTTGCCTCGCGCAATGCAAGATATCGGTTATCCAGAAGCCAGCGGCAGCTCGACGGCATAGCTGCCGCGCTGCCGAAGCGCGCCTCAACGAGCCTGTAGGCCGAGTTTATTTCCGCGCAGCTTTTTTTTAACAGTGCGCGCAGCTCGCCCACAGAGGCTGCTGCCGTGCATTCATTGAGTCTTGCGCAGCTTGCCGCGTGGCTGAAAACGGTGTTCTTGTTCTGGCTGTCCATGTTCATTCTCCCGTCGGTATATTTATAAATGTCAGTTTTGCCGCAAAATTTGAAATATATTCGACTCTCGTCAGCTTGAGTTAAGTGACAAGAATAAACCCTTGACAGCGAGCGGAGATGATGCTATACTCTGTAAAGCAAAAAACGTTTACAGGGGGGATCGCCGTGGAGAACAGTGCAGTGATGCGTTCAATGCTGTTTGATTTTTACGGCGAGCTGCTCACGGATAAGCAGCGTGAGTATTTCGACCTCCGCTATAACGAAGATCTTTCGCTTGGCGAGATCGCCGAGCAGTGCGGCATATCGCGCCAGGGCGTGTGGGACATAATCCGCCGAGCCGAGGCCGCGATGACCGAGATCGAAGAAAAAACCGGGCTTATAAAGCGCTTTCTCGAGCGCAACGCCCAGATAGACGAAATAATCCGGGAGCTTAGGGATAAGGGCACAGAGCCGCATATCCTCAAGCAGCTTGAAGAGCTTAAGATTTAGGAGGCAGAGAACATGGCATTTGAATCATTGTCCGACAAGCTGTCCGCTGCCTTTAAAAAGCTGCGCGGCAAGGGCAGACTGACCGCAGCCGACGTCAAGGAAGCCATGAAGGAAGTGCGCATGGCGCTTCTGGAGGCCGACGTCAGCTATAAGGTCGTAAAGGAATTTACAAAAAGCGTTACCGAGCGCGCCTCGGGCGCGGATGTGCTTGAAGCGCTCTCGCCTGCTCAGCAGGTCATCAAAATAGTCAACGAAGAGCTTGTAAAGCTCATGGGCAGCGAAAATCAGCGCCTGAGCATCGGCTCAAAGTCGCCGAGCGTTGTTATGCTCGTCGGCCTTCAGGGCGCCGGTAAAACGACAAACGGCGCAAAGCTTGCAGCCTATATGCGCAAGCAGGGCAAGCGTCCGCTGCTGGCCGCATGCGATATCTATCGCCCGGCTGCCATAAAGCAGCTCGAGACCGTCGGCAAGCAGCTCGATATCCCCGTGTTCCAGATGGGAACGACAAATCCCGTCGATATCGCAAAGGCCGCAGTCGAGCATGCGAAAAAGCACGGCAACGACCTTGTGTTCCTCGATACGGCAGGCCGTCTGCACATTGACGAGGAGCTGATGCAGGAGCTTCAGAACATCCGCGATGAGGTCGAGCCGAGCGAGATACTGCTCGTGGTCGATGCGATGACCGGCCAGGATGCCGTGAACGCGGCAAACGCATTCAACGATGCGCTCGGCGTTACCGGCGTCATGCTCACAAAGCTTGACGGCGACGCGCGCGGCGGCGCGGCGCTTTCGATAAAGGCAAGCACCGGCAAGCCCATCAAATTCATCGGCGTCGGCGAAAAGCTCGATCAGATCGAGCCGTTCTACCCCGACCGCATGGCCTCGCGTATTCTCGGCATGGGCGACGTGCTCACGCTCATCGAAAAGGCGGAGGCCGCCGTCG
>ERZ857965.2026-NODE-2026-length-18334-cov-87.890478_pt1 | contig 18334 bp, 23 predicted proteins | sample MGYA00519758_ERZ857965 | MGnify/ENA primary metagenome ERZ857965 (study PRJEB31778, sample SAMEA3449381) | human gut metagenome | biome: human gut; feature: human-associated habitat; material: faeces | place: United Kingdom | collected 2010/2012 ... | reverse complement strand
ATAGGGAGGTAAATAATGAATAGTTATAAGCAAATTGCAGAAGAAGCGGGCGTTAGTGTCGAGGAGGTGCGGGAATTGATGGCACGCGCTTACGACAAAAGGGTTGGGATTCCATACTATTGTACTACAGAAGATGGGCGTGAGGTGGACGCGGTTGAGGTGTATTATGCCGTTTGTGTTAGATATTGTCGTCCTGTTGTTGTTTTGGGAACTGGTGACACTATCGCTGAAGCGGTAATTGACGCCTTGACTAACAAGTGATTTAGGAAGAGGGCTTACTGTGTGGTATTTTATTATTACTAATGCTGGTTTTCAGGTGTTTGAGATTCTACCCGATTGCGTGAAGCCTAGCGGCATGTTTCTTACGGCGTCTTTGAAATCCTCATTGGACGGCGTGCTGTCTTATGTTAAAAAAATGTACGTCGGTGTGGACGTGGATGTGGATATTGACAATGCTACGTTTGACATGGATAGCACCATGGTTGGCGTGGTAAAGGTGGTGCTGGTATAATGATTGATATGAGTATTGTTGTCATATTGTTTGTGGTTCTACTTATTGCACCATGTGCGGCTGCGTTTTCCGAAACACCTCGTGATAGGAGTGACGTTTTCTGTTTTTTGGCTATACTTGCATCGAGTGTGATTGTGGTGTTGGTTTTTGTAGTGAAGGGTTTTTGAAATGTGTAGGAATGATATGAATGTTGCCGTGTTTGCGTCGCCTTTTGTAGGCGGTGGCGTGCGTCTGTGGTATTGTCCTCATGGCCACAGGTATGAACTTCGGTATGCCGTTCAGCTTCGTACGCCGTCCGGTGGCGTGTGTGGCGCGTCAGCCTTGTGCGCGTATGACGCTGGTGACGGCAGTCAAGTGGTTGACCTTATGCTTGATGCTATCGACATTGCCCGTACGCCTCTCTTGGATAGGGATTAGTTATGTATTTCCGTGGTTGGATTCATTCGCGGACGTGCGGCAATTGTCCTGACGCTGATGCGTATTGGCGTTTGCGCGCTTTTTGGGCTGGCGCACGGCATAGGCGTAGCGCTTATAATCCGCCGAAACGGTGCCCTGATAAGGCTGTGTGGTTAAACATGTGGTTGTATGGTGCCGGGTTTAGTGAGGATACATTGGAGTTTTAATTATGAAGCCGAAGAATTTGACTTTTGATGAAAATGACAAACGTACAAACTGGTTTGATGATGGCGTGCTGGATGATGACCGTGTGCGCCGTGTCATTCGTGGTCGGCGGCGTGGGTTGCACTTGCGTGAATATAATCGAGGTGAGGGCGATTGGGAAACATTATGCCGTAGTATAGCACTGCTCAAGGACTTTTATAAACCTCAAGGGGCGCAAGTGGCGTTTGCAGACGGTATCGAACATGCGGCAAACGTTTGCCTATCATTGTCCCCCTCCACATCTCGTATCGGCGCGTTGGGGCGAACTCTGGATATTGAAATGTTGGGCGGCGTTATTTATGCTCCGGCCATGGTGGCGTGGTGTGCCGTCTGTCATGTCAAGGGTGCGACATGCTATGAAATGTGCAAGGTCTGGGATGGTAATGAATTTGCCCAGACTGTTGTTAAAATCGCGTGTCGTTGTTTTGACAATCTCACTGACATGCGGTATACTGATGAAGACATTGCAAGAATGTCACAACAGCAGCGACAATAAGATAAGGCGGTATGATTATGGCATACATTAAGAGAGCCAAGCATTACAGTATTGTGCGCGGCATTACGCGCGGTGAAAACGGTGAACTCGTTGACACTGAGGTAGTCGTGAATGGCGCGTGCCGTACAGCTGACATGGCTATGAAAAAAGCCCGAAAGATCAACAAGGACATGCTACCAATGTCCGCCGAATATCATGCGCAGGAGACGCGCATGGACGAGGCAATCTATTGGGCTAATTGCGAATTTGGGGATGATACCATTATCGACTATCCGGGGCCGGTTAACGGCAACGTGGTTGAAGATGATATTATCGCCGAGGAAAATAATTAATAACCCCTATAAGGAAAGGCAACACTCATGGCTGACAACGAACTGACCGTAATGAACGGCAACAACTTTTCTGCGAACGGCACTAACGCCGTATCCCACTTTTTCGATACTTCTTCTATGGACGGCAAGATGGCGCTGTACAGTGCCATGCAAACCGCCGATAAGGTAGATGACCACCTCAATGAGCTACTGCATGTCACCAACGTGCTGGCGCAGACCATCGAAGTTGCCAATCAGGAGACTGGTGAAACCAATCCGTCCACTCGTGTCGTCATTCACGCGGAGGAAGGCGATTTTGCCGCAGCCTCCCCCACGCTTGCGCACGCATTCGGTAATCTGTTCGCCATTTTCGGCACGCCGGACACGTGGAATCAGCCACTTGTTCTCAAGGTGGTAGAAAAGAAAAGTCGCCGTGGCTATAAGTTCTTCGACCTCGAACTGGTGTCGGAAAACAAGCGCAAGTAATACGATTGTCCGCACCGTATGATATCATGACAATGTCCCTATAGGGATGTTGCCGCCAAACTCACCCCTCGCCGTTTCCCATCTTTTGCGGCGAGGGGTGTTTTATACTCGCAAGGAGAGGGATGTGGCAAAACGCAAAAAAAATAGCCGACGCGCCAACAATCTGAAACGCAACGCCGCAATCAGGTCGGCACAGGTGCGCCGGGAGAGAGCAGTTAGGGATTACAGTACCGGACGCCTCCCCAAGCAAATTACCGAAACGTTTTTAGGGAACCTCAGTGTCCAACAGCTTGAACAGGTCGCGCGACGTATCGGGCAGGAGTTTGGAGAACAACAGCAAGCCTTAAGGGCGCGGGACAATGAGCCGTATCAGGTTGTTCCCGACGTCCATGTCACGAAACTTGACCGTGAAATGGCGTCACGTCCTCTAATAAGCGACGCGGAAATCGCCGCCGCCCCGTCGAAACGTCGGAAAACATTGCGGCAGCAGCAGCGCCGCCGAGTCGAGGCACGGCAGAAAATCAAGCGTGCTCAACAATTCGAGGCGCTGAGTATGGCTAGTTATACCGTAGGTGAAATGCGTGAAATGGAACGTGCAGGTGAATCTCCGTTCGATGTGCTGGGCACTCATACGGTCGGCGGGTCAGCACGTGACGAACTCATGCGAAGCCGTGCGAACGTGTTCGGTACAGAGCGTGGAATAAGCCATGCGCGTGCGATGATTCGAGAGGGAAGCCGTAGGAGGCTTGAACGGGAGGTGCTTCAATACGCCGGACTTGTAGGACGTGCGCCGTTGCGTGCGGGAACTAGGCGGATTTCTGAAAACGAAGGTGTTTCGGATTTTGACAAGGCCGCGCAACAGCTCGAAGCGTTCAACTCTAGCGTAGCTCAAAAATTCGCCTCTTTGTCAAACCGACAAAAACGATGGCTGATAAACAACACGAATTTCAGCGTCGTCGTGCGTGAGGCAACATGGTATAATGATAAGGCGCACAAATGGGAGACTAAAGCAGACGCAGGAGACGTAGAGACACGACTTGATGAATGGATGACCAGCGCAGCAAGACACTAAAAAAGGATGGGAATTATGCGAGAGCGTCGAACGGCGGCAACAGACGGCGCAACACTATTGACGGATGACGGCATAGCGCCATTGACGGCGAATGCCGTCGTTCGGCTAACCATGCTTGACCACCATACGCGCGTATGGTGCGCTCACGGATGGCAGGACATCAAACCTATAGCGGCTGAGTTATTGAGACGTCTCCCCTTGCAATCGAATCCGGCTAAGGATGGAGTCTGGGGCACGTTCAACATTCGTGGTCATTTCTACAGTTTCCGGGTGCGTATGGGCGGTATCACCGTGGATTTTTTGGACGTGCGCAATATCACACGAGATGACGGGCTGAATGTCTCACGTGAAACGTTTGGTGGTGCGGATGACTTGGAAACCACGTGGAACATCGCGCAGGAATGCGACGCCCTGAACCTTAAGGGTACTACAATAGCGTCAATGGCGATGTCCGACTATATCGGCGGAGATTACGCCGGATTCAAACGTCACTTTCCTCCATTGTCCAAGGATGATTATCACCGAATGCGCCCCGCATACTATGGAGCGATAGTGCACAGCAGGCCGGGCGAATATCGGGATTGCAACAGCTGGGACGTGAATAGTCTTTATCCGAGCATCATGCGAGACTTTGCCATGCCTATAGGCTCCCCCCTATGGTATGGGGGAGAATATCATTATGACGCAGACTATCCGCTGCACATCGACATTATCGCGTTCGACGCGCGACTAAAACCGGGAAAAACGGCGACGCTCACCAATATCCTGCCAGTATGGGGATATGAGGGCGAACGTATGGATAGCACGCTGGGTGTCGTTACCATGCCGGTGACTGATGTGGACTGGCGGACGCTTGTGGAAAACTATGACGTCCATGTGTGGGATTATGTAGGTGGTTGGAAATTCCGGAAATCGCATGGACTTTATTACGATTACGTTGATAAGTGGTTTCACGTGAAGCAAACCGCAACCGGCGAGCGTCGGCAAATGGCGAAACTATTATTAAACTCACTGGTCGGAAAGTTTGGAGCCTCGCTTTACCGACCCATGCTGCACCCGAAACCCTCTGGCGAAGGGGGTGTGGATTTTACTGTGGATAAACCTGAGTCAACCAACTCACTCGCATGGTTGCCGACCGCCGCCTATGTCAATGCCTACGGTCGGCAAATATTATCCCGCGCGATGAATGCGAACGCCGACCGTGTGCTCTACGCCGATACGGACGGCATGATATTGGAAGGACTGGAAGCGCCCGCAAGCATCGAAACGGACGACAAGAAGCTGGGCGCGTGGAAAAACGACCACACCTATAAAAAACTTCGCATTCTCGGTAATCGCAAATATTGCGGCGTAGAGGAAGACGGCGGCACGGTGATGCGGTTGAGTGGCGTGCATCGAGCAGCCCCTATCCCCTACGACGACTTCCTGCCGAGGTCACGCCATGTCAACGATGACGGCTGTTTTTTTGTGCTATAATAGCCGGTAGCGGGGTGTGCGTCCCAAGCCGATTCAATGGCCCGACCGGTAGGCAATCGGTAAGGCGATTCGGTCGGATGTAGACGTGCGTAGCCAACGCCCATTGACGGCGAGGGAACCCGCACAGCCTAGCAATCCGGCACGGCAGCGTGATTGCTGCCGTGCCATCTACTTTAAGAGGTGATTATGGACGACACCGAAAATGATGACAAGCTGGACACCACGCCCGACACTGAACCGGACGGGAGCGCCGACGACAATACGCCGAACCCGGAACCTGAAACGCAGGATGATGGCGAGCCTGAAGACGCGGGCGACGACAAAAACGCCGACATGGCCGACCGGCTGAGCGCATTGGAGGCAACCGTGGCGGAGCTGTCCAAAACCGTCGAAGCGATGCGTGATGCGGCAGCAGACCACGTGCTGAACGATGGCCCCGACGACGTTGCGACGCCGGAATCGGCTGAAATGACCGATGACGACTATAACGGCACCTACAGCACGTTCGATGACCTGTACGAAGACTAATAATTAGGAAGGAATGACTATCATGGCAACTACTCCCGTGGTGACGCCGAAGCAGCAGCTTCGACCGCTCACCGAATTCAATAACGCTCAGATTCTCAATATGATTCGCAACGAGGCGTCGCCAGAGTATCAGCGGCGAATGCCCTCGGCCACTCAGATGAATATGGATAGGCAGATGGCTACGCTCATGTCGTCTACCCAGCTGAAGAATGAGTTTTACTCGGCATTGGTGAACCGTATCGGCGGCACTTATGTGAACACGTGGCGTTGGAACAATCCGCTCAGTGTTTTCCAGCGTGCATCGCAGGCGTACGGTGACACGTGGCAGGAAATCGCCGTGGGAATGCCGCTTGCGCAGGTCTATGACCCTAATGCGGAATATCTCGGCGCAGACAACTTCCGCAAGTGGAAAATCGACGTGGATTCGCTCTATCACCGTCTGGACTTTGCTCACTGGTATCCTGCGACCACGGATGACAAGACGCTTCAGCGTGCCTTCACCTCCGAAAACGGTTTGGCCTCGCTCACTTCGCAGATTCTCACATCCTGCTACAATGCGGCTGAAGTTGACCTTTTCGAGGCATTGTGCCACCAGTTCGTCGAGTATGCGAAGCTTGGCGGGTATTGGCGTGTCCACATGAACAATGACCTCAACAACATGGGCAGTTCGGAAACCGACGCGCGCGACATGCTGCGCCAGATTCGTGCGTGGGCTGACACGCTGAAATTCGTTTCCACCAAGTACAACGCTCGCCATATGCCGACCTTCGCCCGTCCGGACGAACTCGTACTGTTCTGCTCCCCCGAAGTCAAGTCGGCGCTTGACGTGCAGGGCCTCGCTACGGTATTCCAGCGTACCGACGCCGAGCCGACCATCGACCGGATTATCGTTATCCCGCAAGACAGGTTCGGCATGGACGGCGTACAGGCCATCCTGACTACCGACAAGTTCCTGATTGACATTCCCGTTATCAACGAGATGACTCAGCAGACCAATCCGGTCAACATCAATTCGGTTAACCATTATCTGCATGTCCAGCACATCATTAGCGTGTCCGGCTTCGCCCCCGCCGTGATGTTCTGGACTGGCGCAGGGTCTACCGCCAAGGTGGTGTCGCCGGTCGGCACACAGGCTCAGACGCCGACGTTCCAGCTTAAGCTCGCCATGTATGGCGGTGGCTCGGAAACCCCGAGCAATGTGGCGCGCGGCGGCGCGGTGCAGGTCACCGCCGATACGACCATTGCCAATGACGGTACGGCCACGTTCCGGTCGGACGCGGTAAGCTACGCCATCGGTGATACCGCTAAGCCGAAGAGCGATTACACCTACATCTCCCCGACCGGCGTGCTGGTGGTCGGCCTTGACGAACCGAACACCACCATTCCTGTGATGGCGACCGCCCTGTATACGAATCCGGCGACCCCCGAAGTGCCGGGCACCGTGTCGGCGGCTCTGGACGTGCCAGTGGTCGGTGATGGTATTATCGGATTTAACCCGTCCATCGTTGCGTCCATTGCCGTAACCGTCCCGAATGTGACTGTGGGACATACGGCGCAGGCGACCGCCGTGGCGACCATGATTGACGGACGCACCGCCGACGTGACCACACAGGCCGCATGGATGTCCGGCACTCCGGCTGACGCCGCCGTATCCGAGTCCGGCGTAGTGACCGGTGTTAAGGAGGGCAGCTCTGATATCACCGCCACGCTGTTCGGCGTGTCCGGTAAGAAGAGTGTGACCGTGACCGCGTGATATAATGAAAGGGTAGCCGGTTGGCTACCCTCTCTCACGGTGTGATGCAAGACAAGGCCCGGAGCGTAATCCACGTGATTGCTCCGGGCCTTGTCGTACCGGAGGAAGATGATGATTGACGACGCGAACATTTACGTGGAATCTAACTTTTCTTGGGCGGAATGGACGCCTAACACCACACTGAAACTCTGCCGCGTACCGTGGGACGCCTCATATCGTGATATCGTACGGTTTGTTTCACGTGAAACACAGCAGGAATGGTTCGACGAACTGGACGGCGTGGAATGCCGTCCGGCCACCATGCATATTTTCAACGCGCCCGCCCGCGTCGAATTGCCGTTTAACGAGGCGTCGAACTGGAATTATCTCATGGCCTATAATGACTATCCCGGCTTGGAGAGGCCGCGCGCATGGTATTATTTCATCCAGCGTGTCGAATATGTCAACGCCCATTGCACGCAATTGGTCCTAATGCTGGACGTATGGCAAAGTTTCCAGCATAACGTCACATTCGGCAGCTGCTATGTGACGCGCGGCCATATCGGCATCGCCAATGAACACCAGTGGGATGATTACGGACGCACATATCTCGCCTTGCCCGAAGGTTTGGATACCGGCAGCGAGATGGTCACGACATCACAGGAATACCGGAGCATCATCGAAGGCCAACATTATGATATAGACGGCGGTAGCGTTGATTGGGTTGATTACGGCCTGATTGTGGTCAGCACTACCAATCTCACAGATGACCCCGGCAGCACTTCCGAACCAAAGCTCACCACCGCAACCGGGGCCATCTTCGAACAGGAGACGGACGGTTGTTCTGTCTATTACTGCGAAAATCGAATGGCGTACGTTGCCAACATCATGGCACTTGGCACGCTGTTCCCTTGGGTGACGCAAGGTATTTGCGCCGTGTACATGGTGCCGAAAATTCCACGGGATTACGTGACTCGATACGGTTCTAAAGTCACGGAAATTTACGGACAGGCAGTCTCCGAAGAATATGGCAGCATTTATTCCTTCAATTCTTCCCTCGATTCGGACTTGCGATATGAAGACGTTATGGCTATCCCGAACTTTCGTGATAGATTCGATATCCCCGACCGGTATCGGAATCTGCGCAAACTTTACTGTTATCCGTACTGCGTTATTGAATGCAGCTGTCTGAACGGTACGGTTATCACTTATCGACCCGAAGACATTCAATCCGACATGCTCACTATCCGCGAGACTTATACTTACGCGCCGTCCGGCGCAAGAATCAATTTTTACATTCCCGGATACAATGAAGCAGGTGCGGACACTACGGTTCCGCTGCGCATCAACGGCAAAGACATGGGACTGCCTATAGACGGTGGCGAAATGCTTAATGCCAGTTTTGGCATCACCAATCTGCCCCACTTTTCCGTCGTCAATAACGGCGGTGCGCTGGCGATGACAAATAGCGCGTACACTCGCGCCTACGCGCAGGAATCAGCTCAATGGACTCGGGATAAAGCTTTGACTTCGGCGAACGTGGCCAACTCCAATGCCGCACTGCAACGCGAATACGCCACACGGCAAACCAATTGGGCAAACGAGAATCGAACGGCAACCAATGCCATTACGGCAAACTCGCTGAACCAGTCTCTTGCCATCGGGCAGAATCAGACCAATCAAATGGCTAATCTGCAAGTGCAGCAGAACATCAAGAGCAATAATCTCAATGGTATGGCTGGCATCATTGGTGGGGGACTGAATGCCGTCGCATCCCGCAGCCCGCTAGGCGTGGCGAACGCGGTTGGCGGCGCGTTCCTCGGCTCCGCACAGACGGATATCGCCAATTACGGCATCAATTCGTCCGCCGCTGTCTCCAATTCTACGGCGGCGGCGAGTACGGCCAATCAGCTTGCCACCAATGCGGCGGCAACATCGCAGGCCAACGCCTACGCAAGCGGCGCAACCGGATTAAGCAATCAGCTCAGCGCCATCACCTCGCAAGCCAATTACGGACTGGCTTCATATGCGGCGCAAGGCGACTACCAGAACGCCATCGCCGGAATCAACGCCCAAGTGCAGCAGATGCAACTGACCCCCCCGACCACTTCGGGAGCGCTCGGCGGTGACATGTTCAACCTGAGCAACGGAATTATGGGCGTGCTGGTGAGGTTTAAGACGTGTGCGCCGAGCGCGTTGAGGGCAGCAGGTGAGTACATGCTACGCTATGGATATTTTGTCCAACGATTCGTAACGCCCCCTACTTCACTGGAATGCATGGAGAAATTCACGTTCTGGCAGATGCAGGAGGCGTACGTGAGGGGCACGCTGCCCGAAGAATACCGACTGACCATCAAGGGCATGTTTGAACGTGGCGTGACGGTTTGGAACAAGCCCGAGTACATCGGTGTGACCGACTGGGCGGACAATGAGCCACTTCCGGGCATTGGTTACGAGTGATACAATGGCAATATGAGTAGGTCTAAAAAGAATCGAGTTGGCGGCGCGTTGCACCCACGCGGCAATTACGCGAAAACACGCGCAGCCACACTTGATGACATGTATCTTCATTTGCTGATGGAACTCGCACTGAACCGTTTCAGTTGGCGCGGATTGCCGCCCACTGTAGATGAGCGTTGGTTGGAAATATGTCTGTGCGAATATGGATGTGCGTTGTTTTTCGAAGACAAGCGTATCGGCAGGTTCCTCGTAACTCAGGCGGGCTATCAAGGCAGATTAAATGTGTATAATAATCCGACATGCTTCGAGCCGGTAGGCGTCAACTACCACTACAGGCAGCTCAAAGCAGGTTCGGAATGCATCCCCATCTGGGATAATCGAATGCGCGTCGGATTCAAACCGACATTATGGCAATACGCGCGACGACTTGCCGATATCGACAAGGCGTATGACGTGAACTTGGAGAGTCTGAAGCTGCCGACCATCATCACAGCCGACCCCCGCACAAAACTCACCGTTCAGAACATGCTTCAGCAACGGCAGGACGGCCAGGACTATATTATCGGATACGACTCGCTCGACCCCGGCAGTATGTTCCAACCGTGGCCGAACACCACGCCTTATCTGTTGGATAAGTTCGTCCAACAAAAAGCACAGGTGACTAACGAGGTGTTGGGATATCTCGGCATTCAATCATCCGGCACAGAGAAAAAGGAACGGCTGATATCCGATGAAGTGGCGCAAGCCAACGAGAAAGTAGACGTGTTCCGCCTGAGTTTCCTGAAGGCGCGGCAGGCGGCGGCAACTGAGATTAACCGATTGTGGCCGCAACTGAACGTGTGGGTTGAGTATGCGGACGCGCAAAGCTCCGGCGTGCCCAACGCGCTTGATTCAAGCGCAAGCGGTACGACGGACATCGACATGCCCGCATCGTACGACGCGGGTATTGGAGGTGTATTGTGACACAGGATTTTAGCGCCTATGCGATGGCGACGCCGGGAGAGTACACCGAAACCCTCGGTAATCTTATTGCATTCGGATATGATACCGACGACAAGCTGCATCTTAGCGCCGACTATTACCCAATTTACAACGAATCTCGCCGCGCGGAATTAAATGAGAAGATTATTCGCCATTACGCGCTTAGGGAGATAGGACAGGAAACCGCGCAGCAATTCATTTTCTATCTGGGAATGACCATGGCGGAAATCATGCCCTATTTCAATGAGCGTTATCGGACGCTGGACATGGAATATAATCCATTGGATTCTATGGACATGACGACGGATAGCGAGAGCGGTAGCGAATCCCAGTCGTCCGGCAAAGCGTCCAGTATGCAGGATTCGACCAGCTCCAGCAACAGCAAGTCGGATAATTCCAGTACCACCACGTCCAAAAGCTTCGATAGCGACGTGCCTCAGACCGGCGTTGTGGGCGACTTCGCACGCTACGCCTCCCACGCGAACGAATCACAGGCGGACAGCTCCGGCACCGCGTCCAGTTCACAGGATTCAGCCAGCCACACCACTGCGCAAAGCGCCACCGACTACCAGCATGATTCGAGCAATGCAAAAGGCAAGAGCCATGTGAGCGGACGCAGCCAGAGCGCCATGAGCCTGATTCAAGAGTACCGTCAAGCGATTATTAATGTGGACATGGAAGTTGTACGGAGCCTTGAACCGTGTTTCATGCAGGTATGGGGTTCGTATGATACAATATTTACTAACTGCCATAACTATGGAGAATGGGAGTAATTATGAGTGCCATTAATGCACTGATTCCACGGCAACGCTTGTTCGACGGGGTGCCTACGTCCGTTCCGTTCACCTATAGGGACGGATTGACGACGCTACAGTTAATCGAATGCCTGCGCCATAATCTCGACATCATCCAATGCGACCTGAACAAACTAGAGGAGTCCACCACCGACCTCGCGGCATCCGTAGATAAGGCCCTCGCGGATACCGTAACGCAGCTTAATAAGGAAATGGCTTCGTTGCGCGCGGAAATGCTGGCCCTGATTCATGAAATGGAACAGCAGGGCACGGCAACATCCCCAGTATACGGTACTACGCAGCCGCTCGGGGACGTGCTGGGCGGCATGTATGATAATTTGCGCAATCATGGGCTGTTCTGGGGTGATTATGACGGCATGCAATTGACCGCGCAGGAATACGATGGGCTTACCCTCGGCGCACGCGAGTACGATTTGCGTGCCACCGCCGTGGATAATTGCGTGCCCGGCGACTTTCCCGGACGCTCACAGTTCCCCTACGGCAAGAGTATGCCCGAGAATCCACCTGCCGACATGGCGTACATTACGCAATCAGAAGCGGATGCACGCTATGTCGAACGCAATCCAACTGCAAACAATTTCGACAAGAAAGGATAATTATCATGACCGCAACAAACAAGACAGTGAATTACGAACTCAGCCAGTTCGTCGGCACCGACCGCCCGACGTGGCTCGGAGATTACAACAGCGATATGTCGAAAATCGACGCGCAGCTGAAGCGGAACGCGGACGACATCGCGTCGGCAACAGCAGGCGGTCTCACCTCAGTACACCATACCGCCGACCTTACCGGCAACGGTACGTCCGGTTCGCCGCTGGGCGTGGCGAGTACCATCGCCAAGAAAACCGATATCCCGGACGTGAGCGGATTCGCCACCACCTCCGCCCTCACCTCGGGGCTTGCGGGTAAGGTCGATAAAACCGCTTCGCAGCCCGGCACGCTCGGATTGACGGCGAACGAACTTGATTCGATGTACAAGGACGCGAACGGCATCGTTCGCGTTGGTAGCGCTAAAGGCTAGGAAAGGGAGAATAACAATGTCTACCACACAGCATACCGGACACTACAATCTGCCGACATTTGGCGACAATCCGAATGATAGGCCATCATGGCGTGGCGATTTCACCGACGCCATGACGAAAATCGATAATCAGATGTACGCCAACGCCACCAATATCACCACGGCGACCGCAGCGGCGAACAACGCAAAGACGGCGGCGGATGCTGCGAAAGAGTCTGCCGACACCGCGGCGGAGCTTGCGCAGACCAATAAGGCCGATATTGCCGAGCTGGACGGCTACTTCTCCGAGCTTGGCGTCACTTCCGCAGTCACGGCGCAGAACCTACTGACCACCATCAACGGCAAGGCCGACGCCAGTGCCCTTGCAGGCAAGGCGGACGCCAACGACGTGTACACCAAAACTCAGGCGGATGGGCGATACTTACAGCTTGGCGGATATTCCGGTACGGCGGCAAGTATCAATTCCACCGCCACCACGGCGAATAATAACGCCAATGCGGCGAAAGGTACGGCGGCAACCGCGCAGAACACAGCGAACGCGGTTGCGGCAGTCACCACCGAACTCACGGAACTTGTGTGGATTGGTGATAGCTATTCGACCGGCTATCAGCCGTCCGGCAGTATTCCGGAAAATCACCGTATCCCGCAGCGTGTGGCGGCATACCTTGGATTGAACCTGCATCTGTATGCAAACAATGCGTCCGGCTTCGTGAAAACGGGGGATGGCGGCAAGACATTCCAGACCCTTGCCAACGAAGCCATCGCCGGACTGTCCGAAGACATCAAGAAGAAGACCAAGTATGTCGTGGTGTGCGGCGGACGCAATGATACCGGCATTGTCCAAGCGGCGGCGACGACATGTTTCGACACGCTTGCCGGAACGCAAAAGGCTGACCGTCCATTCCCGAACGCGGCCTTCCACATGATTTTCCTCTGGGATAACGCCATAATCCCGTGGATGAACGCGCAAGCCATGACCAGCATCGAATACGCATGCCACGCCAATGGTTTTGTGTGGCACCCATGGATGTGGACCCTAGGCATGGGTCACTCCGATTGGTTCTATAACGGCACCGATATTCATTATAACGACGACGGTCAGAACAACATCGCCAAGGCTTGCGTGTGGGCAATCGCTGGATACGGGGAGCCGTGCGGAGAAGCCGCCGGTGAGGTTGCCATGAAAGGCGGATGTTCTGGCAAGTTGTATTGGCGGTTTGCGGGCGGCGTGGTGACGCTTACCGCGAAGTTCACTGCCAGCAACGTGAATGGCACCATTGCCACACTGCCGCGATTCATCGCATTGGGTGATAACTTCGTGATGATTCTCGGTAATTCGGGCAGTAAAATGGCTTTTGCCCACTTGGATGGCGGGGACCTCCGGATGACCGGACTGGTCGGCGGTGGCGCGTTGTCCGATAATTGCTGGATTACGCCCCAGTCGTTCGTTCCCATCTGCGGCAACTGACGACTGGCCCACGCGAAACATGGATTAATACCCCACTGCCTGTGCAGTGGGGTATACTGGTATCATGCCGACACTTGATGAATGGTTTACGCAGACCGAAAACCGGTACTGGGATATGGATGGCGCATACGGTGCGCAATGTTGGGACCTGTGGGCCAAGTACAGCATGGACATGTATGGTCTGAGCGTACAGGACTGCATCACACCCACCGGCTATGCCGAAGGATGCTATACGCGCTTCCCCTATACTGCCGCACTCAGCAACGTGTATGAGAAAATGGACGCCAATTATACGCCGGTTAAGGGTGACGTGGTGTTTTGGACGTATGGTAGCCAGATTTATACAGGCTCCCATGTCGCAATCGTATGGAATGGCGTCACGGGTGATAACATCGACGTCCTGACGCAAAACCCCACTCCCGCAGTCCATCAAACCTTACCGCTCCTCAAAGGTTCGCAGCTGCTCGGCTACCTGCATCCCAAGGTCCTACAGCCGGGCGGTACGACTCCGAATAATCCGAACGGAGGGAATCCCACAGGCGGGGACAACCAAGGTTCGGACGTGCCGGGCGGTTCGTCCTCATGGATACAACAACAGGGCGATAATTTGATATATCATTACGGTTCTGGCAATGGCGGCAAGTCGGCGTTGTTCGTCAAGACGACCGCGCAGAATTGGATATATCGCGGCGCGTCCGGCACGGGTGCGCCAGATGGGGACGGAGGCCAATCATCTCCCAGCGTGGGCGATGGTGAGTCAAGTTATGCGCTTTATGTGGTGGGCACGGTTGAATCATCATTGCAATGGGATGCGGTAGAGTCTAACCGTCAAGGTATCGGTATCGCGCAATGGAGTTTCGGACGCCGTCTGCAAGTATTGAATTCGATGAAAACGGCGGACGCCGATGGATATCGGACGTTCGCCGCCGCCGCCCCGGACATTGCCGCGCTTATGGACTCAGGCGGCACGTTCGATAGGGCGATGACCGGCAGCGAGGTTGCGGCGTTCCAGACGTGGGCGCAACGCGCTCAATCCCATCCGGGGCAACGCGCCCAGTTCGCCAAGGACTACGAAGGATATCCGCAAAAATACGACGACGCGAAAATGCAAATCCTATGGGTCTGCGCATACCATCAATCTCCCGCAGGCGCGCTGAATGTGCCAGTCGCAACCACGCTTGCGGGATTGCGTGACAACATTCTGGCCACATCACCGTTCGGCCCGTATGGCACGCGATATCAGACCGCCTATAGCTTGCTGAACGTATGGGATGGAAAGAGTGCGCCGCCGAACTTCTGATAGGCGTGCTATACTGGACGCATGGGTGACGTCAACGTGCTTAACGAGAATGATTATTATGACTATGGTAGGGTATTGTCCTATCATAGTCCTTGGATGTTCATAATCGGAGCGCGCGGCCTCGGCAAGACTTATGGAGCTAAGAAATTGGTCATAGGTGACTGGATTAAGAAACGATGGCAATTCATCTATCTGCGCCGGACGGCAGAGGAACAGAAAAATAAGGGCACTTGGTTTGCCGATATCGCAGAGCAATATCCAGAACTAGAGTTTAGAGTATCCGGCAATCAGGCCGAATGTCACTGGCTGGATGACCATGACGCCACCGCAGACAAGCATGGCAAGACACGTCCGACATGGCATATCATGGGATACTTCATCGCCCTATCACAAGCTGGACAGGTGAAGTCAGTCGCCTACCCCAGAGTACGCACCATTATCTTTGACGAAATATTCCCCGATAATATGCGGTATCTCGCGGGGGAGGTCACGGCGCTTGAGGAATTTTACAACACGGTAGACCGTTGGAACGATAGGGTTCGCGTTATCATGTGCAGCAATGCCGTGACCCTCGCCAATCCGTATTTTTCAGCGTTCAATATCAACTTGAAACCGCAGTTAGATAATCGCACGCAATATCAGCGATATTGTGACGGGTTCATCATGGTGGAACTGGCTGACTACGGCGGTTTCAGCGCCAAGGTTGCCATATCCAAATTCGGACAGTTTTTGCGCAAATACGACGAGAATTATGCGAATTATGCGATCAATAACGATTTTAGGGATAACGCCAATACTCTCATTAGTGATTTTAATAACGCCGGTTATGCATTCACGTTAAGAACCACCGAATACGGTATTTTCAACGTTTATCAGCAACTAAGCGATACGGACGAAGTATTGTATATCATCACAAAAAAACAGCCTAAAATCACAAGGAATTTTACATTTGACTACCGACTGGTCGATAATGATTGCATAATGCTCAAACGTTCGGACGACATGACGCAAAAAATATTGAACGCCTATCGCGTCGGTAGATTACGATTCGAGACTCCGCAAATCAAGGCGGAGTTCGGTATGATTCTTGGCGGCTTATTACAGCAATCAGGTATAAGAAAGTGAGAATAATAATGACGCAAGCAGATATATGGTGCACCATAGCAGTCACGTTCTTCATCACCACCGACTACGTTACGGGCGTGACAAAAGCAATCATGCAAGATAATCTCAGCTCAAGAAAAATGCGGGAGGGACTAGGACACAAGTTCGCATATTTCGTGCTCACGCTAGTGGCATGGTTTATCGATGAAGTGAACCGGCATATCGATTTGGGACTACCAGTGTCCGTATTCGTCTGCACGGTCGGTGGGATATGCCTTATCGAACTCACGTCAATCCTCGAAAACATCACCGAAATTAATCCCGAATTAAAAAACGCGCCATTCATGCAAATCTTCGCCCAATCCACAAACGGCAAGCATAAGGGAGAATAATGGACGGTATCACATGGGTAGGCTCACCAAACCATTACAACGGGCGCAACGGATACGAGATAACACACATCACATTACACATCATGGTCGGATATCTGTCAGGTACGGACAGTACATTTCAAAACGCCAACACGCAAGCAAGCGCACACTACGGCATAGGCGCAGACGGAACCATCCACCAGTACGTGAGTGAAAACGACGGCAGTTATAGCGACGCTAACTACATGTCAAACAATTCCACAATCAGCATCGAACACGAAGGAGGCATGGCCAACGGCGCAGTCTGCACACAAGCATGCATGAACTCTTCCGCACGCCTATGCGCCGACATAGCCCGACGCCAAGGATGGACACGCCTCTGGCATGACGGACTCAACGGAAACATATGGCTACACCGCGAAATCCCCGGAACAGACCATGCCGCATGTCCAGACCTCGTACCAAACGGACTTGACGTAAACTACGTCATCAATAAAGCAAACCAAATCCTAGAAGGAGACGACGAAATGGCACTGACCGATGAAGACATCATGAGATTTTGGACACACAAGCTCCCCAACGGACGGCCCGCACGCGATATTATCAGCGACGCAACAAGCGACGTCATCAGAATGCACGACACCGGACTAGTCGGCGGACAATGGATGCACAAGCTCCCCAACGGAAGATACGCGCGAGACATCGTAAGCGACGCGACCAGCGACGTAATCCGAATGCATGACACCATGCTACCGGCGTTGACGGCGCAAGTGACCGCGCTCACAGCGGCAGTAAAAGCACTGTCCGAATCCATGGGAGCTAACCCCGACACAATCGCCAAAACCGTACAAGACGCCGTAAAAGCCAAGCTCGATAGTCTGCAAATCACAGTAACAGACAAACAGCAGTAACAGACATAAGAAAGCCCCTAGGTTAACCTAGGGGCTTATTTGTTATTAAAAATTATATGCACGTTCCGCTCTAGCGAGCACATCCAAGTGTCGCTCAACACTATGCATAGGATTGACACTAAACGCCATCATGTAGTTATAGATGCGAGCTAGATTGGCGGTTGACATTGCTGTATGCGCATAATGCGCAAAGATACTGTTAGTAAGTGGATTATCTATACGGCTGAACTCTGATGCAGTCAGTTGACGGAGGAGAACGTTATTCATTTTTTTATTTCCTTTCCTGAAGCCGCCTATCAGATGGACAAAACGGAATCAACAACCGTGTAGAATCCAGTGCAAAACTCTCTATTGTGTTCGCTGTGAAGTTCCGCACGGCAACGTTTCGTCAACAGACGGCGGCACTCACCAATCATGGCATATTCACCGCGCGTATAGTATTCATCCATCAACAACCACGCGGCATACATGACCCCATCAAGCTTGTTTTCATCAGGCGAACCAAAAACGTTTTGATTGTGTGAATACGTAGTGTTATACACGTTAGCGAGATACGCATACTCCGCAGAATCAGATTCACAAATATCTGGAAAATTGATTTCAACAAAAGACATTTTATTTACCTCCCTAC
>ERZ857965.2015-NODE-2015-length-18377-cov-8.626515_pt1 | contig 18377 bp, 13 predicted proteins | sample MGYA00519758_ERZ857965 | MGnify/ENA primary metagenome ERZ857965 (study PRJEB31778, sample SAMEA3449381) | human gut metagenome | biome: human gut; feature: human-associated habitat; material: faeces | place: United Kingdom | collected 2010/2012 ... | reverse complement strand
CCGTATGCAGCACAGATGGCTGCTGAGACTGCTACCAAAGCAGCTCTGATTCATGGTTTAAAGACTGTTGACGTTTTTGTAAAGGGTCCGGGTTCAGGACGTGAGGCTGCTATCCGTGCACTGCAGGCATGTGGTCTGGAAGTAACCAGCATCCGTGACGTAACACCGGTACCGCACAACGGTTGTCGCCCGCCGAAACGTAGAAGAGTCTAATTAGGAGGTAAATGAGAGATGGCAGTTAATAGAGTTCCTGTACTGAAAAGATGTAGATCCCTCGGCCTGGATCCGATCTATTTAGGAATTGATAAAAAATCCACGAGAGAGCTGAAGAGAGCAAACCGTAAAGTAAGTGAGTACGGTCTGCAGCTTCGTGAGAAACAGAAAGCAAAATTCATCTATGGCGTTCTGGAGAAACCCTTCCACAACTACTATGAGAAGGCTGAGAGAATGCCGGGTATGACTGGTACCAACCTGATGACCATCCTGGAGAGCCGTCTGGACAACGTAATCTTCCGTCTGGGCTTTGCTCGTACAAGACAGGAAGCACGTCAGATCGTTGACCACAAGCATGTACTCGTTAACGGCAAACAGGTAAACATTCCGTCTTACCTTGTAAAAGCAGGAGATACGATTGAGATCAAAGAAAACAAAAAAGGCTCACAGAGATATAAAGACATTCTTGAAGCGACTGGCAGCAACATGGTTCCGGAATGGCTCGATGTTGATGCAGAGAACCTGAAAGGATCTGTAAAAGAACTTCCGGCAAGAGAAGCGATCGATGTTCCGGTAGATGAGATGTTGATTGTCGAGTTATATTCTAAATAATATCGGCTGCAACAGCGTATCCCTTCAACATTTTAAAACCCAAAAGGAGGGTCTGTGTAGTGTTTGATTTTAATAAACCTAATATTGAGATTACGGATGTTTCGGAAGATAAAAAATATGGAAGATTTGTTGTAGAACCGCTTGAAAGAGGATATGGTACAACACTCGGAAATTCTCTGAGAAGAATCATGCTCTCATCTCTTCCGGGTTCTGCGATCAGTTCCGTTAAGATCGACGGAGTTCTTCATGAATTCAGTTCGATACCGGGCGTAAAAGAAGACGTTACGGAGATTATCATGAATTTGAAATCTCTCGCGATAAGAAATATGTCTGAGTCAGACGAGCCGAAAACAGTATATATTGAGTTTGAAGGCGAAGGTGTTGTGACAGGAGCAGACATCAATATTAATGACCCTGATATTGAGATCGTAAATCCGGATCAGGTGATCGCTACATTGAGCGGCGGCAAAGACTGCAGGCTGAATATGGAATTGACGATCACAAAGGGCAGAGGATATGTAAGTTCTGATAAGAACAAAACAGAAGATATGCCGATCGGAGTGATTGCGATTGACTCGATCTATACACCGGTTGAACGTGTGAATCTGACTGTTGAGAATACTCGTGTCGGACAGATTACGGATTATGATAAATTAACACTTGATGTTTGGACAAAAGGAACAATGCTTCCTGATGAGGCGGTAAGCCTTGCGGCAAAAGTGCTGAGCGAACATTTGAAACTTTTCGTTGATCTTTCGGAAGTTGCTCAGGTTGCGGAAGTAATGATCGAGAAAGAAGACGATGAGAAAGAGAAAGTTCTTGAGATGAGCATTGATGAACTTGAACTTTCCGTTCGTTCCTATAATTGTCTGAAGAGAGCCGGAATCAATACGGTAGAAGAACTTACTAATAAGACTCCTGAAGATATGATGAAAGTTCGTAACCTCGGACGTAAATCACTTGAGGAAGTGCTTGCTAAGTTAAAAGAACTCAATCTTGAGTTGAATCAGGGCGAGGAATAATCGCTTTATAGAAAATCGTGGATTGTTCGGAATACAGGACGATCCGCGAGCATTTGATTAATAAGCCCGAAGATGCATAATTGAATGTGTAGTCATAGTTCAGACATATACCGGGAGGGAAAATGCGTGCCGGCGTGTTTTTCAAAAAGAACGAGTATGCGTTAAGGTTTTGTTTATAAACAATAGCGGCAGACGTGCGAAGCGCGGTTCTGCAGACGGCGCATCCGAATTATGACGGAAAGATTAGGAGGAAATATAAGAATGGCAAAATATAGAAAACTCGGCAGAACATCCAGCCAGAGAAAAGCATTGATCAGAAATCAGGTAACAGCTCTGCTTAACAACGGAAAGATCGTTACAACTGAGGCGAAAGCAAAAGAAATCCGTAAAACAGCAGAAGGTCTTATCGCGTTGGCTGTGAAAGAGAAAGATAATTTCGATGAAGTAACAGTAATGGCAAAAGTTGCCCGCAAAGATAAAGACGGCAAGAGAGTAAAAGAAGTTGTAGACGGAAAGAAGAAAACAGTTTACGACGAAGTTGACAAGACAATCAAGAAAGATATGCCTAGCAGACTTCACGCTCGCCGCCAGATGCTGAAAGTTCTTTACCCTGTAACAGAGGTTCCTACAGCACAGGCTGGAAGAAAGAAAAACACAAAAGAAGTTGATCTTGTTGCTAAATTATTCGACGAGATCGCACCAAAATACGCAGATCGTAAAGGTGGATACACAAGAATCGTTAAGATTGGTCAGCGTAAAGGTGATGCAGCTATGGAAGTTCTTATCGAGCTTGTATAATTGCAAATACTTCGATAATCTGAATAAGATAATTTTAAAGCTGTCATGTGAAAACATGGCAGCTTTTTTGTAATTGTATGAAAATAAAATGTTTGATAATTTGCAAATAAGATATGTTGTCTTGTAGTTTACGATAGAAGGGATAGCGGTATAATAGGATATAAGGTGCGAGCTGAGAAATCAGCATAGCTGATTTCCCCTAGCAAGCGGAAGTAATTCTGCAAGCTTTGGTAAGCTGATAATAATACAGTAGGAAAATTCTATCAGGTAAGGTCTAACCAACCGCCTGTACCGAGTCCTTGGAGTCGAAGCGGTAACGTTAGGTTTAAGCGTAGGACAGGGAGCAACAGAGCCGAAACGAAAGTGAAGTGATTGAGCTGGGAAATTATTATGAGGTTGGAAATGGTCGATGTGCTCTATTACACAGCAGACAATACTGTTATGACCGATATGGCAAGGTTATAGCGGCATCCCCCAGTCTGAGAGCTTGGCGAGGTTGATGATAAGTATGTTATCGGAACAGCTGAGATCCTGTCATTTCCTTAAAAAAAGGTATGGAAACCAAAACAAAGAAATGCGTTAGGAATCCAAATGAATGGCAGGAAGTCCGACACAGCCATATTATCGCAGAAGTCTGTGAAAGCAGATGGAGAAAAGGGCTGTGCACTTTATAGCTTCAAGAACAAAGAACTATGCAGACAAAAGAGAGCTGATGAACATGGTGAATGAGTTACTTGGAATACAGTATAATATCGCAAAAGCAAACAGAACCGACAGAAAGGTTCAGAATCTTGCAGCCTACATCAATGCGGATACGCTGAGAGCAATCCATAAGACTATGGACAGAAAGAAAGCGTATGGGATTGATAAGGTGACAAAAGAGGATTACGAAAAGAATCTGGAAGAAAATCTCGCAAATCTTGTGAAAAGGATGAAAAACGGAAGTTATCGCCCGCATCCAACAAGGCGTGTTTATATTCCGAAGGAAACAAAAGGCAAAATGAGACCGCTTGGAATCTCCTGTTATGAAGACAAACTGGTGGAAAATGCGATTGCACAGATACTGGAGCAGATTTATGAACCGAAGTTTTATAATGAGAGCTTTGGATTCCGCCCGAACAGGAACTGCCATCAGGCAGTAAGGGAAATCATAGAGATGGTGCAGTATCGAAAGACAAACTATGTGGTAGAAGCAGACATTAAAGGTTTCTTTGATAATGTAGACCATGAATGGCTGATGAAGATGTTGGCACATGATATAGCAGACCGGAAATTTCTTGAGATTATAGAGAAATTCCTGAAAGCCGGAGTCATGGAAAATGGCAAATATCTCGACAGCGAACGGGGAACCCCACAGGGAAATGGAGCAAGTCCGATACTTGCAAATATATACCTGCATTATGTATTGGATAACTGGTTTGATGTAATCGTAAAGAGACAGTGTAAAGGAGAATGTTATCTCATCCGATACTGTGATGATTTTGTCTGTTGTTTTCAGAACCAGTATGAAGCAGAAATATTTAAGCAGAGGCTGGAAGAACGCTTTGCAAAATACGGATTGGAACTGGCAGGAGAAAAGACGAAGATATTGGAATTCGGGAGGTTTGCCAGGCACAACAGAAAAGCAAGAGGAGAGAGAAAACCAGATACCTTTGACTTTCTTGGTTTCACATTTTATTGCGGAATGGACGGAAAGAGAGAGTTTTTCCGTTGTAGGGTAAAGACCAGCAAGAAGAAATTTCGCAGTAAGATAAAAGCAATGAAAGAATGGATAAAGGCACATCGAGCAATGCCATTGGAACTGATATTTAAAACAGTGAATGCAAAATTGCGGGGACATTACCAGTATTATGGAGTGACCGACAATACAAGGGAAGTGAAGAATTTCCTAGTACAGACAAAATGGTTATTGTATAAATGGCTGAATCGGAGAAGCCAGAAAAGAAGTTATACGTCGGATACCTTTTTTAATGGACTGCTTCGAACATTCCCATTGTTAGAACCAAGTATTAAGGTAAGTTTGTTTTATAGATAAAGTATGAAATATAAAGTGAAAAGCCGTATGCGTTAATAGCGCACGTACGGTTTTGCGTAGGGGTATGGGGAGTAATCCCCATATCTACTAGAGAATTTTGACAAAAAAAAAGCCTATTTCAAGGATTTGAGGTACTTTTTTGCATTTCAATGTGTCAAACTCCCGAGTGAACAGTAACATTAAGACAGTTGAAAGATGGATATCTTCTGCATATAGTGCTGGATATAATCTGACACTTATGATAAAATTATAGTAAAAATACTCCAGATAACAGGAAATTTTAATATATGAAAGTAAAGAATAAAGACAGAATAAAAAGACAGAATAAAAAGACAATTCGGTCTGAAATGGTGAATATGCTTGTGTGGACCAGTATTATGACAATGCTTCTGGTTGGTGGAGGATTATCCGTTATCATATTCCAGTGGTCTTCAATTGCATTGCGCGAAGATATGGATTTCTATATGGAAAGTGTGGAAAAGCAGTTTACAAATCATCTGCTGTTCTGGGAAAGATCAGTGATATATCTGAGTGAAAATGAAAATATGAATTATTTTTTCCGTACCGGTTCGACAGAGGGAATTGAGAAAGTAATGAAACAGGGAATCAACCTTTTTTCCAATCAGAATATGGTGTCGGATACATTTCCGATTGTAAGTGACTATTATGTATTTTCTAAAAATATGGAGTATAAAGGGATTCATTTTTATCCGGAGACACAATCGGCAGATAATATAAAGAATACACGTATAATTGATGGAATTAAAAGATACAGAGACCAGGACAAAATGTTCTATTACAGAAAAAACGGTCAGGAAATAGAGTGTTATTTTTCTGTTTATGATGATGACATGGAACGTATGGGATATTGTGTTGCAATATTTGATATGGAAAATATCAACAAGATCTTTTCCAAACTGGAAAAATATCAGACATATTACTGGTCAATACAGACGAATGATGGGACTGAAATAGGGGGAACAGGATTAAATGGAATTTTAAAAGATGAGCTGATTAATCTGGACGGAGAAATAAAAAAAGATCATAAAAAATACCTGTATAAAAAAAATCAGGACAGTTTTGGTTTATCTACTTACATAATAATACCAAAAAGTAAATTATATCTGGATATTAGACCGGGATTTCAGCTGGCCTGGGCAATTGCTGTATCTATGTTTATTGCAGTAGTAGTTTCAGCATTGTATTATTCAAGGAGGGTTACTTATCCGTTACAGAGAATTGTAAAAAAATTGAACAGGTTGGAACGGGAGACTTTGAAACAAAGCTGGAGAATTACAATATTTTAGAGTTTCAGCAGATCAGCGACTCTTTTAATGAAATGACAGTGAGAATTGAAACTCTGATCAAAGAAGTATACGAAACACAATTACTTGTGAAAGAAGCGCGGCTTCAGTATCTGCAAGCTCAGATAAATCCACATTTTATGTTTAATGTACTGACAATGATTGCTATTAAGGTAAAAAAACACCGCGATGAAGAATTATATCAGACGGTAACATCTTTTGCAGGATTAATGAGAGGAAAATTGTTCAGAAGAAATGAGGTTGAGATAAAGTTAAAAGAAGAAATGGAAATAGCCGGATTTTACTTATACCTTCAGAGTGAAAGATTTAAGGATATCATTACCTATAATATTGAATGGGAGTCTGATGAGATAAAGGAATGTTATGTCCCCAGACTCTGTATAGAACCGATAGTAGAGAATGCGGTCATCCATGGACTGGAGCCAAAGGGAACAGAAGGCAGAATCAGGGTAGCAATCAGAGAAGCTTCTGAAGATTCTATAAATATTGTTGTAGAAGACGATGGCGTAGGATTTAATGTGAATGAAATGGATGACAGGAAAGATAATAAGAATCCTCGAGTAGGTGTCATGAACATTCAGAGACTGATACGTAATCTTTATGGTGATAAATATGGCGTATTATTCCAGAGCGAGATTGGAAAAGGAACAATAGTTACGGTCTGTCTTCCTATGAGAAAGGATAGAACAGTTTAACCGAATCAGGTATCCCCTGTTTCAATTGCGGATATATGCTTGAATAGGAATTTAGCGGGAAGGGAATTAATATGTGGAAGGTTATAGTAGCAGATGATGAACCATTTATAAGAGAAGCATTAAAAGAAATGATTCCGTGGGATGAACTGGGATGTCATCTTGCAGAAGCATTAAAAAATGGGAAAGAAGTAGTAAATGCTGTAGAAAAATACAAACCGGATATCGTAATACTGGATATACAAATGCCGCTTATGACAGGGATGGAGGCTGCGCAGTGGATACATGAGAATTATCCGGATATAGTAGTTGTGCTGCTTACGGCATATGAAGATTTTAAATATGCTCAACAGGCGATTGTATTTCAGGTGAAAAGATATGTGATAAAGAGTAATTTGTTTGAAGATCTTCCTAAAGCATTGGAAGAAATTTCTGAAGAATTGAAGAAAGATAATCGTTCAGAGAAGAACAGAACAGAAGTATATGCAGGACAGAAAAACAAACTGAATGATAATGAATTGAACAAAATTGTCTGTAATATTATAAGTTGTATGCAGAGTGGGGATGAGAATGTATGCATGGAAGAAATGCAGAAATTACGTTCGGCTATCAGAGATTACTCAGACTCGTATATACGAAGTGCCGCTATTCTGTTTATTTCCGAGTGTCACAGATTGTATATTGAATATGGAGATGATGAAGTAACCGGATTCGATATGGAACAGGAAGATGCTATCAATCTGATTCTTGAAACAAAACGGATTATTGAGATTGAAGATTGTCTGGAAAGTATGATGCTATCATTTGTCAGAAAGAAAAATAAAAAAATTCAGACTGCGGATGAACTGATTGATTCCATTAACAAATTTATAGAGAAAAATTATACGAAGAAAATAAGCCTGGATCTGATTGCGGATGCGGTACATGCAAACAGATGTTACATCAGCAGAATATATAAGGAACGGACAGGCGAGAAACTGTTCGAAACGATTAATCGGAAAAAAATTGAAATTGCCAGGAAATATATTGAAGACGGAAAGATGAGAGTTTATGAAATAGCAGACAGTATAGGATGGGAAGATACGGCATATTTTTCACGTGTTTTTAAAAAATATACAGGATATTCCCCGAAGGAGTATGAGAAACTTTACCGGAGGTAAATCGTTATGAAAAAATGTCTGATACTTCTTCTGATGTTGCTGATGTGTTTATCAGGATGTGGAACATTGTCACAGTCAGATGAAATCAGTATTGTTCTTTTACATGGCTGGGGAACAATGGAAGAAGATAATCAGGCCATGAGGGAAATATATAGTGAATTCGAAAAAGATAATCCGGACATTTCTCTGAAACTGATATCCATGCCTTCGCCGGAAAATGTAACATCAAAAGTAAAAGAAATGATTTCTGTAGGAAAATTGCCAAATCTCATTTATATCGGCGAAACAGGAATCGATACATTATATTCTTTTATGGTTACTCAGGGATATGTGATTGATATTATGCCTTATATAGAAAAGGATAAAGAATTTCAGAGTATGATTGCTCCGGAAACTCTGATGAAATGGAAAACTGCAGATGGAAAACTCTATACGGTTACAGATGTTCTGAATACAGGTGGTTACTGGTATAATAAACAGATATTTGAAAATGCAAAGATACAGAAAACGCCGGAAAACTGGAAAGAATTTCTGGAATGTTGTAAGAAGATAAAACAATGGGCAGAGCAGGAGAAACTGGATACGGTTTCCATGCATCTGGATTATAACACAATTGAATGTATGATGCAGTCATATATTGGAGATACTGATTCTGATGAGAAAAGTATCTCGGAGGCGTTGAAATTATTAAATGAAATTAAAGATTATGCTGATGTGGAAAAAAATTATACATACAGGGATAGATTAAGAAGTTTTAATGTAGGGCATTCGGCAATTTATGCCGGTGGTATAGCCAGTGAACAGAAGATAAATCCTAAATTAAAAATGGAATATGCAATGTTTCCGGACAAAAATAATAAAGATGTGGCGATGGTATCTGCGTATCCCGGATATTTTATTGGAAGTTCCAGTGATACAAAACAAAAAGAAGCTTGTATACGTTTTCTGAAATATATGCTCAGTGAAAAGGTGCAGACGAAAATATGGAAAAAAACTGGTCAGATACCTTCGAATCCGAACGTAAATATAGCTGATCTTTCGGGACAAAACGATGTTATATATGAAGCATATGCTAAATTGAAGAAAGCGGATATTGTCAGGGAACTTCCTGGAAATGACTGGGATTTTGAACAAAGAGAAGATTTTGAAGCCAATATTTTCAGATATCTGTCAGGAGATATTTCAGAAGATGAGATTGTGGACTCATTAAAAAGTAAATAAATCAAAAGAAAAAAGTAAATATTGTGCAAGAAAAAAGTGGTGGAAGATGGATTCTTGAGATAGATGCATCTTTCGCCCTTTTTTATAAGAAAAAGGAAATAATGTACAGATTAATGGCAATGAAGTGAATGGAGATTTGTCTGAAATTCGATTATGATAAATCTACCAAATAAAGGAGGGTGACAAAATGAAGTTGAAAAAAGCGGGAGCATTGGGGCTGAGCTGTGTGATAGCACTTGGGAGCATGGCCGGATGTGGATCATCTAAAGAGAAAGAAAAAACAGACGGAAAAGAAGAAATTTCGGGAGAGATAAGATATGCATTCTGGGATACAGCCCAGCAACCATACTTTGAAAAATGCATAGAGAAGTTTAATGAGCAGTATCCGGATGTGAAAGTTACGTTGGAACCGAGTTCATGGGATGAATACTGGACAAAACTTGAGGCAGGAGCAACTGGCGGAAGTATTGCAGATGTATTTTGGATGAACGGTCCAAACATCATGAAATATGCGGACGGAGATGTTCTGATGGATATCAGTGACCGTATTAAAGAAGATAATATTGATACAGGAAAGTATCCGGAGGCATTGGTTGAACTTTATAATGTTGATGGAAAACAGTATGCAATTCCGAAAGATTTTGACACGATCGGTGTATGGTACAATAAAAAGATTTTTGATGAAGCAGGAGTTCCATATCCAACAGATGACTGGACATGGGATGACATGGCAGACATTGCAAAACAGTTAACCAGGAGTGATGGAAGTGTATACGGAATTTCTGCCGGATATGATACACAGATAGGTATTTATAACACCATTTTTGCCAATGGAGGAACTATTGTATCTGAGGATAAGAAAACGTCTGGTTATGACACAGAAGCAACTCAGGCAGGTGTACAGTGTTGGGTAGATCTGATGAAAGATGGAGTAAGCCCATCAGAGGCATCTATGGAAGAGACCCAGGGAAATGTACAGTTCTTATCCGGAAGACTTGGAATGTACTGGTGCGGATCATGGTTTCTGAGTCAGGTTCTTGATTCAGATATTAAAGACGATATTGATGTTGCCCCTGTTCCATCTATTAATGGAAAACAGGCCACAGTAATTCATGGTCTTGGAAATTGTATTTATAAAGATACGAAAAATCCGGAAGCAGCATGGAAATGGGTTGAGTTTTTATCAGGTGAAGAGGCAAATAAACTTTCTGCTGAAATGGGAGCTGCAATTCCAGCCTATGAAGGAACTGCTGATATTTGGGTAGATAAGAATAAAGCCTATAATCTTTCTACATTTGTTACAGCATCAAAGGAATATTCCTATCCATATCCTGTATCCAAAAATACAGCAGAGTGGGAACAATATCAGGCAGAAGAACTTAAGAAAGCATATAATTTTCAGGTAGATGTAAAAGATGCCTGTGATACTCTTGCAGAAAAGATGAACGAAGTTTTAGCCAGTGAATAAGGATTGGATAAAATGGAAAGGCATTTGCGTTGTCAGCAAGTGCCTTTCTTAATAAAATGCGAAAGGGGAAGTGGTATATGAAGGCAATCAGTAAACGGAAAAAAATGGACTATATATCCGGCTATACCATGATTTTACCATTGGTTTTAGGTCTTGGAGTGTTCTATTTTTACCCTATTTTTAAAGTGTTTTATGACAGTTTTCATGAGGTTGGTGCTTTTAATAAAACTAAATGGGTCGGATTGGAAAATTACATACAAATGTTTCACGATTCAACAATGTGGCATGCACTATTTAATACCATGAGATATGTTCTTGTGATTGTGCCATCAGTAATTATTTTGTCTTTACTTCTGGCCGTATTTTTAAATATGAAGATTAAAGGCAAATCTTTCTTCAGAGTAGTGTATTTCATACCTGCGATTACAATGAGTGCTGCAGTTGCTATGATTTGGAGATGGATGTTTAATAGTGATTATGGTATTATCAATTACATTTTAAATATATTTGGAATGGATTCGGTGCAGTTCTTAAGTAATCCCCAATTAGCCTGGATTGCAATCTGCATTGTAAGTGTATGGAGCAGTGTTGGTTATAATATGATTATTCTGCTGGCTGGAATTCAGGGAATATCCAGAAGTTATTATGAAGCTGCATCAATGGATGGTGCCAGTGGAATCAGACAGTTCGTTAGTATTACATTACCATTAATAACACCTACATTGTTTTTTGTGTTAGTAACCACATTGATCTCAACTTTCCAGACATTTGATACCATTTATATGATGATACAGAAAACAGGTCTTGCAATGGAATCGTCACAAAGTATGGTAGTTTATTTTTATAAGAATGCATTTGAGTTCTCAAAGAAGGGATATGCATCAGCACTTGCAGTATTTCTGTTTTTGATCATTATGCTCATTACTGCATTACAGATGAAACTTCAGAAAAAATGGGTTAATTACGAATAGGAGGAACTCTTATGAAGTCGAAAAAAGTAAACTGGGGTCATGTAATTGTATTTATAATTCTGATTCTTTGTATGATAGTAACGCTACTGCCATTTGTATGGATGATCCTTACATCATTAAAGACACAGGCAGAGTCAATTTGTATTCTGTTAAAGATATTTCCGGAAAAACCGTTATTCTCAAATTATGCGGCAGTGTTTACAAAGATTCCATTTGCAAAAATGTATTTAAATACAGCTGTTACGGCCACTGTCATCGTAGTAGTACAGTTAATCCTCTGCTCTATGGCAGCATATGCATTTGGAAGAATCAAATTTCCAGGAAGAAATATTATTTTTGGAACATTGCTTGCTGTACTGATGGTTCCATCATCTTTTTTTATCCTGCCACAGTATCTGATGATACAGAAAATGGGATTGTTAAACACAATACCGGCGTTATTTATACCAGGATTGTTCAGTGCTTTTGGAACATTTCTGATGAGACAGTTTTTTATGGCACTTCCGAACGAACTGGAAGATGCGGCAAGAATTGACGGTTGCAATCATTTTATGATTTTTTCAAGAATTATGTTTCCTCTTGTAAAGCCAGGTTTGGTAGCTCTTGCTATTCTTACTTTAAGAAGTGCCTGGAATGATTTGATGTGGCCGATGATTGTTAACACATCACCGGAAAAAATGACCCTTTCAGCCGGATTATCCTATCTTCAGGGACAGTATGCAACAGATTATCCGGTTATGATGGCAGGTGCGGTTCTTGCAGTCCTTCCATTACTTATATTATTTGCTCTTTTCCAGAAGCAGTTTATTGAAGGAATCGCTTTACAGGGAATAAAAGGATAAGACATAAAAACATTTGATATTTGGAGGAAAAATATTATGGGAAATAAAGTCAGAATAGGAATGATTGGTCTTGGAGCCAGAGGGAAAGGACTTCTGGAAACTGCATATTTAGAGCATCCGGATGCAGAGTTTGTTGTAGTATGCGATAAATATGAAGACCGATGTCAGGAAGCTGCGAAAGTGATTGAAAAGAGTGGAAGAAACACTCCTAAAATGGTGACAGATTATAAAGAAGTACTGCAGATGCCGGATGTAGATGCAGTTATCATCTGTGCATCCTGGGATATGCATGTAGAGATGTGTATTGAAGCAATGAAAGCAGGAAAATATGTGGGATGTGAAGTAGGTGGAGCATATTCATTGCGTGAATGCTGGAAATTAATTGAAACATATGAAGAAACAAAAGTGCCTGTTATGTTTCTGGAAAACTGTCTGTATGGCAGAGACGAAATGATGGTATTAAACATGGCAGAACAGGGAGTGCTTGGCGAAATTGTTCATTGTGAAGGGGGTTATCGTCATGACCTGAGAGAAGAAGTTGCATTTGGAAAGGAAAACAGACATTATCGCCTTTCCAATTACATTCATCGCAATACAGAAAATTATCCGACACATGAATTAGGCCCTATTGCAAAAATACTTCATATTAACAGAGGTAACAGACTCCTTTCTTTAACTTCTGTTTCTTCAAAGGCAGCTGGTTTAAAGGAATATATCAAAGAGAAGAAGGCAGATGATGAGGTATTATCAAATACAACATTTAATCAGGGAGATATTGTTAATACAATTATTAAATGCAGTAATGGGGAAACAATTTTATTGACTCTGGATACCACATTGCCAAGATATTATTCCAGAGGATTTACGGTTCAGGGAACAAAAGGAATGTATACGGAAGATAACCGTTCTATTTTCCTTGATGGAGAGAAATCAGCAGAAGATCATTTTGAGTGGAAAAAACATTGGGGAAATGTCGAGGAATACAGAGATAAATATGAACATCCTGTATGGAAAAAATATCTGGATGCCGGAGTAAAAAAAGGACATGATGGAATGGATTTTCTTGTATTTTCAGATTTTATCAAATGTGTTCAGGAAAATTCAGAAGCTGTAATAGATGTTTATGATATGGCAACATGGATGAGTATATCTGTACTTGCAGAAGAATCTATTTCTATGGGAGGACAGCCAATTGCTATACCTGATTTTACCAGTGGGAAATGGATGAATCGAAAATAGTATAAAATAAAGGAAGAGACAGAATATATGCAGTGGAAATTAAACTACAGGGAACCGGCAAAAGAGTGGATTGAATCGCTTCCTCTGGGAAATGGTGAGATTGGAGCCATGGTTTCGGGAGGCACCAGACAGGAGACAATAGAGTTAAATCTGGATACTTTGTGGTCTGGCAGTCAGAAGCAGTCAGAACCGTATCCTGATCTTCCTGACTGGAATCATATCAGAAAACTGGTATTTGAAAGCAGATACAATGAGGCGGAAGAGTATGCAAAATCCCATATTCTAAGAGACTGGACAGCAGCATATCTTCCTGTGGGAACTGTTGATGTACAGATGCTGACAGAAAATGGAAACAATGAGATAATGGAGTATAAACGGGAACTGTCACTAAATGATGCTTTACATACAGTACACTGGATTGAGGGCGGGGTAACTTATCAGAAAGAAACATTTGTTAGTATGTCTGATAATGTTCTGGTGATGAAAATATCAACAGACAGTGATTCAGAAGTAAAAGTACATGTTTCATTAAGAAGCCAGATGCCCTGCGTCTGCAGAAAAAGTGAAAATATGCTGGTATTCGAGGCAAATGCTCCGGTTTATGCAGCTCCCAATTATTATCAATGCGAAGAACCAATCCGGTATAAAGAAAACTCAGGGATTAAATTTGGAATTATGCTGAAACCAGTTCTGAAATCAGGTACTATAGAAAAAAATGAAAATGGTCTGACCATTAGAACCAGTGATAATTTTTATATTATTCTGACCGGAAAGACAGATTTTGATGGTTGCGATAATATTATAGAATTTATGAGCGATATATTGAAGTGTGCTGAGTATAAGGGGTATAAGCAATTAAAACAGAACCACCTGGAGACATACCATTCGTTTTTTGACAGATTAGATCTTCACATGGGGGAATCTGATGATTATTTTGAGAAGACAGACACAATTCAACAAATGAAAGCCTTTGAAAAGGGTGAAAATACTTCGGAGTTTGCCACTTTATTATTTCATTATGCCCGATATCTCATGATCTGTTCTTCGAAACCGGGGACACAGGCTGCAAACTTACAGGGAATCTGGAATAATCAGATGAGAGCGCCCTGGAGCTCAAATTACACAGTCAATATCAATACAGAAATGAATTACTGGATGGCTGAAAGTTGTAATCTTGGTGACTGCCATACTGCGCTTTTTGAACTGATTGACAGAACCGTTAAAAAGGGAAAAATTACAGCGCAAAAACTATATGGTCTTGAGGGCTGGGTTAGTCATCACAATATAGATATATGGGGGAATTCTGATCCGGTTGGGAAATATGCACAGGATGGCAGTCCGTGCCAGTATGCTTTGTGGCCAATGAGTTCAGCGTGGCTTTGCAGGCATATGTGGGAACATTATTGCTATACGTTAGATGGTGATTTTCTGAAAGACAGGGCATACCCGGTAATACGGGAAGCCGTTCGTTTTTATCTTGGATATTTAACGGAATATGATGGTTATCTTGTCACTTGTCCGTCCACTTCTCCTGAGAATTGCTTTTTAGATAGGAAAGGAGAAAAACACAGCGTAACTTTTGCTTCTACTATGGATATTTCCATATTAAAGGAATTGTTTGCGACGTACCTTCAGATATGTAAAATTCTTAAAGTTGATGTGTTGGAGAAAGAAACTGAGTTTGCATTGAAGAAGCTGCCGCCTTTTAAAATCGGTCATGATGGACAGCTTCAGGAATGGTACAGAGATTACAGGGAAACAGATATTCATCATAGACATGTATCTCATTTGTACGGTTTATATCCTGGAAATGTTATAAAGGAGACAGACCAGGAGTTGAAAAAAGCGTGTGAAATATCCTTAAACCGCAGAGGAAGTCAGGGAACCGGATGGTGTATGGTTTGGAAAGCAAGTCTTTGGGCCAGACTTAAAAATGGAGAGAAAGCATTTGAACTTTTAAAAAATCAGGTCAATCTTACTCATACAACAGAAGTGGATATGTCCGGCGGAGGAATTTATCCTAATTTGTTCTGTGCACATCCTCCGTTTCAGATTGACGGGAATTTTGGGTTTGCAGCAGCTATATCTGAAATGCTTTTACAGAGTCAGAACAATGACATCGAATTATTACCTGCAATACCGGAACAATGGAAAAGAGGACAGATTAAAGGGATTAAGGCAAGAGGAGGATACACGGTTGATTTTAGCTGGAAAAATGGAAAAGTGTACTATATTAAAATCAGTGCATTAAAAGAAGGAAATGTAATCGTCAGATATAACGGCCAGATCAGCAGATTCTTTTTTAAAGAAGGACAGAACAAGGTATGTTTACAGAAAACGGGCAGAAAATAATGCAGGACATCAGTGGGAAGAGAAAGGAATGACAGCTTTATGAAGAGACCAGTTTTAGTGATTATGGCAGCAGGAATGGGAAGTCGATATGGGGGGTTAAAACAGATTGATCCTATAGATAGGGAAGGGCACATCATTATAGATTTTTCTATCTATGACGCGAGAAGAGCAGGATTTGAAAAGGTTGTATTCATTATAAAAAAAGACAATGAAGAAGAATTTAAAGAAGTGATCGGAAATAGAATAAGCAAATTTATGGATGTTGCCTATGCATTTCAGGAACTTTCGAACATTCCTGAAAATTATCAGGTTCCAGATGGGAGAAAAAAACCGTGGGGAACTGCTCATGCAGTGCTTAGCGCGGCTGATAAAATAGATGGTCCGTTTGCAGTAATTAACGCAGATGATTATTATGGATATCATGCGTTTTCTGTTATTTATAATTTTCTTACAACACATGAAGATACAGAAAAATATTCATATACAATGGTGGGATATCGTCTGAAAAATACGGTGACAGATAATGGGGATGTTTCCAGAGGAATCTGTACGGTTAATCAGGAAGGAAAACTGGTACAAATTGTGGAAAGAACACAGATTGAAAAGCGGAAAACCGGAATTGTCTTTACAGAGGATAAGGGCCAGACATGGGAAGAACTGGATGGAGAGACACTGGTGTCTATGAACATGTGGGGCTTTACAGAAAGTATTTTACAGGAAATAAAAAAAGGATTTCCTGCTTTTCTGGAAAAAGGTCTTCAAGAAAATCCTATGAAATGTGAATATTTTCTTCCATCAGTTGTAAGTGAACTGATCGAATCTGAAAAGGCCATAGTTACAGTACTGGAATCAGAAGATAAATGGTATGGCGTGACTTACAGAGAAGATAAACCACTGGTAATGAATGCAATTGAGAAATTGAAAGATGAAGGTATATATCCTCAGCACTTATGGAAGGACTAAAAATGAATAAAATTTCCAAAGAAGAGTTAGAAGAAGTTATTAATGAATTTCAATATGAAGGAAAATTGGTCTTTATAAAACCATATGGGAGTGGCCATATTAATGACACATTTTTACTGAAATATGAAATCGGATACATGGGTTCATTAAATGTGATTTTACAGAGGATGAACAGGGAAATTTTTGAAAAACCTGTTGAACTAATGGAAAATGTCATAGGAGTTACAGAACATTTAAAGAAAAAAATTGTGGAAATGGGCGGGGATCCTGAAAGGGAAACGTTAAATCTTATTCCTGCTAAAAACGGAAAAAAATACGTGATAGATTCCCAGGGCGAATACTGGCGATCATACATTTATATTACAGATGCTACCAGCTATGACAAGGTGGAAAAACCTGAAGACTTTTATGAAAGTGCTGTAGCGTTTGGAAAGTTTCAGGGGTTACTATCAGACTATCCGACAGAATCTCTGCATGACACTATCAGAGGATTTCATGATACAAAAGCCAGATTTCTTGCATTTCAAAATGCAGTAGAAAAAGATATCTGTGGACGAAAAGCAAGTGTAAAAAAGGAAATTGAGTTTGTCTTGGAACATGAAAAGTTGACAACAGTTTTTGACACTTTGATTCGAAAAGGTGAAATTCCACTTCGTGTAACACACAATGATACAAAGTTAAATAATGTTATGATTGACGATAAGACAGGAAAAGGAATTTGTGTAATTGATCTTGATACGATTATGCCAGGACTGGCTATGAACGATTTTGGAGATTCTATTCGTTTTGGAGCCAGTACAGCAGCAGAAGATGAGATTGATTTGACCAAAGTATCCTGTGATATGAATTTATATGAAATCTATTTAAGAGGATTTCTGAAAGGATGTAACGGAAAACTCACTTCAAAAGAAATGGAGTTGCTTCCGTTTGGAGCGAAAGTGATGACTTTTGAATGTGGTATGCGCTTTCTTACTGATTATCTTGAAGGAGATCATTATTTTAAGATTCACAGGGAAAACCATAATCTGGATCGATGTCGTACACAGTTTAAGCTTGTTGAGGATATGGAAAATAAATGGGAGATAATGCAGAAAATTACAGAAAAATATAGGCGGATGTATAAGCAGGAAAAATCAGATTACTTCGGATATTGACAAGAGAGCTGTAGAAAGAGCCAGAGAATATGAAGAAGAAACTCAATTTGCGCTGTATTAAGAGGAATGTGAACGGCAGATATTGCATATTGAATTAATGATAAAAAAATTCAATAACATTTGGCTTGACTAACCGATATACTATAGTGTATCATCATTGCAAGTCAGATAGAAACAGTCTTATAAAACTGTTATAATATGACTTGGTATTTGATTTACATTATGCTATTTGTGAATCGGATATATGTAACATTAATTCTCTTTGCACTGCATTACATTCAACAGAATGCGAGATCAACAGTACAAACTG
>ERZ857965.2012-NODE-2012-length-18397-cov-3.031349_pt1 | contig 18397 bp, 14 predicted proteins | sample MGYA00519758_ERZ857965 | MGnify/ENA primary metagenome ERZ857965 (study PRJEB31778, sample SAMEA3449381) | human gut metagenome | biome: human gut; feature: human-associated habitat; material: faeces | place: United Kingdom | collected 2010/2012 ... | reverse complement strand
CGCCAGCGCACTGCTTGCCGCCATCATGGCAGGCAAGGACCTGTTGACCGCCACGAAGTTCGCCAGCGATTTCGTAGTCGACGCCATGAAGGTCACTGCCCATCAGCCCGATTACCAGAACCGCGGCGTCAGCTTCGAGCCGCTGCTGGGCAAGATTTCCGCACTTTTGGACTAGCAGGAGAAAACGGAACCATCCGCCATTGGAAAGGAGACATCCATGGATACGAAGGCCTTCCGCAGCTTGAGCTACGGCATGTACCTCATCTCGTCCGGCGACGAAGAGGGCCGCGCAGGCTGCATCGTGAACACGTTCGCGCAGGTGACGAGCAAGCCCGCACGGGCAAGCGTGGCCGTGAACAAGGAGAACGCCACTGCAGACGTCATTCGCCGCACAGGCCGATACGCCGCCAGCGTGCTGGGTGAATCAGCCCCGATGGAGCTCATCGGCCGGTTCGGGTTCCGCTCCAGCGCCGACTTCGACAAGTTTGGACCGACAGTCTACGCCGTCGACAGCTTCGGCCTGCCCACAGTCACGGAGCACGCAGTAGCCTGTTTCACCGTGAAGGTGATCGAGACCATCGACGCCGGCAGCCATTGGCTGTTCCTGGGCGAAGTGGAAGATGCGCGCGTACTGCGCGATGAGACGCCGATGACGTATGCGTACTACCACCTGGTGAAGGGCGGCAAGACGCCGCCGAAGGCCAGCAGCTACATGGCAGACGAGGCGCCCGCACCGCAAGCAGCCCAGGCAGACAAGTCCGCCGCAGAGGACGCGCCCGCGCCCGCAAGCGACGCGGCTGCAGAAGCAGCGCCCGAAACCGCAGACGATGCCGCGGCGGGCAAGCCCGGTACCAGCACGTGGAAATGCCTCCTGTGCGGCTACGAGGTGACCGTCGAAGGCGACGAGCTTCCCGCGGACTTCACCTGCCCCATGTGCGGCGCAGGCCGCGACATGTTCGAGCGCGTGAAATAGCATCTCGCGCACCATACCGCACGGCACCTGCGCATATGCGCGAAATTCCCGTGCACCATGCTGCATCACGAACGGCCGGCTGTTGCAACAGCCGGCCGTTTCGCGGGCGTTTGGCAGTAACGGATTGCGAACGTTCCGCTCGTTCGCCATGTGGTTCGCGGCATCGCGGCAACGCTGCGGCGCTGGTTCGGGATGGAGGTCGTCGAATTTTAAATGCTTCCGACAAAGGAACGGCGTCCCTCGCATGGACGCCGTTCCAAGGCGGATTACTTCGCATCCTTGCGCTCAGGCTCGTACACCCATCCCAAGATGCCCACCAGCAACATGGCGATGATAGCGGGCACCAGGCAGTTCACGTTCGGCGCCCAACTTGCAAATCCGGACGAGAATCCCGTCACGACCATGGCACCCGCAATGAGCACGCCGCCGCCCGCCGCAGCACCGCCGACGGCCGCACCGCGCGTACCGCGCCCCACCAGCATGCTGGTCACACAGGCGGCAATGACCCAGCTGGCAAGCACGATGTACGTTGTTGCATCGCTCAGGAGCGCGACCAGGTTCTTCTCCAACACGCCATTCGCGAACGTACCGAGGCTCACGTTCCATCCCAGCAAGCTCACACCGCCGAACGCGGCCAGAAATACCGCCAGAATCCAATTGAACACGGCGCTTTTCGCAGCGCTGCCCGCCGGCAGGAAGAATCCACAGAGCAAGGGTACAATCTGGTTCAGGCCCACGGCGCCTGCAGCAAACGGCAGCGTGCCGCAATCCGCCTCGGCGTTGCCCTTGCCGCCTATCGAAAGCCACCACGTCAGTGACAGCGCCGCGATCAGCAGCGCCGGCACGTACACGCCGTGCATCAGCAGCGTGACGGCCAGCAGGAGCAGCGAGACAAGGGCACCCGCCTTCGGGAAGAAGAACGCCACGGCAAGCATGGCGGCGAACGCCACCTTACATTGCGCTGTGGTCCACCCTCCCAGCACGTCGAACGTAGGCAATTCCGCCACCGCGGCCGCCATGCTGGTCAACAGGGCCCAGATTCTCAAGGACACCGTGGTCACCTTCCCGCCGAGTCGTTCGAATTTCGGCTTCAACGCAGAGAACCCGGATGTCCACATGCTGGAGGTCTGATCCGGCTGCGATCCGTCATCTACCAGGTACGATGACAGCGCGGACTGAATCTGCCTCCGACCCATGGCCTCGTCGCCCAGGTAGTGCGCAAGCTCGTCGTCGAAATCGCGCACAGACGAGTAGCGCTCGTTGCGGTCGGGGTCCAACGCATAGAAGATGACGTCGTCCGCCTGATCCGGCAGGCCTTCCATGCACAGCGACGGCAGAACAATCTCCGCATTCTCGATAACCTGGATGGCATCCGGAATGCTACGCGCCGCAAACGGATTGCGACCGGAAATCATCTCGTATAGCACGCTGGCCAGCGCCCATTCGTCGCAACGGGCATCCAGCGGCTCCTGCCGCATCTGCTCCGGCGGCATGTAACCGATTGTTCCGCCGTTTGCCGCGGAATAGCCCCAGATGTCAGACAGGCGCGCCAGGCCGAAATCCGTCACCTTCACCTGACCTTGCCGATCGATGAGGATGTTCGCGGGCTTGATATCCAGGTGGAGCACCTGGTTCTCATGCGCGAATTCCAACGCATGCGCCACGCCGTCGAACACGGCAGTGACCATATCGAGCGTCATATCGTCACCCGCAGCGCGCAGCAGATCCTGCAGCGTCATTCCGTCCACGTATTCCATGATCAGATACGCTATGCCGCCCTGCACCTCGAAGTCATACACCTGCACGATGTTCGGATGCGTAAGCATAGCGGCGGTACGTGCTTCCTCCAGGCCCGGTATCTGCGACGGCGAAAGCTCGTCGAACACGTTGCTGTCCTGATACCCTATTTGCAACGCAGCGGGAATCTGCATGGACTTCACGGCCACACGGCGATGAATGCGCGTATCCCACGCCAGCTGCACGGTGCCGAACCCGCCTTCTCCCGCCTTGCACAACGGCCGATAGCGGTTCAGGATCAGCGAACCATCCTGCACCGGCTCGCCGTTGCCCTGCGGGTTGGCGGCATACCCCCCGTAGCTCTGAGAACCGGCAGCATTATCCCGGCCATAGCCCTGCGAGAAGACGCCGGTCTGACCGTGCAACTGCTGGTTTTGCTGGCCGTCCTGACGGCCGTAACATGTCTTGCGTGGGAATTCCATGCGCATATGATAGCGGCTTTCGCGAAGGAGCCCATCGGCCCCAGGGGGAAACCACGAGGATGCAACGCGCCCTCCATGCACCGGAGACAAATCTGAGCGCCTTCGCAGATTCGAGAAAAAATTTGCTCCTTCTGCTTGACAACGAAGAAACGAATCCCCATAATAACCGTTGCTGCATTGATGTGCGCCCTTACCTCAGCTGGATAGAGGGACTGACTACGAATCAGTACGTCGTAGGTTCGAATCCTACAGGGCGCACCATTTTGCAGCTCTTTTTGTTTTATAGGTATCGGGAAGGAATACGGTGAAGGCTCGTAAATCGAAACCTCACAGTAGCCGTTAGTTTCCCGACCATTCCCTCTTCGGTGGTCGAGGAGCTATCGACCGCCTATCCAATTTCTGCCTGCACGCTTGCATAATGCCTGTTCATTAGGTGCATTTCCATGTGCTGGGCATGAGGGGGAATAATGCTCTACCTGTCTCAGATGCTCGGGCTGCCCGTGATGGACGCCAACGGCGAGGAGCTGGGCAAGATTTCGGATCTTGCCATCCAAACCGGCGAGGTGTTCCCACGCGTGACCAGCTTGGCTTTCAAAGGGCCCGGCAAGGTGCCCTTCATGATTTCGTGGCGAAAATACGTCGGCGACTTCGACGAGGAAACCGGCGTCCAGCTGAAGGTCGTAGCAACGGACATCCGCTTCAGCTACCTGCAACCCGCCGAAGTCCTGCTTGCACGCGACTTGATGGACCGCCAGATTGTCGATACGCAGGGCAAGAAGCTCGTGCGCGTGAATGACCTGAAGCTTTCGGACGCCGGCAGCCAGCTGCGCCTCATCGGCGCAGAAGTGGGCCTGCGCGGCATTTTACGCGGCTTGGCCCCCTGGCTGGAACGCGCCGTGTGCGCCGTGGCGAAAGCTTGGAAGCGCCCCATCAACGAGCACATCATTGCCTGGAACTACATGGACCTGCTGGACCGCGACCTATCGAAGGTGCAGCTCTCCGTATCGCACACGCGCTTGGACGAGCTGCATCCCGCCGACGTAGCCGACATCCTGGAGCAGCTGGACCCCCAGCAGCGCGCCGCCGTATTCGAGCACTTGGACGACGAGCAGGCCGGCGACGCCATTCAGGAGATGGAAGACGAATTCCAGGCCGACGCGATCGGCGACCTGGACGAGCACCGCGCCTCTCGCCTGCTGGGCGACATGGACCCGGACGTGGCCGCCGACATCGTGAACGACCTGCCGTACGAGAAAGCCGAGAAGCTGCTGCAGCTCATGGGCGTGGAAGACGCGCAGGACATCCGCGAGCTGCTGGGCTACCGCGATGGAACTGCCGGTGCCCGCATGACCACGCAATACGTGGCCATGCATGACACGGAAACCGTCGGCGACACCATCGCCGTGCTTCGCCAGCTGGACGAAGACCATCCCAGCGTTCATTGCCTGTACGTGCTCGATGACGACGACAAACTGGAAGGCGTGCTTTCGCTGCGCACGCTGGTGCTGGCGCACGACGTGAACGTGCCTCTGCGCGACCTGATGTACACGGAAGTCATCACGTGCCCGCCGGAAGAGGACGAAGAGCAGGTAGCGGCCGAAATCTCGAAATACGATCTGCCGGCCATGCCCGTGGTTGACGAGAACGACCGCCTACTGGGCATCGTGACGTTCGACGATGCATTCGAAGTCATGGAAGACGCCGCTGACGACGACCAGAAACGCCGTCGGTGGATCTGGGTTCTGGGAGGCACGGCACTGGGCGTGCTGACGCTCATCGCGTACACGGCCATCCTGTTCAGCATCATCGGCTACCGCTGGTGATACCTATGGTATTGATCGATCGCCAGAAACGAGATGCGGCGGGCGCGCCGATTGCGCAGCCGCCGAACGACCCGAACGTATCTGCCGCCGAAGCGACGAAGACCGCTGCCGCAACCGCTGCGGCCGCCAACACCTCCGCCGACCGCGCATCCGACAAGGAAAAGAGCCCCGCGAAGAAAAAGAGCAAGGCGCTGCTGATTCTGGGCGCTATGGGCCCGGGCATCGTCACGGCCATGGCCGGCAACGACGCCGGCGGCATCTCCACATATTCCACAGCCGGCGCGAATTATGGCTTCGGCACGCTGTGGGTCATCCCCATCATGTGCGTGCTGCTAGCCATTGTGCAGATTACGGCATCGCGCATGGGCGCCGTCACCGGCAAGGGATTCAGCGCGCTCATCCGCGAGCGCTTCGGCATCCGCCTTACGGCGCTTGCCATGTTGGCCCTGCTCATCGGCAATGTCGCGACGACGTTCTCCGAATTCGCCGGCATCGCGTCCGGCATGGAGATGTTCGGCGTGTCGCGCTATGTCTCCGTGCCCATTGCCGCAGCCGCCGTATGGTTCCTGCTGGTAGGCGGCAACTACAAGCGCGTGCAGAGCGTACTGATGGCGCTGTCGTTCGTGTTCGTGACGTACGTGGTTGCGGCGTTCATGGCGCAACCGGACTGGAACGCCGCCATCGCCAGCACCGTCACACCGTACGCGTCGAACGACACCGGCTTCATATCGCTGGTCATTGCCATGATCGGCACCACCATCGCCCCCTGGATGATGTTCTACGAGCAGAGCAACGTGGTGGAGAAGGGCGTCGGCACGGACGATTTCATGGGCCAGAAGGTGGACTCCATCAGCGGCACCATCGCCGCGTGCCTGGTGGCCTGGTTCATCATCGTCACCACGGGCGCTGTGCTGCACCCCCAGGGCATCACCGTCGACAGCGCCGAGGCCGCCGCGGCCGCGCTTGCGCCGTTCGCCGGGCAGTATGCCGAGATGTTGTTCGCCGTAGGCCTCATTGCCGCCAGCTTCCTTGCCGCCTGCGTGCTGCCCATCACCACGTCGTTCGTGATCTGCGAGGCGTTCGGCTGGGAGGCGGGCGTGGACTTCTCCTGGCGCGACGCGCCCACGTTCAAGGGCATCATCTCGTTCATCATCGCGTTCTCCGCCATCGTGGTCCTGGTGCCCGGCGCGAACCTGATGGGCGTCATGCTCACCGCGCAGTTCGTCAATGGCGTCATCCTGCCCGTGCTGCTGGCGTTCATGGCCATCATCTCGGCGGACAAGCGCATCATGGGGCAGTACCGCCAGTCCAAGCTGGGAACCGTGCTGCTCTGGCTCACCGTAGGCGTGGTGGGGCTGCTGACCGTCATCCTGCTGGTCATGCAGCTGCTGGGAATCTGACGTTCACCGAACAGTATCCAACGTTGCCGCACCCCTGACGGCGAATCGCGTACGCTTCACGGGGAAACGAAAGGAGACCGCCATGACCATTAGCCAACAGAAGGCCGCGCTGCGCAAAGAAGTGCTGGCGCGCCGCGATGCCATCACCCCCGATTACCGCGAGGGAAAGAACATCCTGATAGGTGCACAGCTGTTCCAGAAGATCGATTGGGAGGAGCTGGAGCAGAAGAAGGAGATGCAGGCCTGGGCGAACGCGCCTGCCGCCGAGTCGGAGGGTGCCGCGGGTGGTGAAGGCGAAGGCGAAACGCCGCGCATCACCGTCTCCGTCTATTCCGCCATGAAGAGCGAACCGGACGTCAGCGGCTTCGTGGCAATGGCGTACAACCACGATGCGCGCGTGTGCTACCCCTGCATGGAGCGCCTGCCGGAGGGCAACGCCGAGCATCGCAAGCTGCACATGGTGTTCCGCGCCGTGTCGTTCGAACAGCGCGAGACGTGCCCGTTCGTGGCGAATCCCCTGCAGTCCCTTTCCCCGGACGACCCCGTGCTGGAAGCCTACCCCGTTGTGGCAGCGGAAGAGCTCGACGTCATCATCGTGCCGATTGTAGCGTTCGACGCCGCAAACAACCGCTTGGGCTACGGCGGCGGCAACTATGACCGCCTGCTGGCCCAAACACGCGCCGACGCCCAGGTCATCGGCGTGGCATACGAAGAGCAGCGCGTGGATGCCGTGCCACTGGAGTCGTTCGACAAGCCGCTGAAGAGCATCGTGAGCGCGTAAGCGCCGCTATCGGAGATAACGCCCGCAGGCTGCCGGCACGTCGCGGCCGGGCGGCACGGGCAGACAGCAGACAGCCGCTAGCAACCCGGGTCGCTAGCCTTCCAGCAACCCCACGATGCCTGCCGTGTCCAACAGCGCGGCACCGTAGCAGGTTTCGCAGTATTCCAGGCCCTCTTCCTGGTTGCCTACCAAGAACGTCCACGTAGCATCTGTGGACAGGATAATCCGGAAGTTGTTGAAGTACGCATCGGCAAGGGTGTGCCGCACGCAGATGTTCGTGTCCTCTCCCACGGCGATAATCGTCTCCACACCCAGCTCTTCCAACAGCAGACGCAGGCCCGTCTGGAAGAACGCGCTGTAGCGGCGCTTCTCAATGACATAATCGCGGTCGCAGAGGCCCAGCTGGGAACTGGGCTGCGCGTCGGGCGCGCCCATGAGCGCATGTTCGCCCCACAGCTCCAACTCCCGATCCAGACCGGGGATATGCGCGTCGTCGCAGAAGATCACCGGCACACCGGCCGCGCGGGCGCTGCGGCAGATCTCCGCGGCATTCTCTGTGGCGGGAACGGCAAGCCCCGATACCGGCGATGCATACGGATTGCCCAAGATGTCAATAACCAGCACCGCCGCCTTCGTCTTGTCGAACGCGGCCAACGTCTGCTCCGAAACGCCTGTTTCCCGTACCGGCATAGAAGCCCTCCTACCATGCGCATTGCGAACAGCGCACCGCAGGCGCTGCTGTTTTCCCAGATTATAGCGAAGGCGTATGATGCAGCCAGAACAAAAACAGACAGGCGACAACAGGAAGGGGCATGGCGCTCGAGGAAGGGCAGACGCTGCCGATAGCAAATCCGACGGCGCGCAGCGGGCGCTTATGCCCGCCCTATCGGGCGGCGAACCAGAACGCCACGCGTAGATTTCGGCCGTAAACGCGGAAAACCGCCCGCCCCGATGAACGGGAGCGAGCGGTTCCGGGCGATTCCGAAGCGGGCGGGATATGCCGTCGCGCTTTCGGGCTGCAGGAGGAAGTGTTAATCCAGCCCCAGGAATGCCGGGTAGGCGGATTCGCCGTGTTGCGTAATATCCAGTCCGCGATCTTCTTCTTCCTTCGGAACGCGGAGCGAATTCGCAAAAATCTTCTTCGTAACAAATCCCAATATGCCGGTGGTCACCGCCACGTAGGCGATTGTGACCAGCACAGCCAGGCATTGCGCACCCAACAGCGTGGGATCGCCGGTGTACAGCAGGCCGGCAGCGCCGTTCGCGGCCAGATCCGGCAGGGTGAACAGTCCGGTGAGGATGCACCCGACCAGGCCACCGACGCCATGGCATCCGAATGCGTCGAGCGCATCGTCGTAGCCCAATTTGTGCTTGAGGAAGGCAATGGCGAAGTAGCAGATGGGCGAGACGATGATGCCCATGACCACGGCGGCCCAGGGGGCAACGAAGCCGCATGCCGGGGTGATGACCACCAGGCCGGCGATGACGCCGGTGGACATGCCGACTACCGTTGGCTTGCCGGTCTTGATGCGCTCAACCACGGCCCAGGATGCGCAGGCGGCGCAAGCGGCGATGACGGTGTTGAAGATGGCGATGCCCGCATTCCCGTTGGCTGCAAGAGCGGAGCCGCCGTTGAATCCGAACCAGCCTACGAACAGCAGGCCCATGCCCAGCACCACGGAGGGAACGTTATGCGGACGGTAGGACATCTGGTCGAAGCCGCGGCGCTTGCCCAATATCAAGCAGAGCACCAGGCCCGAAAGGCCGCTGGTGATATGGACGGCCGTGCCGCCGGCGAAATCGAGCGACCCGATGGCGTTGGGATTGCCGATGATGCCGCCGCCCCAGACCATATGGGCCATGGGAGCATATACCAGCAGCGGCCAGAGCACGGCGATGAATGCCCAAGGGCCGAACTTCAAGCGGCCTGCCAGCGAGCCGGAGACGATGGCCGTGGTCACAATGGCGAACGATGCCTGGAAGGCCACGCTCACCGATCCCGGATACGCACCGATCTCCGCTCCGCCCACGGTGGTAGCGGTCGAGGCGTTCGCATCGATGAGCTCCGTGATGGTCCAGTTCGAACCCAGGCGCTCAAGACCGCCCACGAACAGCGCTGCGACATTGACCAGATTGCCGTTCTCGTCGAATGCGTCCGCTGCATTGCCGTAGGCAATGGAATCGCCAATCAGCGCCCAAGAAACACCTACGACACCCATTGCCAGGAGACACATGGCAATGGTGTTCAAAGAGTGTTTGCGGCGCGACAACCCTCCATAGAATAAGGCGAGCGCCGGAGTCATCATAATCACCAATGCGGTGGCGATGATCATAAACGCGGTTGTGCCGGTGTCATACATAGCTCCCCCTCACATGTCGGGATCCGGCGCCGGGATGTACCCGGCGATTAATACAAGTACGGTTTCTCCCACAGGTTCAGCTTCGTGCCGATGCCCTTCTCCATGGCGTGTTCGTACACGGTCTTGCCCCAGGCCACATCCTCAACGGGCATGCCGCCGTTGGAGTAGATAATGATCTGGTCGTCAGACGCGCGCCCGGGCGCCTTGCCAGCCACGACGGCGCCGATGTTCTCGATGCGATCGCGGGTCAGCTCGCCGTCGTGAATCATGTCCGTAAACTTGCTGCCAATGAGGAACCATGTGTCGAACGTCGGGTACGGATACTCCTCGGCCCATGCGTCGTACAGGCCCATGTTGTCCACGACCAGCTTCGTGGCCGGATCCTCGATAAGCTCCTTGCTGGTGTTCATGGCGCCGGGGCCGCACATCAGCACGCCGGGCTTCAGCCACTCGGGATCGAAGTACGGGTAGGATTCCTGGCCGCCCGTGGGGGTGGACGTGGCGAAGTTCATGATGTCGGAGCCGCGCACGCATTCCTCAAGCGTGTCGCACACCTGAATCGTAGTGAACTGCGGGCAGTGCTCCTTCACGTAGGCGATGCAGCGGTCGATTGACGCCTTGCCGCGGCCCTTGATCTTCAGCGTGCGCAGGCTCGGACGCAGCTTCGCGAACGTCTCAATCGTGATGGAGTTTATGAAGCCGGGGCCCACGATGCCCAGCACCTCGGCATCTTCGCGCGCCAGCTGCTTCACACCAACACCTGGGATGGCCGCCGTGCGGTACGCGCTTACCAGGTTGCCCGACATATAGGCCACCGGCGCGCCGGTATCCTTGTCGTTCAGCGTGATCATGAGAATGGAACGGGGCAGCCCGGTCTCGCGGTTCTCCACGTTCGACCCGTACCACTTCACACCCGCCATGGCGAACTTGCCGCCCAGGTACGCCGGCATACACATGAAGCGGCGATCGGGGCCGTCCTTCGGCATGCCGGGGAAAATCGGGTTCTCGGGGAACTGGATCATGCAGCCGTGTGAATTGCCGTTCTCACCGCCCATGCGGTAGTCGCCCTCGTCCAGAAGCTTGACTACCTCCTCCATCGTGGCAACGCATTCCAACGCATCGGTGACGCCCGCCTGGATCATGTCGGGTTCGCTCAGATACAGGAAATCGATTCTCGGATAGGCCATGATGTTGCCTCCTCAGTCCATGGGATTCGCCGTCCCGATTGATTGACTGCTTAAAACGTAAACGGCGTTTGTAACGTCGAAAATACGGGGTTGTTTCGATTTCTTTAACGATACGAGCCTTTGACGTGGGGAAACACAGCCGTAACAATCAAATCTTAGTGTCAGGGTCAGCTGATAGCAGTAGCTACGGTTAATCGAAAGGTGAAAGGGTGAGACGGATGGATATGAGGATTGAAGCGCATCCGATTATCGACAGCTATGAAAAGGGCAAGCAGGTCACCTTCTCGTTCGACGGCAAGGAGATGAAAGGCTACGAAGGCGAATCTATTGCGGCCGCACTGCATGCGGCCGGCGTCATGACGCATCGCTACACGGCGAAGCAGCACAAGCCCCGCGGGGTGTTCTGCTGCATCGGGCGTTGCACGGACTGCGTCATGATCGTGAACGGGCAGCCGAACGTGCGCACGTGCATCACGCCGCTGGAAGAAGGCATCTCGGTGGAAACACAATACGGGGTGCAGACGAAGGAACAATGGGAGGCTGACCACAAATGAAGCGCTATGAGATGATTGTCGTCGGCGCCGGCCCCGCTGGTCTTTCGGCCGCCATCGAAGCGGCCAAGCTGGGCATGGATGTTGCCGTATTCGACGAAAATGCCCGTCCCGGCGGACAGCTGTTCAAGCAGATACATAAGTTCTTCGGCTCGAAGGAACACCACGCGAAGGAGCGCGGCTTCCGCATCGGCGAGGACTTGCTGGAAGAGGCCCGCCAGGCCGGCGTGAAAGTGTTCTTGAACGCCGTGGTCATGGGCATATACGAAGAGAAGGAAGTGCTTGTTCGCGAAGACGACGAGGTGATCCACTACAAGGGCGATAACATCATCATCGCCACGGGCGCCGCGGAGAACATGATCCCGTTCAAGGGCTGGGACAAGCCCGGCGTCATCGGCGCAGGCGCGGCGCAGGCCCTGATGAACCTACAGGGCGTCATGCCGGGCAAGCGCGTCCTGATGGTGGGCTCCGGCAACGTAGGCTTGGTAGTTTCCTTCCAGCTGCTGCAGGCCGGATGCGAGGTTGCCGCCGTGGTGGATGCTGCACCGCGTGTCGGCGGCTACGGCGTACATGCCGCGAAGGTCGCCCGCACGGGCGTACCATTCCTGACGCGCCATACCGTTGTCGAGGCATTGGGAACGGACCGCGTCGAAGGCGCCGTGGTCGCGGAGGTGGACGATTGTTTCCAACCCATTCCCGGCACCGAGCAGACCTTCGATGTGGATACCATCTGCATCGCGGTGGGTCTTTCGCCTATGAGCCAGCTGGCAGACAACGCCGGCTGCGATATGAAGTTCATCCCGCGCAAGGGCGGCAACGTACCCGTGGTCGATGAGTTCGGTGAAACCAGCATCAAGGGCATCTACTGCGCCGGCGATGTGGCCGGTATCGAGGAAGCGTCCTCGGCCATGCTGCTGGACCGCATCTCGGGAGCGCATGCCGCACGCGAATGCGGGTACCTGGATGCCGCGGAGTTCGACAAGCGCGTGGCGGCATACCATGCATCGCTCGGCCAGCTGCGCGAGGGCATGTTCGCCCCGAAGAACAAGGGTCGCACGGACTGGGTGACCACGGACGAGGGCTACACCATTTCCCAAAACCTGCTGAAGAACGGCTACGTGACGGAAGAGGAGATGAAGAGCTTCCCCGCCGCGTCCGTGAAGAAGCCGGGCATCCACCCGGTGATCGAATGCACGCAGAACATCCCCTGCAACCCCTGCCAGGACGCGTGCAAGTTCGGCTGCATCATGGTCGGTTCCGACATCGTGAAGCTGCCGGTTGTGAACCCGGAAAGCAAGTGCACGGGCTGCGGCATGTGCGTGGCGGCATGCTCCGGCCAGGCCATCTTCCTGCTGAACGAGGATTTCGAACCCGGTTACGCAAGCATCGGCATCCCGTACGAGTTCCTGCCACTGCCCGAGAAGGGTCAGAAGGGCATGGCGCTGGACCGTTCCGGCAAGCCCGTCTGCCCGGCGGAGATCGTTTCCGTGAAGAACACGAAGGCCATGGACAAAACCGTTCTGCTGACTATGAAGGTGCCTCTGGAGTACGCCGACAAGGCGCGCTTCTACAAGGCCGAGGGGGAGATCGCATGAGCAAGATAATCCGCACCGCGCCGGAAGGCGAATTCGTACCCCAGCCGGATGACGACATGATCATCTGCCGGTGCGAAGAGATTACGAAGGGCGAGATCAGGAAGGCCGTGCACGACGGCCTGCGCACCACGAACGAGGTCAAGCGCCGGCTGCGCTGCGGCATGGGCCTGTGCCAGGGCCAGACGTGCCAACGCAACTTCCAGAACATCATCGCGCGAGAGCAGGGCGCCAAGATCGACGACCTGGGATTCATCACCGGCCGCTGCACCGTTCGCCCGGTGGTCATCGGCACATTCGCGAACGAAGTCATTGACGGGAAGGAGAAGTAGGCCATGGCTGACGAGAAGAGAACCGCATCGGTGATCATCATCGGCGGCGGCATCGTTGCCTGTGCCACCGCTTACAACCTTGCCAAACGCGGAATGAAAGACATCATCGTCCTGGAGAAGAAGGAAATCGGCAACGGCGGCTCCTGCCGCAACGCCGGCGGCGTGCGCCAATCTGCCCGAGACATCCGCGAGCTGCCGCTGGCCATGTACGCAGTGAGCAACATCTGGCCCACGCTGAGCGACGAGCTGGGCTGCAACACCGAATACGTGCAGAGGGGCAACCTGCGCCTGGGCCTGACGGAGGGCCACCTGAAAACACTGGAGAACCACGTAAAGAAGTCCACCAGCGTGGGGCTGGACGTGTGGATGGTCTCCGGCGACGAGGCGCGCGAAATCTGCCCCGCCATGTCGGACGAGGTCGTGGGCGCCAGCTGGTGCCCCACGGACGGCCATGCGAACCCGCTGAAAACCACGTTGGGCTTCTACCAGCGTGCACTGGCCATGGGCGTGACGTTCGTTACCGGCGTCACGGCCACGGGTATCCGAAAGGTGCGCGGCAAGGCCCGCATCGTGGAAACGGACGACGGAGACTACGAAGGCGAGCAGATCCTGCTGTGCGCCGGCTACGAGTCGCGCAAGATTGCGAACACGGTGGGCATCGACATCCCCGTCGAGAAGCAGTTCAACGAGGTGCTGGTCACGGAGGCCTGCCCGCACATGTTCGACGTGATGATCGGCGTTGCCGGCGGAGAATTCTACGGGCACCAGTCCGAGCATGGGTCGTTCGTCATGGGCGGCAACAGCGGCCTGCAGGCATACACGTCCGACCGCAACCGCTTCGCCACGGACAGCATCACGGCACCCAGCATCACGCGCGGCATCATGCATTATTTCCCCGCCCTGAAGGACGTGAAGGTCATCCGCACCTGGGCCGGCGCTTACGATGCTTGCTCCGACGTGGTGCCCGTCCTGGACCAACCCGGCGAGGTCCCCGGGTTGACGCTGGCATTCGGCTTCAGCGGCCATGGCTTCGGCATCTCGCCGGCAACAGGCTTGGCATTAAGCGAGCTGCTGCTGGATGGGGAATCGCACACCATCGATATCTCCGCATTGAAATACGATCGCTTCAAAGCCAAGGGCTGACGGGCACGGCGGGTCTGCGCGAGTCGGCGGCTTTCGGATGGGCTGCCGGACGCGCGGATCCGACTGTCGGCCGTGAGCCCTGTGCAGGCGCGCAGGATACCCCCACTTTGGCCTTGCGCTTCCTGCAGGCCGACCCCCTTTCACCGGCGGGCGGCATCGGCAACGGTGCCGCCCGTCCTGTGCGTCTGGAGGCGGTTGGCGGCGCGGCAAGCGGCTTAGCGCCGGTTCGCGTGGCTTCCTGTGCGGCGCCGAACTGCGCAGCAGGCTCGCGCCCGCAGGGCATGCGGTATACGGCGCGCACAACGCCCCGCTGCCGGCGGCATGGCAAACGCCGGCGCGGTGGCAGCTGCCCGCCGGCAGCGTGCGCATCGCCCCAAGCGGACCGAGCAGCAGTCCACCAGCAGTGCGCGTTACGCCCCACAAGCGACCTGTACGACAGTCCACTGCCAACAAATCCCGACTTTTTGGATGAAAACTGAACTTGGGAATGATTTAGCGGCGCACAACTCAACCGAAGAAGGTGCAAGGCGACATCACCAGGAATGCCAGAGAATGCATCAATGCGTTTGACCTGGGATAATGCATTCTGACAGTTATCGGCAGTCCGCAGGTCAAAAAATTAGCCGTTGTGAAACCATTCCCAACCTGAATTCTCGTCCAATAATTGCAATTCTCTTGGCAGTAAGCGCTTTCCAACACAGCAAAACACCCTTCAGCTTGCCAAATCATATGCCTACGTAAACGCCCGGCGCGCCTACGCGCTACCCCGCCACCCTCGATCCGCAACGAACTCAACGGCTTACGTCGATCCGCAACGCAAAGCGCCTCGGAGCGCGGGCAAAGCCCCGCTCCGAGGTGCTACTTTCCTTGAGGGATTGATAGAAGAACGCGGATATGCTAGGCGTTCGCCATGTCTTCCTTCATCTTCACGATCTTTGCGCGCATGGCATCGTCGCCAGTGCCCAGCATCTGCACAGCCAGGATGGCAGCATTCTTCGCGCCGTTGATGGCCACGGTGGCAACGGGCACGCCGGAAGGCATCTGGACCATAGACAGCAGAGAGTCCAGGCCGCCCAGGTCGCTGGTCTTCATAGGCACGCAGATAACGGGGTTCGGCGTATACGCTGCAACAACGCCACCCAGATGGGCCGCCTTGCCGGCAGCGGCGATGATCACGCGGATACCGCGGTCGACGGCCGTGGATGCCCACTCGTGCACCTCCAGCGGCTTGCGGTGCGCGGATGCGACCTTCACCTCGTACGGAATACCGAATTCATCCAGCTGCTTCATGCAGGGCTCCATCGTCGGCATATCGCTCTGCGAACCCATGATGATTCCCACAATCGGGGTATTGTCGCTCATCGCATTCTCCTTCTCGGCTTGCTTACAACATCCTCGATTCTACTACCGGGGCATGTCCTCCGCGTTTCCGCGGCTCGATTCCTTGCGGTTACGCCAAATACGCATAGGTCGGCGCGGGCTTGGAAAATCTGTCGAAAGCCCGTGCCGCTCGAAATCGCCATTACATGAAAGCCCATCAGCGACGTCGAGCATCCAACCGCCGGCGCTTCCCGGGCACGATGCTAGCTTGCCTTGTCCACCTGCGCAGGCTCGTCATCGGATGCGGCCTCAGCATCAGCATCCAAATCGGCCGCGCCCACCGTGGTTCGAGACGCGGCTGCCGTCTGTGGTACAGGCTTCTCCTCCGGACGCATGGGGGCGGCGTATTCCTCGAAAAGAGCGCGCGGATGCGCGAACTCGGACGTTGCCGTGAAATCGCGACCTACCACAAAGGCGCGGAACCAGTCGCTTACCACACGCACCTTGCGCTCCACCGTAGGAACGGCTAAGCCATGATAAGCGCGGTGGAACATCCAGGCCACGAATCCGTTGATGCCGCGCTGCTTGCTGCCATCCGTGAACACGCCCAGGCCCATACCCAAACCTGCCACCATACCGGCATTCGCATGACGGTATTCCAGCAAGGTTCGGCCGTTCAGGTCCGCAATGATGTTGCGCACCAGCAGATGCGCCTGACGCATGGCATGCTGCGCCGTGGGAGCGCACGAGCCGTCCGGCAGGCCGTCGCCGCTCAGGTCGGGAACGTTACACGCATCACCGGCGCCCCAGACATCCTTCACAATGCCGTCATCACCCTCCACGCGCAGGTCCGTGCGACAGCGCAGGCGACCGCGAGAATCAAGCGGCAGATCGCTGTTCTGCAGCACAGGGTTCGCACGTTGGCCGGCCGTCCATACAATTACCTCCGTCTCGTAGGCTTTGCCCTCGGACGTACGGACCACGCCGTCGACGGCAGACACGACGCGCGTGCTCAGATGCACATGCGCGCCGCGCTCCTCCATCTGTTGCACCACCCATGCCGAACGTTCTCGCGGCATCTCCGGCATAATGCGGTCTGCAGCTTCTATCAGGTGGAACTCCAACTCCGACTCGTTTACGTTCGGATAGAACTGCAACAGATTCTGCGCCAGGTCGTGCATTTCGGCGAACACCTCGATGCCCGAGAAGCCGCCACCCACCACCACGAACGTCAGCAGACGTTTGCGGTTCGGATTGTCGGGGTACATGCTGGAAACACGATTGAAATTCGTGATGATCTTGTTGCGGATGTGCACGGCCTCTTCCACCGACTTCAAGCCAATAGCGTGCTCCGCAATGCCCGGCGTGGGGAACGTCTTCACCACGCCGCCCAGCGTGACCACCAGGATGTCGTACGGAAGATCCCATTTGTCGCCGTCCATGTTCTCGAGATGGACGATCTTTTCGGCAGACGAGATGCCCATGACCCTTGCGCACACAATCTCCGTCTTGCGAAGATGCTGGTGAAACGGTACCTGGATATGGCGCGGCTCAATGGAGCCCGACGCTACCTCCGCCAGAAACGGCTGGTACACCATATGGGAGCGGATGTCCACCAGCGTTGTGCGCGCCTGGCCATGCAGCTCCCTTTCTAAGCCCAAAGCGGTATAGAAGCCCGCCTCTCCGCCGCCGAGTATCACGATGCTCTTCATAGGAAAACTCCATCCGATTGTCGCGGCGTGTACCGGAATCCGGTCGGCGCCACGAGTCCCTTGCCTCGTGTTTCATGCTATTCAACCAAATGTGAAACTTATTTCGCCAGCGTAAAGAGCGTGTTAACAGTGGCCCGTTATACGGATTCCGAAGCCCCGCGGCGCCCGTGATGTCTTAAAAATTGCAACGAGGAAAAACGCATGGATCGGAGGCATATCTGTGAAACCGCTGAAGCTGCGCGACATCATCGGCCCCATCATGGTGGGTCCGTCTTCTTCCCATACCGCAGGCGCCCTGCGCATCGCGTCCATGGTGCGCGACTTGCTGCAGTGCAACCCAGTGAAGGCCGACTTCACGCTCTATGGGTCGTTTGCGCAGACAGGACGCGGGCACGGCATGGATAAAGCCCTGGTAGCGGGCATGCTGGGCATGCATACCGACGATTTGCGCATCCGCAATTCATTCGAGGCGGCGCGCGAGGTCGGGTTGGAATTCTCGTTCAAGAAGGATCACGCCGCGAAGACGCCGCACCCGAACACGGTGGACATCACCGCCGTGGGGTCGAACGGATCGTCCGTGCAGGCGCGCGGCGTCTCCATCGGCGGCGGCGCGGCGAAGCTGACGCGCATCGACGGTATGGACGTCGAGGTCACCGGCGAATTCGATGCCATGGTGGTGCGCCAGACCGACACCGCCGGCAATCTGGCACACGTCGCCGGTTGCCTGAGCGCCGAGGGCATCAACATCGGCTCTGTATTCATGCACCGCAAGCGCAAGGGCGGCGACTCATTCACGGTATTCGAAGTGGACGAGCCTATCCCCCAGCCCGTCATCGACCACATCCTGGAGCGCCCGACCGTGGCGTCCATCCGCCTGATTCCCGCAGACGGCCTGAACCGCCAACAGCGGACGAATCGACCGCAGAAGGACGCGGACGAAGCCATGGCCGCGTTCGAGGCGCTCGATTTCGCCACCGCCGCGCGGGCGCTGGACTACTGCGAGA
>ERZ857965.1982-NODE-1982-length-18636-cov-3.577472_pt1 | contig 18636 bp, 16 predicted proteins | sample MGYA00519758_ERZ857965 | MGnify/ENA primary metagenome ERZ857965 (study PRJEB31778, sample SAMEA3449381) | human gut metagenome | biome: human gut; feature: human-associated habitat; material: faeces | place: United Kingdom | collected 2010/2012 ... | reverse complement strand
CTGCCGCTGCTGCTCAAAAGCCTTGTAATATCCCTCAGCAGCGTGGTTTTTCCGCAGCCTGGCGGAGATATCACAAGCACATTTCTGTCCGTTATATCGCTTCTAAGAGGCTCTGCAATGCCGATAATTTCCCTGCTGCACCTGATATTGACAGAGGAAATATCCTTAATTAAGTTAACTCTCCCTCTATCAAGGACAGCCCTGCCGCATATACCAACTCTGTGTCCGCCCTCTATTGTTATGTATCCCTTAGCAAGCTCTTCTTCATAGGCATAATAGGAATGATTGAGCAGGCTGTTTAAAATCCTGTTCATTATGTCATAGTCTATGGGAATACTGTTTATTACAAATTCTCTGCCGCCTGATATGATGCATATGCTGCTGCCGGTTCTGATGCGTATTTCCTCCAGAGAGGTTATAATTTCTGAGGGCAGAGCTCTGATACTTTCACCTATGTTCATAGGGAGTTTTTTAAATATACACTCAAGATTTCTCATACCTTGTCCGTCCTTTCAATACACTATATGTGCTGTGGACAGGTAATATTACAAAAAAATATACAGGCTCTCGCCTGTATGGGTCTGGTATATTATATTAAGTTTTTATTTCTAGGTTATATCATTCTTATACCATGATACTATTTCACAAAGCCTTTTAGCTTCAACAAAGTCTCCTCCGTAAATCAGAGTTTCTAAAAGCTCGGTTTCATATTCAGATAGGTTTTCTCCGCAGTTATCAAGTTTCTTTCTTTTCTTTGCCAGTTTTTCAATAATCGCTTCTGCCATCTGTCTGTCAGCACCTTTAACTCCTTCTTTGTTATAACCGCCTCTTAAATAAAATACCGGTATATCATTACTGATTTTGTTCTTTTTTCTTACATATTCAAGTAAATCAGTTCCGGTTTCAGCAGCCCCAATTACACATGCCGCCCTTATTATATGTTTTTTTATGAAAGCATTATATCCCATATAGTCTACTCCCCGTATCCATCCCATAAATATAACCTTGCTTCCTTTAGGCAATTTTGTAAATGCATAACGTGTCGTTACCGCAGGAATATTTAAAATTTCTGATAGCATTTCTGCATATCTTTTAGTATATCCCGTATTTGACTTGTAAACGATTGCATCTATACCTGTCATCTCTCTTGTTTCCTCTCTGTTTACTTATCAGATAATGTTTTATTGTCGCCGTCTTCCCGGCCCTTTTTTCTTAGAAAAACAAAATACAATACAGCAAGACCTATAATTACGGCTATGCCTGTAATGAAAAAATCCTGCCAGTCATCTGATGAATAGCTTCTTAATAATGAAAAAAGTGACATTGTGTTTTCCTTTCTTATATGTCCGGAGCAGATAACTGAAAGTAATCTCTGCTCCGGATAGCATTTGTATAAGCCGTCAAATCACTCTACAGCCAAGTTCTTTAAGCAGCGTTTTACATTCTTCCACAGAAACCTTATCCGGCTTTACTGTATTATCAATTTCATATTTTATATTCAGCCATTGATATTTATCTTTGCCAAGTTCATGATACGGAAGTATTTCCACAGCTATATTGTCATTTTTACTGCTGAGTTCAGAAACAAACTCCCCTGTATACCTTATATTTTCTGTATCATCATTAACCGAAGGAATAAGAGGAATACGAAAAGTGATTTTAACACCTTTTTCTGCTATGTGTTTTGCATTTTGAAGTATAAGTTCGTTCCCGACTCCTGTAAGCTTTTTATGTCTGTTTGAGTCCATCATCTTTAAATCGAAGAAAACCTCATCTAAATAATTAAACATCTCACCGATATTTCTCCATTTTCCATAGCCACAGGTTTCAACAGCTGTATGGATATTGGCCTCTTTGCATGCTTTTAATAGTTCTGTGACAAATTCATACTGCATTACAGGCTCTCCGCCTCCTATTGTCACTCCACCTCCTGAGTTGGTGTAAAAAATTCTGTCTTTCTCAATTATGGTTATAAGCTCACTGATTGTTACTTTTTTGCCTGTAAGCTTTTTGGCATTGGCATAGCAGTATTTTGCACATACTCCGCATTCATCGCAAAGATCTCTGTCTATATTAAACGTAACGGGATCAATTGCTTTACTGCTGCAAAGATTTACACACTTGCCGCAGGTGATGCAGTTTGATTTAACATCCATTATCTCGATTGATGATTTTTGTGACTCCGGGTTGCTGCACCAGATACATTTCAGAGGACAGCCCTTCATAAATATCAACGTACGAATTCCCTCGCCATCATGTATGGAGAACTTCTGAATATTAAATATTGTGCCTTTATCTTTTTTTCCTGACATAGTATTTTCCTTTATGCTGTATGGATAGTTCTGTTAATAATGTCATCCTGCATATCCTTACATAATTCAGTAAAGTATGCACTGTAGCCGGCTACCCTTACAATAAGTGATTTGTATTCTTCCGGTGTTTCCTGTGCACATCTCAGCACCTCAGTACTTACTACATTAAACTGTATATGATAAATATTAAGGTCTACGAATGTCCTTATGATCTGGGATATTCGTTTAAGTCCTATATCACCTTCAACACTTGTAGGATCCAGTCTCATATTGAGAAGCGTTCCTGATGTATGAACTTCATGATTTACCTTTGATACAGACTTAAGAACGCTTGTCGGACCTTCATGGTCAGTTCCGCCGTTAGGCGAGCAGCCGTCTGCAAGAGCTTTTCCTGCTAATCTGCCGTAAGGAAGCGCGCCGACAACAAGTCCATGAGGAACATGTGACGAAACCGGATACAGACCTGAAATAAATGCCGGACCTCTCCATGATTTACAGCCTGAAATAACATCATATGCAAAGTCGGTCATTTCACCTGCAAGCTCATCAACTTCTTCTATATCATTACCATACATAGGTGTAGTATTCTGAAGCATAAGTCTCATATCTTCATAACCTTCAAAATTACATTCAAGTGCTTTAATAAGCTCCTCCATTGTAATTGTTTTATCTTCAAAAACATGCTTTCTTATTGCTGATAATGAGTTTACAAGATCGGCAATTCCCGTACCTATAAGTGCCGGACCTATTGTGTACTTAACTCCACCGGTAGTTAAATCTTTTCCTGTTTCATATGTTCCGTCAAGGAATGTTGAAACAAAAGGATAAGGTGTTAATTCTGCACACATTTTTTCATTGACACATGCACATATACTTATAGCCTTAATCATATATTCCAGCTGGTCTTTTACAGCCTGTTTGATTTCATCAAATGTCATTTCTGCCGGGTTTCCGGTTTTTAGACCAAGCTGTCTGTTATCATTCATAAGGCTTCTGCCATTAGTTAAAACAAATTCCATAGCTGAAGCAAAGTTATAATGTCCCCCATCTGACCATTTGGCCATTTTTCCACCGATAAAAGGTTCCACACAACCTACCATCTGATAGTTTCTCGCCTCTTCCATTGTTCCACCGGATAAAAGCATCATTTTAATTGCAACTTCATCATTATAGATTGCAGGGAAGCCTGTTCCAAGTCTTGCAAGCTTTGCAATATGTATAATAAATGCTTCAGGCGACTGCTGGTGAACTCTTACACATACCGACGGTCCATGAAGTTTTACGTCCATTTTTGCAGTAAGGAACAAATATGACAATTCATTTGTAACATCTCTGCCATGTTTATCAATTCCGCCTACTATAAGGCTGTGGAAAGGCTGATAACCGGCAAAATACATAACAGCATTTTCGCTTAAGAACCATGTTGTTTCTGCACATTTAATATAAAATGTTTCTATCAGTTCAAGCGCCTGTGCCACTGTAATCTCGCCTGATGTAACGTCCTTATTATAAAGCTCATAAAAATACTGATCCACTCTTCCCGGTGAATAAGAAGGACCGTTACCTTCCATCAGACACCCTACAAGCAGGAAGTATATGTACTGCAGTCCCTGCCAGAATGTTGCAGGCTTATTATCCATAAGATAATAGCAGTTTTCCGAAATAGCTTCCAGTTCTTTTTTTCTCTGACCCTCGGCACTCTTTGCTTTTTCAGCAGCAAGGTCTCCAAAACGCTTCATATAAATGCTGAGTCCTTCAAGAGTCATGAGAGAAGCTCTAAAGAATGTAATCATAGCAAACTGCTGAGGATCTGTCTCATCAAGGCTTTCTATTCGCTCCCTGGCTTCTTTTTTCATCTGTCCCAGGCCTTTTTTCATAGCCATCTCCCAATAAGGAGCTGTTTCCCCTGCTGCGCTTGCAGTTTTAATTTCTACATCTATAATTCCTGTCTTTACTGCAAGCTCACGTACATATGAAGGAATCTGCTTAATCCAGCCCTCATATACTGTCTTGCCTTTCCAGTATGGAAAAATCTCTTCTTCAAGTATTTTTTTATTTTCATCAGTAAGCATATAAGGATCCTGCTTACGCGTTGAAATTGTATCAAGTTCTTCACTAAGCCATTTTGAATGAAATACAGGATCAACAACGCCACCTCTCGGCTGTTTCGCTGTATCCCCTACAATAAGCTGATCTTCTGGAATATTTATTTCACGCTGCTGGCAATAGGCTTTAAAAGCCATTGCTCTCCTTATAAGAATATCCTCACCTTCCGATTCTTTATATGATGCGGTATATATCTGTGCTCTCTCCACATCAACTTCCGGGGTGCATTCCCAGTATCTTTCAAGTAATCTTTCTATTCTAGGGAATCTGTTATCACCATCGAGTGAAAAATTTCCCATCTGAGCCTCTGTACGGTTAATTTTATTCATTTATCTTTCCTCCCTTGCCTTTTCTGTTTTTCCTTTTTTCTTCAAGGAATTTTTCTTCTTCAATATATTCATCTGCGCCTATTATTCCCAGTTCTCTGTCTCTGGCCTCAAGTCTTCTTGCTGCCGGAACTGCAATCCACATTGCAATAAGAACCGCAACTACAGCACCTATACATTTACCGATAAGTATAATTGCCAGAAGCGACGGCTGGAAATTTGCCGTAATAGAAATATGGGCTCCGAGAATCCAGGAACCGCAAACTGAAAGAGCTATAACCTTTACCTTGTCCTCCGGAATCATTTTCTTAACAATACCAAACATTGCAATCTGCTCTGCACATGTGGCAAATATTCCTATGCTTCCCGTTGTCGTAAATCCGAAGAATGATCCTAGCTTCTGCAGCGCTTTTCCAAAATACTTGTCTATGAGGTAAATCATAGGATATGCACCTGCTAACATTAATGCAATATACCCGGCATTCTCCAATGCCCTAAACTGATCTACCGCATCTGCAATAACAGGTTCGAACATCCAGCCCGGAATTATTGATGATAAGAAGCCTGTAAAGTACTCAACTATTGATAATACAAGTACAATTTTTATTGCAATATCAAGTGCCCGTCCAAATACAAGGAAAATTTTAACCATAATATCAATAAACAGCTTTAGAAGCAGTGCTAAAATTATACAGAACACAACTATAGGTACCATATTTATAAAAATCATACCCCATTCATATACAAGATGATGATCTGACGGCAGAGTATTGGAAATCTCAGCACGAACAGGTGTATCTGTTATTTTGAGCAATGTAGTCATTGCCATTACACCAAAAGGTATGCTCAATATTCCTGCCATGATACCCAAACCGAAAAATTTCCTGTCTCTTCTGTCAAGAAGAGAAAATCCCATAGGTATTGAATAACTTATTATAGGTCCTGTGCAATAGCTTACAAACAGTGCCATAACCCATGCTTCCGGTGAAGCCGCCAGTTGCTCTGTAATCTGGTAACCTCCCATATCCGGTGCCATAATCAGTGCCCCTGCAATTGAAACATCGGCTCCGATTTTTTCAAATATGCCACTGAATGCAAACAGTACGAATTTTTTTATGTACGGCATTGATGCAAGCATTCCTGCAAATGGAATAAAGATTATACCCATCTGATGAAAGGCTGTCATAAATTCTTTGCCTATACCTGAGTTTTCATCTTTTATGGCTCCAATTACACCAATTACGGCACATATCATAATAATCCAAATTATGATGTTTCCTAATAAAACCATAAATCCTCCTTTCAAAATAAAACAATAATAACTGTATTGATATAATACTCTGAATATTGTCACATAGTAAATTGCACATAAGGTTACTGTTTTTTATAAACTTTTATCTTAATGATACAAAAGTTGTACTTTGTTCGTTTATAAGATAAAAAAAGTTGCAATTTTCTGGGCATTCAACCTTTAATGTTGACTTCCGTTATTAATCTTAAGTATAATGGCAATGAGGTGAACTATCAAATGAACAATACGAATTTCACAGTTGAAGAAGTAATAAAAATCGGTGATATTATTAAATGTATATATGATAAAAATTTACCGCTATGCAAGTTTACAGAGGATTTTATGCATAAACTAAAAACTCTTATCTATTTTGACAAGAGTGATTTTATGTTTTTTAAATATAATGACTTTACAAAACGCTATGAAATGGAATCGTTCAGACCTGTGAACTGGTCAAATAAAGAAATACACGATTATATAAACGAATATATGCATAACGATGATGTTCTTCCTATTCTCTCTCAACCCGAATATATTGCATTCCGCAATTCCGACCTTTTCTCTCTTTCAGGTCGCAGAGAAACAGAATATTTTCAGCAGTTTGCAAGTGACGCATCACTTGAAATTTCAATTGATGCAAATATTCCACTTCCTTCCGACTGCGATACAATTGCAATACTTGGTCTGTTCAGAAGTATAGAAAAAATTGAATTTTCACAACGTGATCTTGAGATTGTAAAACTGCTTCAGCCTCATCTTTCCGAGAGAATGAAAACAGATATATGTAATGGTAAATGCATTGGAAACGGTAACTGCGGTGGAGTTGGAAAATGTAAGGAAGCGGCAGAAATCTCTCAACCGGCTTCTGGTGACTGGGAACTCAACAATATAGATACACTGGGAATTTGTGCATGTGACATTAATGGGAATATTATAAGCAGTAATTCATCTTTTTCTAACTTCTCTATAGAATATGATGATGAAAATTCCCAAAATCCTATGATAGACGCAATGAAAAAATGTGTCCTTAAACTTACTTCGAGTGATTTTCTGAGTATGGGTCCTATTCCTATCCATATAAAAGAGGATACATATATGGTTCAGCTTGCCTACAACGATTCAAGCAAGGATCGTATTACGGCGGCGGTATACTACACATCTGATTTATTTACTAAGAGGCTAGCTGCTTTAAAGCTTGAATATAAACTTTCCAACCGGGAATTTGAGATAATATATCTCTCATTAAAGAGAAGCCTTACAAATGCAGAAATAGCTCAGGAATTATTTATAAGTGAGGCAACTGTAAAGCGCCATCTGTATACCGTTTATCAGAAAATAGGTATAAATAATCAGAAACAGTTATTTCATGAATTACAAATGATATAAAAAAGTATATAGAGAAAAGGAGCATTCCTTATATGAATTGCTCCTTTTACACTCCTTTTTTGGTATTATTTTTTGCGAAAATATATAAACCGAAAAGGAGCCTCTATATGAAAAATTTTATCACTAACTTGTTTTTTTATTACTCCTCACTTCCCATGCTGCTCTCAGGAGTAATATAAAGCTTAACCTTTTCGATACGTCTGTCCTTGACAGATTCTATCTTGAACACAAGGTTTTCATACTCTATGACCTTGTCCTCTTTTTCTTCTTCATCAGGTAAATCGCCCAGAAGCTCAATGATAAATCCTCCCAGAGTTTCACTGTTTTCTGAAACAAGTTCAAGCCCCAGTTCATCATTTATATCATCAAGATCCGTATTACCGTCTATCATATAGGTGTTTTCATCAACCTTGACTATTTCAGTTTCTTCTTCGTCATATTCATCGTCTATATCGCCCATAACCTCCTCGATTATATCCTCCATAGTAACAATGCCTGCAAATCCACCATATTCATCTATTAGAATTGCAATATGCTGCTTGGTTTTCTGAAGCTCAAAAAACAGTGTGTCTATCTTTTTGGTTTCGGGTACAAAGTACGCCTTACGGAGTATACTGCGTATATCCACATTTTCAAACCCGTCCTGATATGCCTTTATCATATAATCTTTGACGTGAAGTATTCCTATGATATTGTCGCTGTCCCCGTCACATACAGGTATTCTTGAATACTGAAGCCTCATCAGATCCTCTATAAATTCATCTATAGGGTCCTGAATATCTATCATAAACACATCAGTTCTCGGAGTCATGATTTCGTGGGCAAGCTTATCATCAAATGCAAATATAGCATTTATCATCTTCTTGCCTTCTTCTCTTATCTCTCCGTTTCCCTGTCCTTCTTCAAGAATAGACATAACTTCTTCTTCTACATCATTTTTGTGTTTTGAAAACCATCTGGGGGCCATAATTATTTCCTTTCTCTCATTAATACGGTTATTTTCTCTTGCAGAGCATATAGTTTTTCTTAACCTTTTTCGGGAACTTTATTCTCAGTATCTGCTGCGGGTGAGGAGCCGACTCTATAGGCTCATCTTCCTCATTGTGCATATATGAAAGCTGCATTGCGAAGGTATCGCAGTCCGGACCGAACACCTCTATTTCATCTCCGATATTCATCTTGTTTCGCTGCTCTACAACAGCAATACCGGTACTTTCGTCATATTCCAGAACAATACCTGTAAAGCTGTATTCTCTGGTATATTCACTGGTCTGGTAGTTCTGATCCTTGTTGGTAGGCTTGTCAAAATAAAAACCTGTGGTAAATTCCCTGTGGCTTGCCATTTTGAGATCGCGCATCCACTCATCCTTATACTGATATTCTGCAGGATTTTCATAATATGCATCAATAGCCTTCCTGTAGGCTCTCACAATATTGGCAACATAGAATATGCTTTTCATACGTCCCTCGATTTTGGCTGATGAAACGCCTGCCTCTATCAGCTCGGGGATATGCTCTATCATACATAAATCTCTCGAATTCAATATATATGTGCCTCTGCCGTCCTCCTCAACGGGATAGAACTCATCAGGGCGTTTTTCTTCAACAAGTCTGTACTTCCATCTGCATGGGTGAGCGCATTGTCCTCTGTTGGCATCGCGTTCAATCATATAGTTGCTGAGAAGGCATCTGCCAGAATACGATATACACATTGCACCCTGTACGAAAGCCTCAATATCCATACCTACAGGTATGTTTTTTCTCATCTCTATGATTTCTTTAAAGGTAAGCTCTCTTGCAAGCACCACTCTCTTGACTCCCTGTCTGTACCAGAAGCGGGCAGTGGCATAGTTGGTGGTATTTGCCTGTGTACTTAGATGAAGCTCTGCCTTTGGTATTATCTCCTTTAAAATTTCTATTACACCGGGGTCTGATACGATAAATGCGTCTATATCAACATCCCTTATCTTATTGAGATATTCTCTAAGAGGCTCAATATCCTCATTGTGCGCATAAATATTGAGCGCAAGATAGGCTTTTGCATTGTTTTTGTGGCAGTATGCCACGCCTTCTTTGATTTCATCTATTGACAGATTTCCGGCTCCTGCTCTGAGGCTGAACATTTCACCGCCGAAATATACAGCATCTGCGCCGTAATCAACTGCAAATCTTAATTTTTCCAGATCTCCCGCAGGAGCTAGTAATTCTATTTTTTTCATAATAAAGTAATGACTCTTTCTATTTTAATATACTTATCGCAACTCCGTCCCCTACAGGAAGAAGCGCGGTATCTGCGTAATCAACATTAGTAATATATTCGACAAACTCTCTCATTCTTCTGATATTTGTCTTGTATTTGCCTGTTTCATCATATTTGTCTGAAACCACGCGGGCCTTGAAAAGCACATTGTCTGAAACGATAACCGCGCCTTTAGAGCAATGCTTAAGTGCTGCATCCCAGAAGCGCCTGTAGTGGCTTTTTGCGGCATCTATAAAGACGAAATCATATTGCATATCAAGATTGTTTACAATCTCCTCCCCGTCACCGCAAAGAACCTCTATCCGCTCTGAAAAGCCGAACCTGTCAATATTTGCTCTTGCAATTCCGGCCGTTTCCTCTTTGACCTCAACTGTTGTAATATCCGCATCACATACAGCGGCAAAGCAGCTTGCCGAATAGCCTACGGCTGTACCTATTTCAAGTATCCTCTGAGGCTTCATAATTCTAAGCAGATTTAATATCAGGGACTCTGTGTCCGGAAGTATTATAGGGACTCTGTCTGCCTCCGCCTCTGCCCTGAACCTGCCGAAATCCTCATTTACAGGTCTGTAAAGTGATGTGATGTATTCAACCACTTCGGGATTGATTATATTTCTGTAATTGCTCATATGAGTTTAGTTTTCCTTTTCTGATTCTGCTTTTTGATAGGCTTTGTAGTAAGCGTCCTTGTCCTTTAAGAACTGGTTGTAGTCGCTTGAAAAAGCTGCGCTTCCGTCAAGCTTCTCGCTTACAACAAAGTAAAGGTAATCCGTCTTTGCCGGGGATATTGCCGCTTTGATTGCATTTATTCCCGGACTGCATATAGGTCCCGGAGGGAGTCCCGTATTCTTGTACGGGTTATAGTCTGACTCAACTGCTATATCCGCATAAGTAAGATTAACCTTATCCTCCTGTAATATATATGATACGACCGAGTCCATCTGCAAGGCCATACCCTTATCAAGCCTGTTGTATATTACGCTTGAAACAAGAGGCATATCCTCAGGTATCCCTGCCTCCCTTTCTATAATAGAGGCGGCTATAACTATATCTCTGAGAGAATGTCCCGAAGCTTTTGCCTGCTCTACTATATCAGCTGTAACCATTTCTTTGAAATGATCAAGCATAGCTTCAATTATGGTTCTGGCATCTGATCCTTCCTCAAAGAAATATGTGTCGGGATACAGAAAGCCCTCAAGTCTGTACATAGAGCGTTCGTTGCCTGCGAGAAAATCATAGGTGCTGAAATCTCCGTACTGCGCTTCATGCATAAATTCATCATATGAAATTATACCCGCCTCATCGAGATTTTTTGCTATTTTTTCAACAGTCTGCCCCTCTATAACAGTGAAATTATGTGATATTGTATCACCGTCGCTTATCATCTGCATCATCTGTTTCATGCTCATAGACTGTGAAAGGCCATAAATTCCCGCTTTGTATTTGCCATCATAGCCGTAGAGCTTTGAAAGCACTCTGAACACTCCCGGTTTTTCGATAAGAGTGTTTTCCTCAAGTATATCGGCTATCTGTATTGTCCCGCTGCCCTCCGGAATAGCTGTTACTACAATATCCTCGGAAGTCTTGTCAACAGGACGTCCCCCTGACATAAGCACAATAAATATACCTGCAATTATAACTGCTGCTGCGACTATAGCTGCGATTATTATTTTTTTCATATATATCCCTCTGTTTTGCCATATATTTGGAAAGGGACGTAAAATTTACGCCCCGTTTTAAGTTTCCCGTCTTTATTTCTTTGATCTTCCTAAGTATTCACCTGTTCTTGTGTCAATCTGAATAATCTCGCCTTCTTCGATGAAGATAGGAACATGAATAGTAGCGCCTGTTTCAACAACTGCGGCTTTAGTAACGTTTGTGGCAGTATTGCCTTTAACTCCCGGCTCTGTTTCAATAACCTTGAGGTCTACAAAGTTAGGAGCTTCAACCATGAATGCGTTACCCTTGTAGAATTTGATAGTTGCTTCATCATTTTCTCTGAGGTATTTCATAGCTTCTTCAACCTGATCTGCCATAAGAGGAACCTGATCATAAGTTTCAGGGTCCATAAAGTAGTAAAGCTCACCATCATTGTAGAGATACTGCATAACCTTTGTTTCTATGTGAGCTTTAGGAAATTTGTCATCAGGGCTGAAGGCTTCTTCTCTTGTAGCTCCTGTAAGTATGTTTTTGTATTTTGTTCTTACAAATGCAGCACCCTTACCAGGCTTAACGTGCTGGAAATCTAAAACCACGTGAGGTTCACCGTTAATTTCAAATGTAATACCTTTTCTAAAATCGCTTGCATAAATCATAAATATCTCTCCATTCTTTCAGACCTGACCCAGCAAATGAAATGAGCTGCCGGTAGGTCGAACGTCATGACTTCCCAAGAGTGCAAAGCACGATTGGCTGAAGTCTACGGCGCAGACCTGACCCGGCGAGTGAAACGGGCCGCCAAATTCATCAGATAAATCACATCATTGCCAAGTCAAATCAATCTCTCATATTAACTACTATTATATCAAATATACCAGTTCTTGCAAGTACTAGTTTGCACCCTGGCTGTTTCCGCTGCCGGCAGGCATCATAGTTTCGTTTAATATCTGATATACATCCTGCATCATCAGCGCAAATCTCATTTCGCACTGTACATACTGCGCAGCAGCGGGATCCTGCATCATAATAGTCATAAGCTCCTGCATCTTGGCAACCGCTTCGGCGTCCATTTCCTCTCCTGCAATCTGTTTTGCCTGCATTTCAAGCTGCTTCGCCTGAAAATCCTGTATCATCTTGTCAAGGTCAGGATTCTGTGCAATCATATTTTTGGCGTTCATATACTGTTTGTATTCTTCACATTCTTTTATAGCCTTCGCTAAAATGTGAGCCTGATCATAAACATTCATAAATTAACTCCTTTCGTGATTATACTTCTAAGAATATCGGCAGTATTACCGGATTTCTCTTTGTTTTTTCATATATAAATGTGCGAAGTGAATCTCTTACCATTGATTTCATCACAGTCCAGTCTCTTGTGTTTCTGCTGCGGCAGTTGTTAAGTGTTTTTTCAACTAGGCTGCGCGCATCTTCTATAAGGTCCTCGTTTTCTCTGACATAGACAAAGCCTCTTGAGATAATATCAGGTCCTGATACCACATTACGTTCCCTGTCTATGGCCGCAACTACAATTATAAGGCCGGACTCTGACAGAAGCCTTCTGTCCCTCAATACTATATTGCCTACATCTCCAACGCCAAGACCGTCTACGAGAATATCCTCCGCCGGAACTGTTTCCTTTGAAATCTCGGCGCGTCTTCTTGTAAGATTTAAAATCTGTCCGTTTTCAAGAATGAAAATAGAATTGTTTTTCATTCCCAGATTTTTGGCGATTTCCTTGTGAGCCATTAAATGTCTTGCCTCGCCGTGAACAGGCATAAAGAACTTAGGCTTGATAAGCGAGTGCATTATCTTGAGCTCCTCCTCACAGGCATGACCTGAAACGTGAGTGTCTGCAATATCCGAGTAGATTACGGTAGCCTCCTTTTCGATAAGCTTATTTACTACATTGGATACCATTTTTTCATTGCCCGGAACAGGAGTTGACGATAATATTACTACGTCACCTTTTTTAATCTGTACCGACTTGTGATCATTTGAAGCCATTCTTGAAAGAGCGGACATCGGCTCTCCCTGACTTCCCGTAGTTATAATCAAAAGCTGTTTGTCAGGTATCGTGTTTATCTTTTTGATATCCACAAGAGTACCCGCAGGCACCGACAGATACCCAAGTTCCATGGCTATTTTAACCACATTTTCCATACTTCTGCCTGAAATAGCGACTTTTCTTTTGCATTTGACTGCATTATCTATTATCTTCTGCACCCTGTGCACGTTTGACGAAAATGTCGCAATTATAATTCTCTGGTTTACATCTTCAAATATGTTTTCAAGTGTTTCACCTACAACCTTTTCGGAAGCTGTAAATCCGGGTCTTAAGGCGTTGGTGCTGTCCGCCATCATCAGTGTTACACCCTTGGCCCCTATTTCGGCAAGCTTCGTAAAGTTTATCGGCTCGCCGTCAACAGGAGTATAGTCTATCTTGAAATCTCCCGTATGGAATATCCTGCCCGCAGGAGTGTCTATGCAGAAGCATACAGCATCTGCAATGGAATGGGTCGTTCTGATGGTTTCAATCCCAAATGGTCCCAGTCTGAACTTGTCACCGGGTTTGATGGTGTTAAGCTTGCCCTTGATCCCGTGCTCCTCCAGTTTATTTTTGACAAGACCAAGTGTAAGTCTTGTTCCGTATATAGGCGCATTAAGCACCTTAAGAAAATACGGTATTGCTCCTATATGGTCTTCATGACCATGAGTCAGAATCACGCCTTTTATCTTTTTGCCTGAATTCTGCAGATAAGAAAAATCCGGAAGCACAATATCTATACCGTACATCTCATCTTCGGGGAAAGTCATGCCGCAGTCTATGACAAGTATCTGATCCTGATATTCCAGAAGCGTCATATTCTTGCCTATTCCGTTAAGCCCACCTATGGGGATAACCTTGAGGCCCTGACTTTCCTTTTTGTTTGTGTTTTGTTTCATAAATTATCTCTCCATCTATATCTTCAGATGGCCATTATTTAACAACGATATTTACCAGTTTGTCAGGTATTGCAATTACTTTTACAACATTTCTGCCGTCTACTGCTCTTACTGCAGCTTCGCTTTCCATAACAGTCTTCTGAAGCTCATCTCTGCCAAGTCCGCTGGCAATGTTCATTTTTTCCTTAACCTTGCCGTTAATCTGAATTACTATTTCAACGCTGTCTTTAACAAGCGCACTTTCATCGTAAGCAGGCCATCCCACATTATATAATGAGCCTGTATGTCCCAGATACTCCCACATTTCCTCGCATACGTGAGGTGTAAACGGTGAAAGAATGAGTACCAGCTTTTCTATGCATGCATTAATAAGGCCTTCGTTTACATCAGGAAGTTCCTTATAGCGATAAAGCTCGTTTACAAATTCCATAATTGTACTTATTGCCGTATTGAACTGGAATCTTCCGCCTGCATCATCGGAAACCTTCTTGACTGCATAGTTAGCCATATAGTTAAGCTGCTTGTCGTTATCGTTTCTGATTTCAAAGTCAGTAGTATTGAAGCCGTATTTCTGAACAGTCTCATATACAAGTCTGTATACTCTGTTAAGGAACCTGAAGCTTCCCTCAACACCCGCATCAGACCAGTCGAGTTCCTTTTCAGGAGGCGCTGCAAACAGTATAAACAGACGCGCTGTATCAGCTCCGTATTTTTCGAGTATTTCGGCAGGACTTACTACATTTCCTAATGATTTGCTCATTTTTTTGCCGTCTTTGTTTACCATACCCTGTGTAAGCAGGTTCTTAAACGGTTCTTCATCTGTCACAAGTCCGAGATCATATAAAGCCATCTGGAAGAATCTTGCATACATGAGGTGTAAAATAGCGTGTTCTACACCGCCTATATACTGGTCAACATTCATCCAGTATTTCACTTTTTCTTTGTCAAACACTTCGTTTTCATTCTTAGGATCACAGTATCTGAGGAAGTACCATGAGGAATCAAGGAATGTATCCATAGTGTCGATCTCTCTCTTTGCAGGTGCTCCGCATACAGGACATACTGTATCAACAAATGTTTTGCTGGTTGCTATCGGAGATTCGCCTTTGCCTGTAAATTCAATATCTGTAGGCAGCAGTACAGGCAGGTTTTCTTCTTTTTCGGGAACCCAGCCACAGTGATCGCAATGAATCATAGGTATAGGAGTACCCCAGTATCTCTGTCTTGAAATAAGCCAGTCTCTTAATCTGTAATTTACGGTAGCCTTGCCTATGCCCTCTTCTTCTACCCATTCGATGACTTTTTCGATAGCTTCACGATTGTTCATACCGTCAAATTTGCCGGAATTTATCATAGTACCTTCTGCAACGAAGGCTTCTTTGAGGTTGTTTACATCAATATCAGGATTTCCCGGATCTACTACAGGTATGATATCAAGACCGAATTTAGTTGCAAAGTCAAAGTCTCTCTCATCGTGAGCAGGTACGGCCATAATAGCTCCTGTACCGTATCCCATCAGTACATAGTCTGAAATATAGACAGGAACTTCTTTGCCGTTTACAGGATTGATTGCATATTTGCCTATGAATACGCCTGTTTTCTCATTGCTTGTTGAAGTTCTCTCGATATCGCTCATATGCTGACATCTGCTGATATATTCCTTTACCGGCTGCTCGTATTCTGTGCCCTCAACAAGACTTTTTACATACGGATGCTCAGGCGCAAGTACCATATATGTTACACCAAAGAGTGTGTCTACTCTTGTTGTGAATATCTTGAGTTTTCTTTCGTCGTCTTTAATCGCAAAATCAACCTCTGCGCCTGTTGATTTACCTATCCAGTTCTTCTGCATAACCTTAACCTTGTTTGGCCATCCGTCAAGTGTATCAAGGTTTTTGAGAAGTCTTTCGGCATAATCTGTAATTTTGAAATACCACTGTGAGAGGTTCTTCTTGCCTACGGGCGCGCCGCATCTTTCGCATACACCGTCAACAACCTGTTCATTTGCCAGAACTGTCTGGCAGTCAGGACACCAGTTTACAGGGTTTTCTTTTTTGTATGCCAGTCCTTTTTTGTAGAACTGAATGAAAATCCACTGCATCCATTTATAGTAATCAGGGTGACAGGTGCATACTTCTCTGTCCCAGTCATAAGAAAGACCCAGCTCTGAAAGCTGCTCCTCCATTTCGTGTATATTGTCCCATGTCCAGATATCCGGCGCAACTCCGTGCTTGATTGCCGCATTCTCTGCCGGAAGCCCGAAAGAGTCAAAGCCCATAGGATGAAGTACATTGTAGCCCTGCATATTCTTGAATCTTGCCACTACGTCACCTATTGAATAGTTTCTTACATGGCCCATATGGAGCTTGCCTGACGGATACGGGAACATTTCCAGTACATAGTACTTTTCCATATCAGGTTTTTCCTCCATTTTGAAGGTGTCATTGTCATTCCAGTATTTCTGCCATTTCTTTTCTATTTCTCTGAAGTTATATCTTTCATTCATTTCTGTATCCTCCGGTTATCAATTAAAAATCCAGTGTGCCGCAATCTCCCCAGATTTTTTCTATGCTGTATTTTTCACGCATCTGCTCTGTAAGAACATTGACTATGATATCGCCGTAATCCATAAGCATCCAGCCTGATGCAGGTTTTCCTTCTATGCTCTTTACAAAGATTCCTTCTTTTTCAAAAACAAATTCCATTTCATCGACAAGCGCGCTGAGCTGTCTTTCGTTTCCTGCAGTTACAAGTACAAAATAATCTGCAAATGAAGATTTCTCAGCAATGTCGATAATCATTACATCTCTGCCTTTTTTTGCATCTAATGTCTTAGCTGCAAACAGCGCCATTTCTTTACTGTTCATAAAACACTCCTTATATGCTTCTATAGTATCCCGTCCGGGATCGATTCCTTTTTGTTTAAGATCGTCAACGGTCCATTTAAGAATAAATCTGTACACTCCCTCAAGGTCATCAAAGGCCTTTTTGCGAAGTTCTGCGGCCTCGGGATATGTCCTGCCCGGCTCTACTGCATCTGCAACAAATATTATCTTTTCGAGAAGAGACATCCCTGCCCTTGCAGATGTGTGATATCTGATTGCATTCAGAATATCCTCATCCTCTACGCCGTAATATTCTTTTGCCCAGCAGGCTGCTATTCTGCCGTGCGCCAGATTTGTGTTACCGATAAATTCCCGACCTATATTAAACTTTCTGACCTCCTCATCAGACTCCTCCGCTGAGAGAGGTTTTGCTATGTCGTGAAACAGAGCAGCCGTTTTAGCTTTTGAGATGTCCTGATTATATGCTGCCGCAAGTTTTTTTGCTGTTTCAACAACTCCAAAGGTATGCTTTTTTCTTGAGTCCTTAAGGTTTTTATCTATATATTCAAGACATTTATTTATATAGTCCATTCTCCTGTATATACCTTTCAACCTTAGGATTTATATAGTCTTTGACAGACTCTCCGTTTTTGAGTTTCTCTCTGAGCTGTGTAGATGATATGTCAATCTGGGTATTGTGCACCACAATTATATTGCAGCCGTATTTTGATTTAAGCTCGTCTATCTTGGCTTTAAGCTCGTCATCTCTGTAGCCCGGTCTTGAGCCTATGATAAACGAATATCCCGAAAGTATTTCATCGGCGTTTTTCCACGTATCAATTTTGAGGAAAGCGTCGGTTCCCGTTATGAAATAGATTTCAGCGCTGTTTCCAAACTCATCTCTGAAATGATTGAGAGTGTTTACCGTATATGAAATCTCATCTCTGTTTAATTCATACGGTGAAACTATGGCTCCGTCATAATTCTGAACCGAAAGCTCTATCATCTCCGCCCTGTGTCTGCCGTCTGTGGCTTTTCTGTCAAGTTTGAAGGGTTGCAGGTTTGCAGGAACAAATATTATTCTGTCCAGCTCCGCCTCGTCCTTTGCCTGCATTGCAAGGTATATATGTCCGAAATGTATCGGATCAAAGCTCCCTCCAAATATCCCTATCTTAGTCATTTGCTATTTCTCCAGTTTCTCACATAAAGTCTTTACTATACTGTCCATTGAAACCTCTACCTGTTCGGATTTATCAAGAATTTTAACATTTAAAATCCCTGTTTCAATTTCATTGTCACCTATAACTACGGCATAAGATGCTCCCGATCTGTCCGCAGCCTTGAACTGACCCTTGATATTTCTCTCAAGCAGGTCAATTTCAGTGTTTATGCCGCTTGCTCTAAGCTCTCCCGCAAGCTTAAGACCGTATTTTTTGGCTCTTTCGCCCATAATAACTATAAATACCTCTGTTTCGCGTGGTTTTGGTATTTCCACACCGTTTGCCTCCATTGTAAGAAGCAGTCTTTC